>OIYG01001449.1_pt1 | contig 17801 bp, 22 predicted proteins | sample 1587861 | NCBI WGS metagenome assembly OIYG01 (sample SAMN03283272) | human gut metagenome | biome: human-associated habitat; material: feces | host: Homo sapiens | place: Peru | collected 2012 | reverse complement strand
TATCAAGTATATCATCAACAAATTATCTTGTCAATAACTTTTTAAAAGTTATTTTCGATTTGATTTAATAAAATCAATTTGCCGACCAAATTATTATCGCACCTTTCAAAAGAAATGTCAATAATAATTTTACTTAATTTTGCGTTGCTCAACTACAACAACTTTAATATTTTACCACGTTCAAACATATGCGTCAACATCTTTTTTGAACCAAATATTTTAAAAGTTGATTGCTCAATCAGCGACCTTTTTAGTATACCACGTTAAGAAAAAATAACAAGGCATTTTTTCAAAATAATTTATCTACTTGAATATTTATTTGGAATTCTCCTTAATTCCTAAAACAGTTCGCCTTTTTAGCACTGCATTATAAAAAAGAAGCCAAGAATATCATTCTTTAGCTTCCTTCCAAGTTATTTTCCCTCAGCGATATCCTCTAAGGCACTTTTGACCCATCCGTCAATTCTGCTTGCAATCGGTGCAAAACCTTCATGAACGTGACGATTCGTCCAATATTTTTTATGCGACGAATGTGTTGTCGGGACTTCAAAATCAAAAGGCTTCTCTAAGCATCGCACTGACAGCGAAATCTTCTGGGTGTACTCGTCAATATCAATGATCATGACCTTAACACGCTGACCGACCTTGAGATAGCTACGGATATCATCGATAAAGCCATGCCTGCACTCTGAAATGTGAATCAGGCCTTGCGTCTTATCATCCAATGCGACGAATGCACCGTATGGCTGAATGCCCGTGACTTTGCCATCAAGGACCATCCCAATACGATAATTCACACGCATTTCCTCTATTCTTCAATCTCGACGCCGACAATTACGACATCATCTTTCGGCTTGTCTCCAAACGTCGTTTCAACTGCCGCGATCTTGTCAACGACATCCATCCCTGAAATCACCTGTCCAAAAACGGTGTGTCGATGGTCAAGCCAAGGAGTACCCCCCTCTTTGTAAGCTTCGATGATTTCTTCGGGGTAGCCGGCTTCCTTCATTTGATCGAACATTTCGTCCGGAATGTTTTTAGCCTGGACGATAAAGAATTGACTTCCGTTAGTATTCGGACCGGCATTTGCCATTGAAAGGGCACCGCGAATATTGAATAATTCATTTGAAAACTCGTCTTCAAAACTCTTGCCGTAAATGCTTTCGCCGCCCATGCCCGTACCGGTCGGATCTCCGCCTTGAATCATGAATCCGTTGATAACACGGTGGAATATTACGTTGTCATACTTTCCTTCCTTTGACAAACCGATGAAATTATCGACCGTCTTCGGAGCTTGTTCCTTGAACAAGGCCAGCTTGACATCGCCCATATTGGTTTTGATCGTTGCCTTGATTGTGGCGTTTTCTGCATCTAATTGCGGAAATGAACTCATTTTGAACCTCCTGTTTCTACTTTATAATATATACTCATTATTAAGTATAATGTCTGCTGCAATTATTATCAATAGACGCGGTGAACTTTCGCACCGATTAAAGCAGCGTTTCAAAAAAACTTTAATCGATAATCAATTTATTTTCGCGTTAAATTATGCTACCCTAAAGCTAAGACTCAATTAATGAAAGGAAATACAAATGACTGAACAAGAGTATTATGATTTAACGATTATCGGGGGCGGTCCCGTCGGAATGTTTGCGGCAACCTACGCACGCATGCGCCTTGCCAAAACGCAGATTATCGAAAGTTTGGACTCACTCGGAGGACAGGTCAGCGCGCTTTTCCCATCAAAAAAAATCTATGATATCCCTGGATTCGAAGGAATCACCGGAGCGGAACTGATTGCGCGCTTGGAAAAGCAAACGATGGCTTTTTCTCCTGACGTTTTCTTGGGCGAAACTGTCAAAAATTTTGAAAAAAACGAGCTCGGCTTCAAAATCGAAACAACGAAACGCATCACTTACTCAAAGGCTATTATCATCGCGGCCGGAGTCGGTGCTTTCGAACCGCGCCGACTTGCAGCCAGGAATTCTTCTGATTTTGAAAACAAAAACGTTCATTATTTCGTTAAAGATCCGCAGACTTTTGCAAAAAAAGACGTTGCCATCGCAGGCGGCGGCGACTCTGCCGTTGATTGGGCCTTGGAACTCGAACACGTTGCAAAGAGCGTGCATATCATTCACCGCCGCGATCAGTTCCGCGCAATGGAAGGAAACGTCGAAAAGCTTCGCCAAAGCTCGGTTTCAATTCATACTCCGTACACGGTTGCCTCACTTGACGAACTTGAAGACGGCAAGCTTGGTCTGACGCTCAAGAAAGCCAAATCAGACGAAGAAGAACAATTGGCAGTCGATGATCTGATCGTTAATTATGGTTTTGTTTCGGATGCAAAGATTCTGGCGTCCTGGGGACTTGAAATGAATCGAAAAACGCTCGTTGTCGATCAAAATCAGCAGACTTCGATTCCTGGGGTGTATGCCATCGGTGACATCGCATCTCGTCCCGGAAAAATCAACCTGATCGCTACCGGCTTTGGCGAAGCTCCAAACGCCGTCAACAACGCTTTGGTTCAGATTTATCCGGAAAAAAAGCAGCCGACGCACAGCACTCAACTGATTAAGAACTTTGAATCCCTTAATAATTAAAGTAAATTTATCGTAAACTTTTCACCAATGTTCCCGACATTGCTTGCTTTAACGCCAAATTGTTTGTAAACTAATGTAAGCGTTCGGTAAATGCGGTATACTCTGCATTTATCAGCGTATATAATTCGTATATAGCACAAAGGAGAAAAAAGTGGCTTATTTAATAGATTTTGTTTTGCATATCGATTCGCATCTTGTAACCATCGTCAACACGTTTGGCAATTGGACGTACTTGATTTTGTTTGCCATCATCTTCATTGAAACCGGAGCCGTGATCATGCCGTTTCTTCCTGGCGACTCATTGCTTTTCGCCGCATGCGCAATGGCAGCAAACCCCAATTACAACCTTAATATCTGGGTTTTTGTAATTTTGTTTTTGCTTGCACCGTTTCTCGGTGATTCGCTCAATTTCTTCATCGGACACAAGGTCGGCAAATCATTGACAAAGAACTCGTTTTTCGGTCGTTTCATTAAAGAGGATCATTTGAAAAAAACGGAAGCATTCTTTGAAAAACACGGCGGAATGGCCATCTCGCTGGCACGTTTCATGCCGATCATCCGCACGATGTCACCGTTTGTTTTCGGCGGTTCCGGTGGAAAGTACAAGACTTTTCTGCCGTACTGCCTTGCCGGCGTAGTTGCTTGGGTTACGCTTTGCTGCGGGGCAGGATACTTCTTCGGTAATTTTCCTGTCGTCAAACAGCACTTCTCGCTGATCATCATCGGAATTATCGTTGTTTCCTTGATCCCTGCCTTGATTGGCGCATTGAAGGCAAAATTTGGCAAACATGAGGATGCTGAAAACTAATCTTTAAATGACTGCATAATCTCCTAATCAAACATACGAGGTTATGAACATGAAATTTAAGTTGACGCCGCTCGAAAAAAAGTGGATTTTATATGATGTCGGAAACTCTGCATTTGCCATGCTGACCGCAACGATTCTGCCGATCTACTTCAATTATCTTGCCAAAAAAGCGGGACTTTCTTCAGTCGACTACTTGGCGTACTGGGGATATGCCGTTTCAATCTGCACGCTGCTCATTGCAATTATGGGACCGATTTTGGGGGCCATTGCAGATGTCAAGGATCTGAAGAAAAAACTTTTTGAACTTTGTCTTTTGCTCGGGGTCTTCGGTTGTGCGATGATCGGTTTCGTTCCGTCATGGTTTTTCTTTTTGATTGTCTTTATTTTGACAAATACAGGGTATTCAGCCAGTCTGATTTTTTATGATGCCATGCTGACCGACGTGACTGAGCCAAAACGCATGGATACCGTTTCTTCACAAGGATTTGCATGGGGATACATCGGAAGCTGCGTCCCTTTTACGATCGGACTCGCATTCGTTTTATTCGCTTCAAAATCAGGCATTTCGCTTCAGAAAGCCATGACGATTGCATTTGTCATCACTGCTTTTTGGTGGCTTTTAACGACGCTTCCGTTATTAAAAGCATATCAGCAGCGCTATTATGTCGAAAAAACGGAAAAAATGGTTTCCAGCAGCATGAGGCGCTTGAAAACAACGATTAAGAACGTTTGTCGCAATAAAAAAGTTTTTACGTTCCTTTTGGCATATTTTTTCTACATCGACGGGGTCTTTACGGTTATCGATATGGCAACCGCATATGGCCAAGCGCTTGGTCTTGACAGCAGCGGTCTTTTGCTTGCGCTGCTCGTCACCCAGATTGTAGCATTCCCATCAGTGCTGATTTTAAATGAATTGGCTAAAAAAATTTCTTCGACGACGATCATTACGATTTGCATCATCGCTTATCTTGGAATTTCTCTTTACGCCTATACAATGAAAACGCAGCTTGATTTCTGGATTTTGGCAATCGCCGTCGGAATGTTTCAGGGTACCATCCAGGCCCTTTCGCGCTCTTACTTTGGCAAAATCATCCCGGCTGAAAAATCAGGCGAGTATTTCGGACTTTACGATATTTTTGGCAAGGGAGCCTCAATTCTCGGCACGATTATCGTTTCGCTCGTCAGCCAGTTGACCGGAAATCTCAACCTAAGCGTCAGCGCCCTTTCAATCCTGTTTTTAATCGGCTTATTTCTGTTCAGAAAAGCAGTCAGACTCAATCAAAAAAATTCCGAGTGCGGTCAAACAACAAACGTCTGAGATGCAAAAAAGCCCTTGCCAAAACGGCAAGGGCTTTTTATCAATGTCTGATTTCCCATTTTCCGCGTCCGAAAAGAATTCCCTGGAAAATGACGAACAATATTATGAATAAAATAAAGCACGCCATGAAAAATTCAGCGGGCAACGCCAAAATAATCGGGTCAGTTTCCGGGTCAAACATCCAATCGGAGTTTCTAAACAACATCTCATGAAATTTGACAAAAAAATCTTCAAAATCCGTCACCAAAAAAATTCCAAGCGCAAACATAACGACGAAACACCATCTGATTGGATTGATCAAGCGCCACGTCTGTCTTTTTTTGACGAGTTTTCTGACATAAAATGTCGCAAAAGGAACCGTTAAAAGGCAAACCGCATAGTCAAACACGAATAATATTTTGCAATCGGCAAAGTGTTTCATCCCGCTTTGAGACATCGGAATCGAAAGTTGCAAATGCTTGATCCACGGAAAGTTAAGGTAATTCAGAAGCATACCGTATTCAGAAAGCAGCTGTTTTTTGGTCAATCCGACCTCTTGATACAAATGATAGCGATTGACAAAAAAAGCATACAATGGTCGAAAATTGATGGTGATTGCAACGCTCAGCGAAACGATTGCCAAAAGCAGCACTGCATTTTTCAGATGAAATTTTAACCTACTTTCCATTCATCCAAAGACCCCAATTCGATCGTCGGAGCAATCTCTTGCTTTCTGACGAGTTCGCGAGTTGAAACACCGGTATAGACCAGCATCGTATCAATTCCGAAGTTGATGCCGGCCTTGATGTCCGTCATATAGTTGTCGCCGACCATGACAACCTCATCTTTTGGAAGTCCCAAACGTTCAAGTGCCTTTTCCATGATGATCGTTTCCGGTTTTCCGATATATGTTGCTTTTTGCTGCGTCGAACATTCAACCAAAGCAATCACCGAACCTGCCCCGGGAACAAGACCGCGTTCATTTGGCAAATTGGTATCGGCATTCGTACCGATAAACTTTGCCCCGCGCTTGATTGCAAGAGTTGCCAGCTCGAATTTATGATAGGTAACATCGTAATCAAGGCCGACGACGACATAATCAGGATTTGTTTCTTCAAAACGAAATCCCTTATCCAAAATAGCCTGCTTTAACCCCACTTCTCCGATTACGTAAACGCTGCGCTTGTCCTTGTTAAGGTCAGCAATGTAATCAGCCGTTGCCAAAGCTGACGTATAGACGTTTTCTTCTTTCACGTGAATGTCAAAATTATTTGCAAGGTTTTCAACGACCTTGATTGGTGCCTGCGTACTGTTGTTTGTAACGAACAAAAACGGGATGTCATGTTCTTGCAGGCGTTCGATGAATCGTTTGGCTGCAGGAATCTTCTCTTTGCCGCGATAAATCGTTCCGTCCAAATCAATCATGTAGCCAGCATACTTCTTCATTTCAAATCAACCTCTTAATTCTTAATCTTTCTGTCTGATCGTAAAATGGCGACTGCGCGAGTTTTTGCCCACGGTCTTTGCCTTCATTTTGTTTCTCTTGTCACTGTTGCGATTAGGTTTTCTGCTATGAACTTCATAGACTTTTTCCTCATAAACATTGTTTTGACGTTGTCGTTTGCGTTTGCGCTGCTTTGAGCTGACACGATTCTTGCGCCGCTCCTCTTTGGGAACGGGGGTCGGTTTTTGAACGTCAAGATTATGCAAGACAAAATAGGCACAGCCAAAATTACAATTTTCATAGAGATAGTCCATCAAGCGATCAATGTTTTGCGATGGTGTCCCCTTTTTGCTTCCTGATTCGTAAAAACCGCGCAGCCTGAGCTGATCGTATCCCCAATCTCCAACGATATAGTCATATTTGGTCAGGATTTGGCTGAAACGCTCTTTCAGCTTGTCTGTTCGAAAGCCGTCCCGATAGTTTTTGACCAAAACGTACGGATGTCCGTCTATCAGCATTTGCGTATCGCTTTGCATCACGATTTCGCTTGCGTATTCGGCTAATTTTTCAGCCTTCTTCATCAGCTGATCTTCACGTCGTTCGCGTTTGCTGCTGTTCAAAAAAATTCCTCCCGTTCCAAAATAGTATCACTTAATTATACCACACGAACACGCCTATCTCTTTCCGAAATCGTCTCTCTTTGCTTTAATCATCTTCAAAATCTCCGTTTCAGAAAAAGGCTGTCCAAATGAGCGTTCGCCCATAAGGTAATCTGCTTCAGGCGAGTCGATGCCAACGTTTAGGCATGTCGATAAGTTGACGGTGCTTCGGTGAATATGTCCGTGAAGATTTATGCGATTTCCTTTGTTTCCGACAATCATCGGATAATGCGTCAAAAAAAACTGTTTCTTGTCAAATTTCAAAATCAGGCCAACGTCATTGAACAGATACTTTTTCCGCGCGTTCTGCAATGTTTCGTTATGCTTTTCAAGATATTTGAACATTGCGCGCGAATCATGATTTCCCTTGACGAAAACGATTTGCCCGTTAAGGTTCTTCAACAATTGGTCAACTTTTTCGTATTCTTTGGTTTTTCCGTCAACCAAAGCAATGTCGCCCAAATGATAAACCGTATCTTGGTCGCAAACGACTTCATTCCATGCTTCCATGATCTGCTCGTTCATTTCTTCAACGCACAAAAAATCCCTGTTTGAAAATATTCGATCGTGGATCAGGCTTTTATGAAAAAAGTGCGTATCGGCAGTAAAATAGTTCATGTCTCCTCCTCCGTAAAATACAGTGCTCTGCATTTAAAAAAGGGCCTGAAATCTGCTTCCAGGCCCGAATAAAATCCTAATTTTTATTTTCCGGAATCACCGTAGTTCTTAAGCACGCGTGCGCTTGGATCGTCAACGTCGCAGTTTTCCCAATTTTTGTTTGGCATCCAGTAATCCTTGATCCAAGCTGCTTGGCCAGGATAGTACTCTTCAAAAATATCACGGTAAAGCAACGCTTCCTTCGTAAACGGCGTTTTATACGGATATTTCTTCTTTGCGTTTTCCAAGTCTTCATCAGAATACAACCCTTCGGCATATTCCTTCAAATCATCAACCATACTGTGACCGACAGCATCACTGAAGGCGGCTTTCTCACGGAAGAGGATTTCTTCAGGCAGATAATCCTGACCGTCAAAAGCATGACGCAAAAGATATTTCCCTTTGCCATAAACGTTCATCTTTTTAGCCGGATCAATGCTCATCGCATACTGAACGAAGTCGGTATCCGCAAACGGAACGCGACCTTCAAGCGAATTTGATGAAATGCAGCGATCCGCACGCAAAACGTCATACATATAAAGCTCGCGAACGCGCTTTTGAGACTCTTGCTGGAACTCTGCGGGAGACGGTGCAAAATCAGTATATTTGTAACCAAACATTTCATCAGAACATTCACCGGTCAAAATAACTTTCAAATCCGTATTCTGATGAATGTACTCGCAAACGATGTACATCCCAAGCGAAGCACGAACCGTCGTAATATCCCACGTTTCAAGTTTTCTTATGACCTCTTTCAGATGCCCCAAAACGTCTTCTCTCGTCATGATGACTTCCGTATGGTCGGTGCCAAGGTAATCAGCAACTTCTTTGGCATACTTTAAATCGATTGGATTTCTATCCATCCCGATTGCAAACGTTTTGATCGGCTTATCCATGATTCTTTGCGCAATTGAACAAACAAGTGCCGAATCCAACCCGCCGGAAAGCAAAAAACCAATGGGAGCATCACTTTGCAAGCGTTTATCGACAGCTTCAACCAGCTTTTCGCGCAAGTTGACCCCGATCAGATCCACGTTGTCTTCGACGTATTGCTTAACATCTCCTAAATCGTTGTAACGAACGATTTTTTCTCCATCATAATAACATCCCGGAGGAAACGGCTTGATATCGTGGCAAACCGGAACAAGAGCCTTGGCAACTGAGGCAAAAGCAATCTTGCCCTTTTTAGTATAGCCGTAAAACATCGGACGAATTCCCATCGGATCTCGACCGGCAAGCATTTTGCCGGTGTTGCCATCCTTGATTGAAAAAGCAAATTCGCCATCAAGCATCTTGCACATGATGTCTAAGCCATATTTTTGATACAAAGGCAACAGCACTTCGCAGTCGCTGTGACTTTGACATTCATAGTCATCTGCCAGATTTTCTTTCAAGGCAGGATAATTGTAGATTTCGCCATTGCAAACCAGTGTGCAATTATTATTATTAAATGGCTGCATCCCCTTTTCTGATAAATCCATAATAGACAATCGATTGAAGCCAAAGACCGCTCCGTTTGCTTCTTGCGTTCTGGTCATGTCAGGACCACGATCATCTAATTCATGTAAAGCTTTGTCAAAGATCGCCATTGGGTATTCACTGGAATCAATGCTCAAAAAACCACACATAATTAACTTCCTCCTTCTTGAAAAAAATATCTTTATTCGCTAACTATGAATCAATTTTTCTAATTCTATAAATCATTTTAAATAGTTAGTGTTTTTATTTTACCACATTTTCTGTCATTATTGAATAACTAATTAAATTTGGATTAAAAATTCACAAAAAAATACTCAAAAAAACGTTTTCCGTCTTTGATTAAATGAAATGTCTAACAAAGTAACGCGCAAGTCGCCAGATTTTGTCCGACATTTTTCAATTTAGATATATGTCTTTTGCCAAATACAGCGTTGCGCATCATCTGCTTAATCAGTGCGCCGAGACGGACGTACGGACAACCCGGCGATTTTTGAAATTTGCCGTAAATGCCAGATTTCGATTACGTACAGAACTCGTACAGAACGTACATGAAACTGAAATGGACTTTTTTCTTATTTCCGTCATAACAGCAGATTATCCCAGATATGCAAAAGTCCGGATGATTTGTAATTGATTGCAAACCATCCGGGACTTTTATTCGAGACATAGTTTTTTCCAGTCTAAAGACAAAAAATATTTTATTTTTCTTGAACCATCCGCTGATGATGCCTTCTGATCAAAATCAGTACGACAAACCAGGCAATCGATGCAGCCAAAGCAATCAGCGTTGTTTTTTCAAGACACATGACAACGCACACGAAAGCCAAGAATGCCAAAACCAGATAATCAGACAACGGATAAAATGGCATCTTAAAGTTCGTTTCGGAAGATTTTTTTGTCTCTTTCAAAATCTTTTTATATTTTAAATGCGCAATAACGATTGCTCCCCAAATGAACAAGAAACACGTTGTCGCAACGCTTGAAATAAATTGGAAAAGTGACGTATTCGGAACCACGAAGTTTGCCAAAACAGCAATCGCAATTACCAAAGTCGAAAACTTGATTGCATTTGCCGGCACTTGTCTTCTCGAAAGAGTGCTCATCTTTTTTTCAAATTTGGAACTTCCCTTATACGTCAATGAAAACATCATCCGTCCCGTACTGAAAATTGAACTGTTGCATGCCGATGCAGCTGCCGTCAAAACGACAAAATTAATAATGCCTGCCGCTGCTGCAATTCCGACGTTTTCAAACACTTGTACGAACGGACTTTGAGAAATCGTAATCGACTTCCACGGATAAATCGACATCAAGGCAAGCAAAGATCCAACATAGAAAATGATGATTCTGAGCGGAATCTCATTGATTGCCTTGGGTATGATTTTTTTAGGATTTTCTGTCTCAGAGGCAGTCACGCCAATCATTTCAATCCCGATAAATCCAAACGTAACCATCTGAAACGACATGATGAACCCTTTGATTCCCTTTGGAAAAAAACCGCCGTAATCAAACAGGTTAGTCAGCGAAGCATGTCCTTGCGGCGTCTTAAAACCGATTGCCACTAATACTATCCCGACAAAAATCAGCGCAACGATCGCAACGATTTTAATCAGCGCAAACCAAAATTCCGTCTCACCGAACAACGCAACGGTAATCAGGTTCGCAAAAAGCAGCACCACCAGGATAATGAATCCAGGGAGCCACTGCGGAACGCTCGGAAACCAGTATTTGACGTACAGCCCGCTTGCGGTAACGTCCGCCATCGCAATCGTTACCCAACAGATCCAATACGTCCATCCGGTGACAAAGCCCACATCTTCGCCAAGATAGCGAGCGATAAAATCAATAAACGAGTGCGTGCTTAAATCCGAAAGAAGCAATTCTCCCATTGCGCGCATCAGCAGAAAGCAGATTACTCCCGTAATCAGATATGCTAAAACAATCGAAGGCCCAGCCGAGTGAATCGACTTGCCGGATCCAAGAAAAAGTCCGGTTCCAATCGTTCCGCCCAATGCAATCAGCTGAACGTGGCGCGATTTCAATCCACGTGAGTATTTGTCTTTTTCAGCCATTATTAATTCTCCAATCAAAAACTGAATAATACATCTATTCAGTATAGATCAATTTTTGGCTTTAGTAAAATTCAACTTATTCACTTATTGATGAACATAATTCACGCTAGAGCTTTCTCAGAAATTCTTTTCTTTCCAAACAGCAACCTCAGCCATGAATTTTTCAAAATTCTTCGTGTCTTTGACGAGCGGAAATTCGCCTAACAAAACCGGATTTGCCTGCTTGCTTTTGGCACCCTTTTTTTGCAGAATCAAAATAGCCTTCTCAGACTTTTTCGACGCAAACATCGCTCCTGGCAAATTAATCAAACTTTGCAGATAGCCATTTTTTTGAATAAACTTCAGCAAAGGAAGCGACTCTTTTGATTCAAACATGGAGGAAGGAATCAAAAACATCCCGATTCCTCCTTCTTTCAAATTGTCAAGTGCTTGTTCGATCAAAAGAAAATGGACGAATGAGTGACCTTCTTTTGCATGCGTTTCATACCCTTCGGCACGTTCGTCAAGCGGATACCAACCGACGGGCAGATCGCTTACGATCACGTCTGCCTGAGGAATCAAACTTTTATCCAAAGCGTCTTGATGATAAAGATTCAAATCAAGGTCGCAAAGCTGAGATTCAATGCTTGCGATTGTCAGCAGCGTGTCATCGTTGTCTATGCCGAACCCATGAATGTTTTTGAAGCCGTTATTTTTCAATGCATTGATAATTACTGCCGCCAAGTTTCCCGTCCCAATGCAAAGATCCAAAAAATTAGTTTCATCTTTTTTTTCGTAAACCTGCTGCAATAAATAAGCCGTTAAAAAGCCGATCGAATCAGGCGTCATCTGATGATTGGCCTGAATCTTTTCCTTGCGGTATGCCGTAAGCAGACTGAGCTGCAACAATAGTCTGCGATCTTCCGTGCTGATTTCATCCAAATGAACGGCACGATAAATCTCAGCTAATTTTGAAGCAGTTTCTTCATCAGGAATGCCATCTTCGACATGGACTTTTCCGTCATTCAGAAGATTGTCAAAATTTTCAATCAAAGCATCCAAGCAATCGTCTTGCAGTTTTGCTTGCAGCAATTCGCAAGCTTCATTCATCAAATCATATTGTTTTTCGATATCAGCCAGTGCCAAAATTTATTCCCTCGTTCCTTCAAACATAGTTTCTCACTCGATACAGTTTAACTATTTGCAGTCCAAAATGCAACCAAAACTACTTTTTGAAGTTGGCAAAACGCGTCGGCACGCTAAATTGGTATGTCTTCTTGTCATTCAGTTCTACCGTAAGCTTTAAATAGTTTCGACTGACGGTTCCGGTATTGAAACGAAAAATCTGCCTATGCTTTATCTCGTTTGCCAAAGCCATTTTAGCCATTGCTCTTGCTTCATAATAGCTTGCCTGCTCTTGATAATCATGAATGCGTTCCCGATAAATTGCTGTTTTGATGCAAAAAACGCTTGCTATCAAGACAAACAAGATCAGCGCGGTCGCAAAAAACGTTCCATCAATCCGTCGACTTTGTTTCATCAAAAAAATCCTTCCAGTCTTTTGAACATTTTGTCGGAAGCATCAGTACGTGTCTGAAAACATTTCCGTCTTTCATGGTCAAAGTAAGCACAGGCCACTTTCCCTTGGATGCATCCGTTTTGAAATTTTCAACATCATACATCAAGGGCATTTTGCCTGAAGATTCATCATAAGCCTCCATCACCAGCGCGCTTCTTAATGAATAACGTTCAAGATCATAGTACTTTTTTGTTTTAGAACTATAGTACATCACAGTCCATCTTTTCTGCGAATCCTGCAGCAGCAATTCCGTCAAATCAAGCTGACCCGAGTAAAGAACGTTCAAAACTCTGGAATACTGAAAGCGCTCGGTCATCTTTTTTTCGTCCAATTGCAACTTGCAGGCTCGCATCACTCCGAATAACAAAACGACCCCAGAAAGAGTCACCAACAATGCCATCACTGTTTCAATCATCGTGAATGCCGTTTTTCTCTTCCAAAACAAGCATTTTGTTACCCGCTTTGATTTTTTTAAAATCACAATCATCCGCCTCTCCGCAATCGTAACGATACAAATAGCGCGATTCCAAGCGATTGCTTTGTTTAAGCAAAGAAAGCGCCGTTTGCATTTCTTCATATGCCCGATTTTCCTGCTTGATGCTTATCGACTGACAGTAGCAAAAAAGCCAAACGCACATTGCCGTAACGCTCAGTCCAAACAAGGCATCAATCATCAAAAATCCTTCTTTTTTCATCTATTTTTCTGCGAGCTCCGTTTTCTCTTCCGGAAACCGCTATCCATCCCTTCCTCAATATTTAACATGTTTCGAATCTTGCCGACAAATTTTGCGTCAATTTTTGCTTCTCACGGGCGTAATTCGGTATTGTGCGCCAAACCCCAACTGAAGCGTCAACCGATATGAAGTTTTGGTCAAGCCGGAAGAAAAACGCACGGTTGCCGGCGTAAGCGAACCTTTGTCAGAAATGCCGCACACTACGTTTTTTGGTTCGTCAAATCTGATTGTTTCAGGCAATTTCACGATTACCCGCTGTGATTTTGACATTTGACCGCATGAAAATACGATTCGTTGCGGCTCATCAACCATAAAGCTGATTTGACCGGGAGTTCCTTTGACGGAAGCTTTCATTGCCACATAAGAAAAGCCGTTCTTTAATTCTTCATAAAAAATTTTCTCTTGATGCCGTTCAACAGTCTGCTTTTGAGGAAAAATTCCGATTGCAATGACCATTGCCGCAATCAAAAGCACCAAACATGATTCAATTAAAGTAAAACCGGCTTTTTTCATTTGCTTTCGCTTTTTCCGTAGGTTTCCGGCTCTAAATGCTTAGCCTGCATTTTTTCAGCCTGCTTTTCTGTCAAATATTTATCATTTTCAAGCATTTTAACGTTGACTGTTTCAATTGCGACGTTCTTGTCGTCGGCATAAAGCTGAGCCTGCGAATTAAGCTCGGTCTGAAGTGCTTCGGTATTGACCTTGTCGGCATGCGTTCTTTGTTTCGAAAGATTCGGAACAATTAATAAAATCAATAAACTTATGATAAAAAGAACTATTGCCATTTCAATCACTGTTTCTAAAATTATTCTATTGTGTTATAATGAGTTTGTGGATATTTTATTCATCTTTCCTTTAACGGTGCATGATGTTGTAACTAAAAGAACCTCTTAATTTTGGTGCGAAAAAAGCCCCCGGTTTTAACCGAGGGTCTTTTTTTACATTTCACTTAGCTTCTCATTGATTGCATCCCTCAGTGCCTGCAGGTCTTCACGGTACTGATCTATGCCGACTGCGGCGATTGCTTCAGTCGCTTTTGGTGTGGTCATTCGTGTAAAAGCGTTTGCCGATGCCTTTTGCTTCATATAGTACGCCTTGCCAGGGTTTCTCTTCTCATAAGCCCTGACGGCTTTGATTTGCGTTTTGCTTGTTGTTTTGTCCATGGTTGTCTCTCCTCTACTTTACTTTGTGAATCGTCGTTGGTAGATCATCGGGCGTGTCCGCGTTGATATATACCGGCTCAATCCATTTCAAAACCCGTTCACGGTCTGCACTGTCTCGTTTCCCCGTCCAAAAGTGCGACCAGTGGCCACGCCTTAAGTGTGGGCGAGGGCGGGCGTGTTGTTTATGCTCACTACCTTTGCGCTGCGTTTTTGCAGCATATGAACGGTTGTGCTTGATTGTAGCGCCTACACGTACCCCAACATCCCAGTGTCGGACTGGGCGCTTATCAGTTGTTTTGCTTGTCTTCTTTGCCGTCGTTGTTGATGGTCTGCGCTCTTGCACGTCAGCGTTAGCAGCGCAAAGGTACAGTAGTAACTGTATGATACCGTTGCCGGTATGCGTGGACGGTGTATGTCCGCTTATCAAACCTCGCCTTACGCTCGCTTCTTGACTGAGCTTGTCACTTTCTTCGAGCGTTTTGGCGTCTAGATGTATGTCTAGCAGTCCCTCATTCGTTGTGCCGTCTTTTTTATTCCAGGCAACAAATAAAATCTGCAGCACGTCATGACGCTTCAGGCACATGAAACCGTCAACCGGTTCATCATTGTAGCTAAAGAGGTTAGGCGTCATGATATATGCGCATTCAAACGGTAGCCGCTTGAGCATCTCGCTGGCGACTGCTAAATCGGTTTGAGCGGTCAGCTCTTCTACGAGCGTTTTATCAAACTCATAGATCAGCTTTGTTTGTCGCCAATGGCTAGACATAACGTATGCATATGCATATGCATACGCGTTCATGTTATCTTTCATGTTCGTGTATTCTTTAACCAAATCTGCGGCACGGTCTATGTCGTCTACGCCTTGCAATTCTGGAACAACGTCTAAGACCTTGTCTGCTTGTTTCTGCAGCTCAAGCGGTATGAGCTTTCGTTTCCTCTTCATTTAAATCACCTCTAAGCACAAATAACCCCATACAGGGGTTAGATAAAACGTTTCGCTAAAGCGGGCTATTCTTCAGGCTCGCCAAATATTTTGATGTAGTCTTCGGCGTCAAGATGCTCTTCCGCCCAACGCCTTGCTTGTTCTTCGGTGAACGGAATGATTTTCTCCCCGCCACCAGTCATGTTGCCGACTGGTTGGCTGTATTCAGTCATTGCACCGCCTTGACCGTACAAGAAAAACTCCCCGTTTTTCTTGCGATACAGTGTTTCCGACAAGTTGCGGAAGTCACTTGTCGACAAACCGTTCCAAAAGTCTCCGAGTTCCGTTGCAGTTTCAGTGTTATACAGTTTACCATTGATGATTTTTTTCATTTTAAATTCCTCCATTTCTTTAACGGGCATCGCACCCGCTCGGTGTAGGTCACTGCCGATTGTAATCTTAATCTTCGTCTTCGCTGCTCTCTTCAAGATCGTAATCTTCGATGAACCCGCCTTTTACAGCATTCTCAAGAAAATCTTTGATATTATCGCCGTCGCAATCTTCCCAGTCAGCCCGGTTTTCTTCAGTAACCGCCAACTCAAGATGCTCTCCTTCTTCACCGATTGCTTGCCACAAGCGTTCAGCTTCAATCCATTCAAAATCATACGCATTAACAACCTTGCCGTTTACCTTAACTTGATACTTCATTTTTAATTCCTCCGTTTTCTTTTCTTAACTTCTTTACACTCTTATTATAACACCCCCGTTATATATTGCAACTGTTTTTGACAACTTTTTTAAAATATTTTTTTGCATAAAAAATAACCCCGTATCGTCATCATACGGGGTTTGAACGGAATACTTGCTTGCTACAAGCAAAAAGCAAATTTTATTATATTTACTCTGCTGAGCATACTTCAATTATAACATCAATAGTTTAACTGCTGACCAACAAAAATTAGATTTGGATTGCTGATATGGTTAGTCTGCACCAGATGGCCTACCGACACGCCCAGTCTGCCGGCAATGCCGCTCAGCGTATCGCCACGTCTGACAGTGTAGGCACGTCTGACAACGGCAGTTTGTCCGCTGATCGTCAGCTTGTCTCCAGGGTGAATAACAGTGTAGATAGTTTTGCCGTTGCGTGCCGCCAGCGTATACATAGACATACCGTGACGGTTGGCGATTGACCACCAACTATCGCCGGGCTTGACCGTATAAGTACCGCTCGTTGCTTGTTTGGCCGTCTGCAAAATTTCCACGTCAGAGCGTTTGATCCAACTCATGATGCCGCCTAACAGTACCTTGTCACCGCCTGTTTGCACAACCGGGTACATGCGCCCCTTGACCCATGACGGGATAAGCTGACCGCTTGCCCAACTTTTAGCGCCATAGTTGACCTTAACGGTGTAACCCGTGGAGATGTCTTTTTTGGGCGTGCGGTCGGCTACAATGCCCTGCTTTACTGCCTGCGGTTTGCTTACAGGCTTGCCTGCGTCCCCGTTGCGATATCCGTTGTCGGTAATGCCGGTCAAGTCTACGTCTCCGTCCAGTCCGCCGGCTACATAAGTTGAGGTAAACTGGAAAATCCCGATATTGTCGAAAGACGGGAAAAAATTATAGTTAGGCTTTGTGGTTACGCTATAATCCGGATATTCCGCTAACCAAAGCGTATATTTTTTAGCTAGGCTTGCCAAGTCAACGTGACTTTGCAGATATCCTTTGTAGCCGTACAAAACAGGTGTATAGCCGGCTTGCTTGATGCGGCTTAGTGCATAGTCAACCGTGCTTGTGCTCTGTGCCCCGCTTTCCACGTCAAGAGCCACGATTGACTGTTTAGGTGTTTGCACCCTCGGCAAGAAATAGTCAAGCACCTTGTCGGCTTGCGCTTGTGTCGTGACGTTTTGCCACCAAATGTAGGTATGCGCCCGTCTGCCCATGGCAATGGTTGCCGCTACCTGTGTTTTGTATGTGTCTTGATCATACGTGTTCCAACCGTCTGTAGTACCGCCCAGCTGACAGATGGCGAACCTGTCGTGTGCATAGCCCCATTTGCCCGTTGTGCCCTGGTATCGTGCCCAGTCCACGCCCTGGTCTCCTTTAGCGGCACTAACTGGTATAGTTGAAAGTGAAAGTGCTGTAATGCAGAAAACTGTTATCAAAACACATTTTAGAGCATTATTTTTGCAATTTTTCATCTTTTACGTCCCCTTTCTTGTACTCATCCGACAACTTATAGATATACTTCCTAAGCCACTCTGGAATCGGTATACCCATTTCTCCGAGGTTTTCGACGATGCTGATAGCATAAAAAAGGATATAGAAAATCAAAAGAGTGTCAGCCATGCCGGACGCTCCGTAAATATCGCAAAACGGATATAGCATACATACGACCAGCAAAAGCGTTG
>OIYG01001445.1_pt1 | contig 17829 bp, 30 predicted proteins | sample 1587861 | NCBI WGS metagenome assembly OIYG01 (sample SAMN03283272) | human gut metagenome | biome: human-associated habitat; material: feces | host: Homo sapiens | place: Peru | collected 2012 | reverse complement strand
TACTACGCATTACTATAACTAACGTTACTATATGTGATGATTATCTCATGAATTGTATCTATACCGAAAGGCACTGTTTTATTAAGCGCTTACATAGGAAAAATATAAAAGAGGAGAAGAAAAGTGAATAAAACAAGTGATCGCGATAAGATGAGTGAGGAATTGAGAAAATATGTTGTAGAAGAGGTTATGTATGATCTATCTGTGCTATTCAATAATATGATTCAGGCGATAAAAGAGAATGAGGATTTCACCTATATTAGAAAAATATGTTCAGCAATAAATCTTCTAGGACAGAAACAATATGTATGTTGGGAATATTTGGATGAGAAATTTATTGATTCTATTTTTGAAACAGATGATATAGATAAAATATTACTAGAATTTGTAGAAAAAGATGAGGGCAGAAGTGTAGATTCAGTTATTTGTAAATGCAAAAAAGACAGTTTGATGAGCAAATATAAAAGGATCTATGAACAGTCGGTGGAGTCATATAGGAATGCGCAGTATGAGTTGGCTATTGTAGGATTTACATCTGTTTTGGATGGCCTTTTGATGGATGTTAGTAAAAAAACAGACGTTTCAATAAGAAAACGTGTAAATAGTATAATGAATAAACTATGTATACAAATTAAATTGGAGAATAATGAAATTGCCTTTATTACTTTGGCAATGACGTTCGAAAAGGCAATGCTAATTTTTTCACAGAGTAAGTCTTTTAATGAGAAGGAACCCAAGACATTAAATCGTCATTGGATAATGCATGGTAGGTCTATAAGAGAGAAAACAAAATTGGATTGTATAAAAGTAATCCGTATGGTATATGGAATGTTATTGATTAATACGATGGATATAGAAGATCCTCCAATTTTGTGTGATTGACAAAATTTGGCTTTCATCTGGTCAAAAAATGCTTCTCAAATGCTGATTTTTAAACATATCTTTTTAATATAACACATGTAGCAGCCAGGAACAGTCGGAGAAATAAAAAAATATACATACTTTTTCGACCAAAGAGCACAATATATAGATAGAATATATCGTGATGAGGTGGAAAAGGTAAGAATGAAGATACTGGTCTGGGATGAGAGAAGCGCAAAAGGAATGTCGATAAGAGAGCTTGCAGAAAAAGCGCATGTGCCACGATCAACGTTGTCGCGCATTGAAAATGAGGAAATTTCACCGCGCATAGATATTCTGGAGAAGATAGCGATTGCACTTGATGTGAGGATCAGTGATCTGTATGAATCAGACTATAAATAAAATATTATATCATAAAGAACAATGTAAAGTAGTCGAAAAAGCGGTCGAGAAAAAAATGTCCAGATAGCGGGACAAATGCATGGAGGGTATTGAAGTGCGGAAAAGCCCTGTATTATAATAATTACAGCACCGGTGCAATACAAAAACAAAAGAGGGAGAGTATTGCAGTATGAACAAAAGAGAATATAAAGAAATAGGATGTGCTGTGTATCGAAACAGCATAGTTGAGATTGTCAATAAAATTGATAGCGCTCAACATTTAAAACGCATTTATTTGTTGGCGGAGTATCTTTATTTATATAAAAATATAGATTAAGAGTATAAAAAAGCGATGGCATGAACCACCGCTTTTTTTTGTGAGTTAATTACATTTAGTTTATGCCTTAGAGTGTTGGACATCTAAAAATTTGTTTATTAAGCTTTCGATAGATTCTAATTCTTTAATATCAAGATTTACAGCTAATTTTAAGAGATTTTTATGAAAATCATTTTCGCCTGCCATAATCTGATCTATCTTTTCTAAAAATGATTTATCTGTATCAATGTACATATCACCAGAACCGGTGGTAAGCCAGATATAGTCTACATTGAATTCGCGGCAAATGCTTCTAATCATTTGATCTGTAACCGAAAAACGACCATTTTCGATATTTGATATTGTAGATTTGGCAACTCCAAGCCGATTGCCAAATTTTTCCAAAGTTAAGCCGAGAGATTTTCGAAGTATCTTTATTCGTTCGTTCATGTTTGTCCTCCCTTTTTTCCTATTATAACAAAGTGTAAAACTATGTCAATAAAAGTTTTGCCACAAAACAAAAAACTATTGACAATATATTGAAACAATACTAAAATGTATTGTATCAAAACAAAAGCGGAGGGAAAACAAATGCCTGATGAAAAAAAGGAAATTATCGAAAGAATTGCAAAAGCCTTTCCTAAGTTGAGCAAAGAACAAAAGATATGGGTGGCCGGATATATATCTTGTGCGGAAGAATCCTGTTTTATGAAAAGTACCTCATGTGAGAAGGAAATGGACACCGATTTATAGTCATGTGGACAGACAAGGAAAAAGAATTAGATACATAGTATGTGATGGGGTGATTTTATGAAAAGATATTCTAACATATTAGAGATTCGTCTTCCGGATGGAAACAAGGTGGATTGGGAGACGTTGCCTGTTGAGAAAAAAATAGAGTATTCTACCCAGTTAAACAGGCAGGCAATGTTGGGAGCCGGTTTCCAGGAAGAAAAAAGTAATCAGGCAGTTTAGTAGAAGAATAATGTTTGTACATAGTGAAGGGGGTTATAAGTACCAATGAAAAGACATACGGACCGAAGTCCTTTCGTCATAAAAGAGGGGACAAAAAGAATGGATCTGGTCATGCGTGTGACAGACAAATTGATACAGGAAGGTTTGATCAATACATCCGGTTTTTCTTCAATGCCGGAAGCAGCCGGACATGTTGCGGTAGTGATAGAAAAAAGCTTCTTTGAGGAGAAAGCCAAAGAGGACGATAACAAATTGCAGCCGGAACAAGATGCAAAGAAAAAGCCTGGGCGGATTAAGGCATTATTCGTAAATATGATAGATGACATAATCTATCTGGTATGTGACATATTCACTACGGTTGTTACTGGTATGGTACCGCTGATGCTGCTATTTCTTTTTGCAATTGCGTGTATGTTATTTGTTTGTTTTTGTGAGGTTGCGGCGGAGAAAGTAATGGGTTATTTCAATAGTATCATTCTTTTCCATACCATATTATGACGCAGGTGCCAAGTATACTGTACACCAAAAGTACCAGATATAAGAAGATACTGCCAATTCCAAAGGAAGAAGAATCTATTGAGTTTTGAACCAGCCTGCTTTGCCCCCAAAGACCTAAAAAGAATGAGATGATTATGAGAAAATACTTGATTAGCCAAAAGATAAATCGAAAAGTATTTAATGAATGACCATGGCTTCGATATTTCCGATATGTGTATGGACGTCTGGAGAGATGAAGGCGTATGCAGTAGAGATCATAGTGAAGGTCAACATAAGAGCAGAGCTTACAAAAATATTTAAACTTTTTAGGTTCAGAGAAGTCCTGACGAAGGTAATAGGAAAAAGCGATCAATTTTCCACCGGCAAAATTTTTATTGTTATCAATGATCTGGATGGCTTTGCGTATATCACTTTCATCAATATTATCCTTATCTACCTTGTAATATAGATAGGGATCAAGACATTCAAAAAGTGGGAAAATTAATGAATCATGGCGATTTAGGATATAAGAAAAAGATATTTTCCTAGAATTATATAAATAAGTGAAGAGCGAAGTGAGGGTACTGGTAATTAAACACAGATTGTTAAGATTAGATGAAATTATAGCAGCAAGTTTGCTAAGCATAAGTTAAATTCCTCCTAAATTATAAGATATAAGGTAAGTGTATGGATTGGCGGCAGGGATTGCAAACAATAATTTTCAATAAAAATCGACAAATACAGGAGAGCTTGGGTTATGTGGGATGTTATTACGGATGAATATATAAAAACGGTATTAAGGGATAGACAAGGTCTATTAACAGCTATCCATGATCGGTTATTGGAGCTGTACCACGAAATGGATAATTCGGATGAGGCGATAAAGTCAGCTACGTTTGGCAGTGCCCATGAAAATATCGGTGGTGGCAGAAGCTCCGATCAGAAAGATCTGACGGATATAATGCTGCGTCATTTTCAGTTATTGCGGGCACAATCCATGGAAATCCGGGTAGAAATGAACCGGCTCGTAGAAGAGCAGGAAACGATCAACCGGATTTGGTGCTGTTATTCGGCATTAAATATAGATGATAAGAGGATCCTTTCAGATCTATATGTAAAAGATCTTCCATACAAGGAGGTGGAATGTGATGCGAAAAAACGTGGTGTGTCGAGCACGACCTTAGAGAGACGACGCAAAACCGGCTTGCAGGAACTGAGGAAATTGTATAATTCGGATATGACGAATGTAGATATTATCAGTAATACCCAGCGTAAGGCGAAGGAAGCAAAGAAAAAAAGCAGGACAGTCTCAAAATCCGGTTACCGACAGATATCCCTGGATATGCTGTTGAAACCTGAAGGTGGCTCTTCAAGTGATTTGGATATGGACATGCTGAAAAACCAGAGGAAATAGAGAAAAAGAGAGGATGAAGACTATGAAAGTATTTACAGTACATAATTGTAAGGGTGGCGTTGGAAAAACCACTACAACAGCAAATCTTGCCTATAATATGGCGTCAAAGGGGAAAAGGGTTCTTGTCATTGATACGGATCCGCAGTCAAATCTCACCCCATACTTTACCAGACAGAATGAAAATGGGAAAACCATCAGGGATGTATTCGCAGATCCGGTCAGCATTGATAAATGCATCTTCCGGACAAAGTACAAACTGATCGATATTATTAAAGGCAGCACATTTCTTACAGAAAAGGATGCAGAGCAGTCAGACGATCTCCTGAAGGATGCACTGAATATAATGAGCAAGGAGTATGACGTGGTGTTTATTGATTGCCGCCCATCCTTTGAAGCTTTGGCTCGGAACGCGATAACAGCGGCGGATGTGCTTTTGACGCCGATCGTTCTTGATGGTTATTGCAGGGACAACCTTTCTCTGGAACACAGATTGTACCAGGATATCCTGGACGCTGATCCGGAACATCAGATGAAGTGGATCGTATTTGCAAATAAATTCAATAATTATGCATCTCACAGGGAAATCCTTGAGGATCTGGTGGAACGGCATGATTATCCTCTCGCGGAAAATTGTATCAGTGAACGTGCTGCAGTTGTAAAAGCATCTGATCTACGGAAACCGCTGTTGAAACATCGCTATAATAACATGGCAACACAGGATTTTCTTGATCTGACGGATGAACTCATGGAATTGGAGGGATAGAGTATGGCAAAAATCGGAAATGTTCTGAAAAAGCCGGAACGAGATCACGTTGAAGAAAAACATCCGCGTATGTCAATTAACTGGATTCACTACTCAAAGCTTGTCCGGAGTGCATATCAGTTTTATGGTGAGGATGACGAGGAAGTAAAGGCGTTGGCAGATGTGATCTGCGCAGACGGCAGAGTGCTGCAGAATCTTCTTGTCAGAAAGGTTGATGCGGATGAGTATGAGATTGTAGCAGGTCATAAACGAACGCTTGCCTGCAAGTATCTTACAGAGGCTTGCGGATTGAAAGAATATGAATTTTTGCCATGTATGGTAACAGATGCCAATGATGTTCGTGCGCGGTGGCAGGTGATGTCAACCAATAAGCATCACGAAAAAACACAATATGAGATCATGAAAGAGATCGAGGATATGAAATATCTTATGGAGACTTATCCGGAGGAATTTCCGAATGAGGCACTCCGGGGCCGCATGGTAGAGCGGCTTGCAAAAGAACTGCATTTAAGCAGATCTGTGGTATCTGATTATCAAAGCATCAGTCATAATCTCGTTGATGAAGGCAAGAAAGCCTTTAAGGAACAGAAAATTGATAAGAGTGCGGCGGTTGCGCTGGCATCTCTCCCGGATCAGGAGCAGAAAAAGCTGCTTGATACTGGGAATGTAACGCACACCAGTGTAAAAGAATATAAAAAGTCGCTTACGGAGTCGAAACCGGAACCATCTCTTATGCTGATTAAAAAGGTGTATAAGCACTTTTCACCGGAAAAGGATACGGATCCGGCATCATATAAAGAGTATCTATTGTCTTGCTATGGTAAAAGTCATGGTGGGGGATGTCATGACGGTTTTAATTATCAGTGCAGTCCCCGCGGTTTAAAGATAAATAACTTCGCAGAAATAACCTGGAACCGTTTTATACAGCTCTTAGATGATGCATTGCCGAATCGTTATGAAAAGAAAGAAGAGACGCTCCCTGGTCAGCTGATGATCGAGAATACCGACATGGATCTTAAAGAGGAAAATGTGCCTGAAGCACATGAGACTGTTGATTATAGCACATGGAAAATCTGGACAGAGAATAAACTGGCGGAAGAGATCTTTTATATAAAAGATCTCGGAGAAAAAAAGATCATTGTCCGGAATACTGTAGCTGAATGCGGATGTACAGAAATGTGGTATATCTGGCAGGAAGGGCTACATCTGGCTGATTGTGCAGCATCAAAAGAAAAATGTATGGAGGTTCTCAATGAAAAAGCTGAATTTAAAGAAGAATGACAAAAAAAAGCTTATATGGGCAGGAGTGTTGATCCTGCTGGCTAGCGGTAAAGAACTTATCTGCAGTCTGCTCCCGGATGGGAGCAGGGCAGATTTTTGGATCAAGCTGGGAATGCTTGCATTGATGGGCATTGTCTGCTTTATTATCATTAGTCTTGATCATAGATCAGATTAAAAACATGCCATTTCCCGGAGGAACTTTTTGTACAAGAAGTTCCTGCCGTGGCAGCAAAAGCAGGAGATGGCCTTGCTCCCTCTGAGAGGGAGCAGCCTAAAAACTTCATTCTCTTTTATCAATCATGGTGGGTGACTGAAGCCACCGGTCATCCACCATGGATTGGCTAGAAATAGAGAGAGGAGAACCAGTGATTACTTATGTTTTTTTTGCAAGAAAAGGAGAAATCAGCTATGGATGAAATCATAATTATATCTGCGCTTTTATTTTTGTTCTTAGGATCAGATCTTCTTGTAAGAGGGATATCTCTTAAAAAGAAATCGTTGATTTTGGGAGGAATATTGCTTTGGGTATATGTGTTTGTAGTAGGTGTTCTTCAGGCAGGTGACATTTTTAAAGCAGTGCAGATGCATGTTGGCAGTAGATAAAGGAGTGACAGGCGATGAATAGAAAAGAAGTATTGGAGATCAGAAAACAATTTACACCGGATAATTGCGCGATTACGCGGATTTGTGGGTGTTATGTAGATCATGAGAAAAATATCATACTTGAATCAAAGGATGCGTTTTTATCGCTCCCGGAGGAAGAGGAGTTTAAATACTTTGAAATCTTCCGCCATACGCTTTCCGGAACACTTGGGAAAAATCTGGTGGACATGGAGTTCCCACTTGAACAGGAAAAGGCAGGAGGAACACAGGAATTTCTCTTAAAACTGCGTGATACCAGGCTGGAAGATGACGCGCTGGTGCAGGAGTTTTACAAAAAGATCATCGGAAATTATGACTATGGAGAAAATTATTACATTATCTTAATTCATTCCGTTTATGATATTCCGGGAAAATCAACTGCCGGTGATGAGATGTTTGACGCATCGGACGAAGTGTATGCACATATCATGTGCAGCATTTGTCCGGTAAAGATGTCAAAGGCAGGGCTTTCCTATAATGTGGTTACAAACAGTATCGCGGACCGGGTGCGTGACTGGGTGGTGGAGCAGCCAATCAACGGATTCCTTTTCCCGGCGTTTAATGACCGATCTTCCGACATACACAGTGTGCTTACATATGCAAAGAACCCGGAGATCGAGCAGCCTGGTCTGATCGAGACGGTACTCGGCAGCGTAATGCCGCTTACTCCGGCGACACAGAAAGAAACGTTCCAGAGCATTCTGTCGGAGACGCTGGAGGAGGATGGCAACTATGAGGTCATAAAGAGCGTCTACGAAAATTTGAATGAGATGATCGAGGAGAATAAAGACAATCCGGAGCCGCTTTCCTTTTCTAAGACGGAAGTGAAAAAACTGTTGGAAAACAGCGGTGTACCGGAAAAAAATATGCAAACATTTGAACAGGTATTTGACGCGCATACAAATGGGGAAGCAGAACTGATCGCAACGAATATCGCAAGCACAAAGAGTTTTGGTATTGAAACACCGGACATTGTTGTTAAAGTCAACCCGGAGCGTGCGGATCTGGTCGAAACGAAATTGATCGATGGCAGACAGTGTCTGGTTATCGCGGTGGACGATCATGTGGAAGTCAATGGGATCAGCGTGCGTACAATTCCCAAACGTACAACTTGGGATTCTAGTGGAGATGATCGATAAAAGGCGAGGATTTTAGATGCATTGTTCCATAAAATTTAACGGAGGATGACACAATGAATGATGATGAATTAATGAAAGCTGTGAAAGAACAGCAGAAAGAGTATTTGAAAAAGAGAGACAAAATATTTGTCATGATGTTTTTAGGAATTTCAATTATTCTCACAGGTACATTATTTGATGATATTCCGCCATTAGAAAGGTTCCTGAGTGTCATAGGATTTGGCATTTGTATCTTATCCATAATAAAGTACATGTGGTTTTTAAACGGAGGATCGCAAAAAAAAGCAACAGGACAAGCTGAAAAGTCGTTTCACCGTTTGGAATCCAGAATACTTTGCATGATTTTTGTGCTTGTTCCTGAGTTTTTGCTGGTAAGCTTAATGGTTATTTTATGTTCCTGCGGATATAGCATGGAGAAGGCGTTTATCGTATCCGTTAATTTCATTGGAGCATATTTCGCTCCAGTAATCGCAATTTATGGGAAAAGAGTTCCTGATAAGCCAAAGATATATTTTTTTCTTATTGCCCTTGGTTTTATTATGTTCATAATAGCGATGAGCATGCTTTTTTTGGGAAGAAGTTAATAAGCTTGAGTTCTGGGTATTTTGTACATAAGAAAATAAAAATAGAAAGTGAGTGATTAGACATTAAAACTAATGATATTGAGGCATTTAGGGAGAGATTGAAAAAAAAGCGTATCCTTACGTCTCAGGAGAAGGAACAGATTGACAATTATCTCACCGAGTTAGAAATTTACCGGTCATTTGGAAGTCTTGAAGATTCCATTCATAACTGGAGAAATAAGGGAGAGGGGCAAGTATAAAACTGAAAATTTAAGGAGTGAATTGACATGGAGAAGAAGAAAGAAAACTTTAGAGCAATGAAGTGCAAAGGTTGTCAATGTGATTCATGTTTTGACTGTCAGTCTACTAATTGTGATATATGCTATCGTGCGGAGTTTGCGGAAGAAAATTATGTAGATATGTACCATGAAGCAAATGAAAAAAAAGAATGTGATTTTGATTAAATTAAAATTTAAAGGAGGAAGTACATGAGAATTATTATTTATTTTGCGGTCACAAGATATGACGATCGCATTTATATGACAGAGCAGGAAAAAGAAAAGTCTCAAAGCCGTTTTGTGGATGTGGTTGACGAGATTGGTGATTTAAAAAATGAGCTTGATTGGAGTGAACTTGATGAAGCTCATCAGCCGAAAGAAGTAGGATGTTATCAAGCCGTTATTGAGTATAGGCAAACAGCAGAAGATGATTATTCACTTGTTGTTATTTCGTGTACTCCAATATGTGTAATTTAATGATTTAAACTGAAAACAATGTAAGGAGAATAATCATGATAATTAAAGGTAAATTTAAGAAAGATGAAAATTTCATAACGGTGTATACAGAGGATACTCTGTATACGATTGCTAGAAATACTGAAGAATGGGGATTTCGCAAGGTAGGTGAAGAACTTGCTTGTGGTGGAATCCTTACACCAGAAACATTTGAGAAATGGAAGTTAGAATGTACCAAAGAAGGTACATTTAACCTTGCTTAAATAAAAATTTTGGGTATTTTAAATTTGTACATACGAAAATAAAAAAGAAAGGGCAGTTCATATGTCGGTCATCAAAACAAAAGATATTGAGGCATTCAGAAAGAAATTGAAAAAAAAGCATGTTCTCACGTCTCAGGAGAAGGAACAGATTGACAATTATCTCACCGAGTTAGAAATTTACCGGTCATTTGGAAGTCTTGAAGATTCCATTCATAACTGGAGAAATAAGGGAGAGGGGCAAGTATAAAACTTACGTTTTGTGTAGCTGTAGGAAATCCAATAAAAAAATCAAATTAATTTGCTGTTTCATTGGTAAATTTTGAGGAGGTGAACAAATGAGGTGTAAATATCCGAAAGAAAGTAGACCAGAAGTCAATCCGTCTAAAAATGTTATCCCGTCTGCATCTGAAGCAAATAATATGACAAATAATGCAATTGATAGTTGCACAACGCAGCAATTAACAGAATTATGCAAATCAATTAGAGAAGCTATTGCAGATGGTAAATTTTCAATCAGCGAAGATGGATATCTTAAACTTGAAACACGAAAGAAATTAGAGGAACTTGGTTATAAGGTCGAAACTGGTACTCATTACAATGAATCATATTATAGTATCAGTTGGAGATAAGTATAGTAAACCTAGATTTATAAAGGTAGAATCAATTTACGAACATGAAATGAGGAAGAGTGGGAGAAAAAATGTTACAAATGAGAGATAAGAAAAAATACCTTTTTGGAGAAAGTTATATGAAAAAGAAAATAATGGTGATTTTATTAGTGACAATGGTAATGGCAGTTATGGGATGCGGGGGGAAAACATCTACAGCTTCATTTGCAGATGATTCTACGGAAAATGAAAATGTTATGGAAAAAGTAGGAGCTGAAAGTGAAACAAAAAGTACAATAGGCGATATGAAGTATTTGGGTGATACTGCTTATGGAAACATAGAAGAATATAGAGATAATGTTACAGGCGTTCATTATTTTGTATATGGTCGAGGAGGGATAACAGTAAGATATAATACGGATGGAACAATATTTACAGATTAAGTATCATATTTGAACAGTAAAGAGTGAACATTACCAGGATATTATAAAAAAGTGGAGAGAAAAGGCGGAAGAAATTCTTTTGTAGTTAAACTGAGATTAAAGTTTAGAATTGAAAAAAAGGAATAATACATATGGGTTATAGTATTAATTTAATAAATGGAAAAAATTTTGTAATTAGAAAAGAAAATTTTGAAAAGGCATTGGAAAGCTTAAAGTCTGTGTTTGTACCAGAAAAATGCCTATCGATGGAAAACGTTTTTCATGGGTATGGACATCAGGTGTGCTTGAAAGTAAAACACTAGAAGCAGCATTAAGAGAGATTAGGTATGTAGCCATTATGAGTGATAATGGTGATATAACAGGGCTAATGTTTACTGGTGAAAAAGATGGTGATGAAGACATTTTTTTTACAGCACTAGCACCATGGGTTGAAAATGGCTCTTTTTTATCTTTTCAAGGGGAAGATGGCGGCAAATGGACTTGGAAATTCAATAATGGAATGGTAGAGTATACTATCTAAATTAAAATTTAGCGGAGGTAGTGAAATGGAAAAATTATTAAATAAATGTCCTGTATGTGGTTCGGAATTAGAATATGATTCCCTTTATCAATTTTCAAAAGTATATAAAATTTTAAAAAATGGTAAAATATCAGCCAGACCAAAACATAATGAAGAACCATGTCCTATGGAGTGCGGTTTTATATCTTGTGTAAATCCAGATTGTGATTTTCATACGAATTGTGATTTGGAAGTCGATGGGAATGGAGAATATAGAATATATCAAGTCGGTGATGTCTTTAAAATTAAAGATGATGAAGAATAGACAATTAAACTGAGATTAGGGAGGTAGAGAAAATGAAAATTGATGAGTTGAATTTGTCCACCAGGACTTACAATGTGTTGTTAAGAGCAGGAGTTACAACTACGGAGAAAATTAAAGAAATGACAGATGATGATCTGAGAAATATCAAAAATATGTCTGAAAAGTGTTTGCTGGAAGTCAGGTGTGCCGTGTATTGCGCAGAAGATTTAATGACAAGAATATTGTTGGGTGAAGGTTTTAGCGTAATTGGAGCGCGTGGAACCAACGACCAGACAAAAGAAGAATACGCAGATATGGGTGCGCGTAAAGTTGCTGAAGCCATTGCAGATTATCTTATAAGTGATAAAGATCTTATCATTGCAATGCTTAAAGATAACGATAAGGACAAACTGACAGATGAAATATATGATGAATTGACAGCAGGCAGAATTTAAGGTAAAGGCGGTATTGTGGGATGAAAGTAAGAGAAGTAAATAAGAGAATTGAAAATTCTATAAAAAAGAGGAGGATGGGGGCTTCTGCATGCCAGGGTATGAGTAGACATATACGCATGGATATTGAGCTGCTCGTGGCAGGGACAGGCATGGAAAATATTGCCGTTTCAGATCCTAAGGAAGAGCAGGAGAAATAAGATTGTATTATGTGATTTTGGATTAAAGTGTAGTGAAAAATATGAAGAAAAAAAGGAATCGAATTTTAATGCCACTGTTGATCGGCGGCTGTATAAGTGCGGGCTGCGCCTGTATTTATATGGCGATCGCCGAAGAACAGCCCTATAAGCAGGCAAAAGTATCTTATGACACTTTGCGGTCAGCAGTTATTCTGCCATCAGAAGGTGATGATCACCAGGAGAAAAATGAGACACTGGATCGGCAGATAGATTTTGAGCTGCTCAAAGAGAAAAATGAGGATATTGTTGCGTGGCTGTATATACCAGGTACGCAGGTAGATTATCCGGTCTGCAGAGGCACGGATAATACATATTATCTTCATCATAATGCGGAAAAAGAGAAAAATATCCTGGGATCTTTGTTTGTTGATTCGGGAAATGAACCAGATCTTTGTGATCCGCATCTGGTGATCTATGGTCACAACATGCGGCAAGGGCAGATGTTCGGAGAATTGTCCAATTATGAGGAAGTGGATTTCCTGCAACAGCAGCCATATGTTTATCTTTACACACTGGATGAAGAAAATGTATATCAGATATACAGCGTATATCGTTGTGAACCGTCAGATGATACATATACTACAGGTTTTATGTTTCGAACCAAATCTTATATGGATTGGCTGAATGAAACATTGACCAAGGAAACATATGAAACAGGCGCGGAACAAATGGTGAATGCCGGACAGCGGGTTCTGACGCTATCGACCTGCGCCGATGGAGACCGGAAAGACCGGCTGGTTGTTAATTGCGTGGAGGTGGATAAGGATGATGGACAAAAAAGAACTGAAAGAGAATATTGATCGGATTGCGAAAGAAAATAGTGAAAGTTGGTCCGGATCAGACAGATCAAAGGAATATGATACGGTCATATGCTGTCTGGTTAGGGATATAAAGGACATGATCAATACGATGGCAGAATAATAGATTTTGCAAAAAATACACGAAAGGAGGCGGCACAGTGAAGCTGAAACATGATTTGATAGGGAAAATGGCTAATATGACTACAACTGAAAAAGATTTGTATCTGTACCTGTGTCGTCGCCAGGAAGCAGATGGAAGAGTGCGCGGAGTGTATCATAAGGATGTTGCTGCAGAGTGTGGCATGAGCTCTGCGTCTTTTTATAATGCAAAAAATGGACTTGCAGAGAAAGGTGCTATCCGGTTGGAATATAAAGAGAAAGAATGCGACATGATCGTCATTGGAAACGATTTTTCGGATGGACGCTATACGAATTACATCAATCTGAATAGATCCGTATTCCATCGGAAAGCTTTTCGCAAGTTGAATGGGCGGGAAACATATTTTGTCCTGGAAATGTTGAAGAACAGCCAACGTTCAGAGAGCGGCGGCTGTTGTAAGCTTGCGGTGGGTACGCTGTATTCAAAGTATAGTCAGATCCTGAAGGTAAAATTCAGAACAATAAGACACTATTTGCATGTCCTGAAGCTATTCTTCTCAGTTGGGATAGTGAAAGGAAATTACTACATAGAATACCGGCGTGGAGTGTTTGATCCAAAGCCGGAGAATAGAAAAGCGGAGATCAACTGGTCTATTGAGCAGATGATCCAATCCGTATATCGAAGATATAAGCGGAAACAGACGCAAGAGGATACCAGAGAGCTGATCAGTCTGTTTAAACAGTTTAAAAAGGCATCGGATGATAATGGTCTTTCTGGCAGCGCATATAACAATTTGTTCGTAAGGGCGGTTGAAGAAGCTGTAAAAGCAACAACAGAAAGGTTATCGATCGCATATGTTAATAAACTGATTTGTGACGGAATATATGCTTAAATAGACCTCCTTGAGGTCTTCTTTGCGTATCGAGAAAAAGTGCCTGGATGAGCAATTAGCGACCGTAAAGCAGTAAGAAAAAGTTATAGCATAGAAATGTGGAGTGAAAATAGAAAAAAATCTTTTTTCAGTCCTTTTTTTATGTTTTTTCATTCTAAAAAAGCTGTCATTTTTGTTAATTGATTCTAAAAGTTTGCCAGTATATACACGTAGGAGAAGAATCTGTTCCAAAAAGGCGGTCAAAAAGGCTGGTACTCTATTCTAAAAATTTGCCGCTGCATAATCCTGGAATATGCCTTGAAATCAAGGGATAAAGAGTATAAAAGAGGCGTCTTATATTAGTTCTATATTTATATGCATACTTTTTATATTTTATATAAAATCTACGATCCCTTTCTTCGAAAGGTATTTCAATAGTCAGATCTATTCAATCTACATGTTTATCATATGCATGATACCCACAAAATAAAATCTGGAAAAGAAAAATGAAAAATAGGATTAATAAAAAGAGAGAAGGCTGTGTCTGTCAGAAGTTCTGCACAGCAGTAGAATTGTGTGACCTTGTTTAATCGTGCAATATAATTTCCCAGGAAAAATGAAAATAGCCGCCACACCCGCCAGTGCAGCGGTCGGCTGCTAGACAGCTAACCAAACATATATGTGGGGTGAAGCACTTGGGTTTCACCTCCTTAGTTGGATTATAATATCTAAGATGTAAAAATAGCAAGTGATATGTTTAACCGATAGGACAGGGTGTGCCGAAATTCGGCACATTTTTATTTTTTAGTGAAAACTGGTTAAACAGGGTTTCCCACCTCCTGAGAAAAGAGGTGGGAGAAGTATAAATATGTTGAGGAGGCGCTGCCTCATCAGCATCTGAATTATATATCAGATAACGGTGCATTACAAGTTAGATGATGAAAAAATGGATGTATGGGTATTTTTGTCGAAAAAGTATGAAAAATATCGATTGAGAAGAAAAAAGTGTAATGATACACTATAAAAAAGCGTAATGGGATGATTGATATACACCATAGGTAAGTATATTGAAGTTTCTTGCAGGTGTATGTTGTTGCATTATCCCAATGTTTTAAGAACGGAGAGAGAGAGAATGAGATTTGATTTAGGAGATCCAATTGGTGAGACTGGAGGATTTGGCAAAGTATACAAATGCACGGATGAAAATGGTCAAGTGTTTGCTTGTAAGGTACTTGAAAATAATACTGATATAGGAATTAAGCGATTTGAACGAGAAGTTAGATTATTATCTCGCTTAAATCATCCCAATGTCATGAAAGTTATTACGTATAATATAACAGACCAACAAAAATTTTATATCATGCCATTGTATACTTGTAGTTTGGCACAAGTTATACCACAGATTGCTGTCAATACTTATGCGCAATTCCATGTGATCAGTGCTATTTTAAGTGGAATTGGGTATTTGCATTCAGAAGGAGTGATTCATAGAGATTTGAAACCTGAGAATATTCTCTATAATAATGAAAATGATGTTGTTATTACGGATTTGGGCTTAGGAATTCAAAATGATTCAAATTCAACAACATTAACACGGGGGTTGAATTTTGGAACAATGAGATATTGTTCTCCAGAGCAATGGAGAGATATGCATTCTGTTGATTGTAGAGCAGACATATATGCTTTAGGAATAATTATTGAAGACATTATGTCAAATTATGGAAAAATTCCAATTGAAAATCAAATCATAAAATATGTTATTGATAAGTGTACACAAAAGGAAAAAGATGCAAGATTTACAAGAATTGATGAAATAGCGCATTTTATTGATGCTTATTTTGCTTCTCTCTTTGGCTGGGAACAAAATACTTCGTTGGATGAGTTATTATTAAAATTAAGTAGAAATCAAGTCACTCAATTAGAAGTTATTGATATTGCTAATCAAGTGGTTAAGAGGAGTGATAAAGAGAAAATAGAAGTATTCTTTTCTAATATTTCAGTGTATAATTATAAATTTTTAGAAACTGATAGTTTGACATTAGCAAGAAATCTAGTAAAAGAATTATGTCGATATTGGAATGAGGGATTATGGCCGTTTAGTTATATAGATAACATTGCTGATAGAGGAGAAAAAATATATTCGATGTCTCAGGATGCAGAAATTAAAGCTTTAATTATATATACAGTAATGGATTTGGCAATTTATTACAATAGGTGGTATGCGATGGGAACGGTAAGGAGAATGTTTTATGATTCATCATCTAATATTTCAGTTCAATCAGAGCTGGCTATGCGATTAAGAAATAATCGTCTCGATATTTATAAGATATTTGAATCAGAAAATGAATTGCCACAAATGATTAGAGAATTGTATCGGAAAAACTAAATTATATAATAGACAGAATGTTGAAAAGACTGTACTGAATGTGCAGTCTTTTTGCCTTTCAATCAGTGGGGAGAGCTTTTGAACAAAGAGATTTTTGAAAATATGAAAGTGCTGGCTTATTAATTGGTTATTTATTTTAAGGAGGTTACAGATTTTGAAAATAAAAAAGAATACCTTTGAAAAATTGTGTGATAAATTAGAGGAAAAGTATTTACACAATGTAGACGAAATTACATTTGTTGAGAAATATATAAAAGAAAATATTGGACAGGAAAGAAATCAACTATTGAAAATACGCGCTGAAGCAAGAGAAGATGATTATTGGGTATTTCAATCAATATGGTTAAACGCATTGGCTATTATTGCGGCTCTATTGGGGATTATATATCAAATATTAGGTTGGGATAATATTCCTAAAATCGGTCTAATGATTTTAATATGTTACGCACTCATGTTGATTTGGACCATATATAGATTAAGTAGAATCCGAAAATTTAGAACAGTTGCAACTTGGAGAAAATATGTTTTAGAAGTTTGTGATGAATTGTTGGCAGAAGTAGATAGTATTACATATTTAGTGAAAGTTAAGAAACAGGAAGAGGATGAACATGATAATTAGTTCGAAAAATTGTAGTATTTTACTCAATGCGGCGGAGAAGTCTGATTACCGACGGCTATTACTATTACAGTATGGATGAGACAGATGGAAATTTGCTCGAATCATTTGCTGATACACCAAGTAATGGCAAGGAGAGAGAAACATATGCAGAGCAACAAAGAGGATGGACTGAAATTATATCAAATATAAATTGGTGGTAATAGGTATTTTGAGAAGAGCGTAACCAAAAGGTTGCGCTTTTTATCCCAAGGATATTAAGTCCACTTTTTGAAAAAAACGGTGGTGGTAAATGGGGGTAAACGGTGGTAGCAATCCCATTCCAGGTATGATATAGTAAAATCAGAGAAAAAAGGGAAGAGGGATGTTTTATGAAAAAGAAAAAAATTGTGATGGCGGCTGTGATGATGGCATTGACTCTTTCATCAAGTACCATGGTTTACGGTGAAACCATTGAACAGAGTACAGAAGTCGCCGCAGATACAGCAGCTGGAGGACGTACCGTAGATTATTATAGCCTTCCAGCAAATGGTGGTACATGGGATGGAAGCCACTATATTAAACCGGATGGATCGATGGCAACAGATGTATTTTTTTTTGATGGAACGTACACCTATTATTTACAGACAGACGGTTCGCCGATGAAGGACAAGCTGACCTATCATCCGGATGGAGAGCACATCGTGTACTTTGACCAGAATG
>OIYG01001443.1_pt1 | contig 17849 bp, 17 predicted proteins | sample 1587861 | NCBI WGS metagenome assembly OIYG01 (sample SAMN03283272) | human gut metagenome | biome: human-associated habitat; material: feces | host: Homo sapiens | place: Peru | collected 2012 | reverse complement strand
TCAAATTATGATAATGAACCTATAAAGATTTTGGTTGTCGGTCAAGAGGATGTAGGCAGAAATAAAGAATATGAATGCTGTGAACCTTGCACTATGGCAGACGCAGGATATAATCCGCATTATTTGAAAACTTTTTATACTATTTCCCAAATTTTACTAAGAAAAGATGAATTACCAAAAGACTATACAAAAGATATTCGACAAGAAAAATTTGAAGAATTGCATCATCGTTTTGCTATAACTAATTACTATAAATGTGCGTTTTCAAACAATGATAATAATTCACGAGTTGCTCATAGTTCGGTAATGGAAAAGAACTGTTCAAATCATTTATTTGAAGAAATAAAAATGCTTAAACCTGATATTGTTATATTACAAGGCAAAAGTCATAAAACATTTTGGAAGAGTTTTGATTATTCTACAGAGTATTGCAATTATGTTAATGTCAACGGTAAAAATCATGAATTAGGTTTATACAAAACATCAAGTATAAAAGATGTTAATAAAACAGTTTATATTGTAGACAGTTATCATCCGACTTCGCATGGTATATGGGAAAAAGACGAAATATTAAGTTGTTTTATTAGAATTCTAAACAAAGCAAAAGAAAAGATATAGGTACCAAACACCACGATGAGAAATCATTGTGGTGTTTTATTATGCCCGAAATTCGGCACATAGCATTTTATATAATCACATCAAGAAAGGGTGATGATATGAAGCAAGGTGTGTTTTGGGTAATTGATAATAATCTGCTTGCAATTCCGTTTGAAAAAAGTAAATATCCCGACGGCATTGCAAAATCGGGTGATACATATAATCACGAAAAGTTGTGGAAATATGTTAAGCCCCAAAATTGCAACAAGCCGTATAATTACTACCCTCGTGGCAGGGTTGTCAAAGGAACTAAAAGCAAAGCGATTATTTATATGAATCCAAATATAAGAAACGAGTTTATTTTAAGCATAAAAGAAATGTTTGAAATTAAGGAAGAACCGATTATTAAGTTAGATTACAGCAGGCATTATAAATGCTTTTTAGATTAGGAGGATAATATGGATATTTTACAATTTATAAATTCAAATGCTATAAAAAATCATTTGAAAAAAATCAATTATCAATTCGACACTTTGGAGGCTGCATGGCTTATTTATCATTCATATAACCACTCTGTTTATGAAAAATTCAATGCCTACGAGCAACTTATGAAAGAATATTCGGATTGCAGAGTTGAAGAAAGATTGCATACTCCGGCACAGGAAAGCCTGTTTAAGTATCTGAAAAATTATATCAATGAGTACAAAAAAGCTATTGATGAATTCGAAACGCCGGGTGCAGTATATTCTATTGAAGTGAAGTATTTTGAGGGTACATTTGAATGTGAAGCAACTTATAATATTATGACAATATTTACCAATTTAGATGCTGTTAAACAGCAATGCAAAATTGAAATGGACGACGAAGCCAAGGAAATAAAAAGTTTTGTGATAAGCAAGTATACACCTAAAAATGAAGCAAACAGTAGATATTATTATCCACAGAAAATGGTGTTTAAAGGTGCTGATTTAAAACTTTTTTCGATTGATTTTGATCCTGAATTCTGCTTTGATTTATTACAGGGGCTTTGGTTTGATTTCCCCACGCCGTTCAAAAGCGGTGATATTGTTTGGGATAAATATTATGCCAGTGAGCCTATGGTTATTTCAAATATCGGGTATAAAAATTTGAATAAAGAAAATTATGAATATTTAAAAGAAACTGGCGACGAAACGGATATGACTTGTGAATATTATGCCATAGATAACGATATGTTGTTTGATGACGATTTTTATAATTATATAGATTTGGAATATTATCCTTATGAATTAACCGGTAAAGACAAGGCCTTACTTCCAATCAGTCGTTTTTTAAAAGGTGATATTGATATCGGCTTATGTTGTAATGCTTTTCATAACCTATCTTTAGCAGATTATATGGAAAAATCAATGCCGAGAGGATACACAGATGAAATTATGAAAGAGTTGGGGATAAAAAATGAATAATACATACAAAAAATACATTGACGAATTTATGCCGTCTGATGAAATGCGAAACTACCTAAAAACACAAGAACTTACGCCGTATCAAATAGCGTCTTTGATATTTAATTCTCCATATTCCATTGACGAAAAGAAAAATGCTTTTTATTCACTGCTTGGTGAAACTGACAATAGCGAACTAAAAACGCTTTGTTCAAACTGTATTGAGAATATTGAAAAAGCTTATGAACTGTTGAATACAGGCGGAGTTTTCAAAGTTACAAGCAGTTTTGTCAACGGTGTTGTACCCGAACTAAATGATGAGGGACTGTTTGCAAAATATGACGATGTGAAAGAATTTATAGAATTTGATATAAAAGACTGCGAATATGAGGACTACGATTATTACAGCTATTATATTGAAAAATGGATAGAAAACAAAAATGGCAAACTTGAAAATGTCATTACTTATTATGTAATTAAAAATGAAATTTGCTATTTTAAGTATTCGCCTTTGGGTGATTACTTAAAAGAATTTTTACACGACTTTGAGCCCAAAATTCGTAATTTTGAACTTAATGTTCCTACTCCGTTCAAGGTTGGTGATGTTGTTGAGTTTGACGGATATCCTTTTGCACAAAAAAGATTCTCTCTTATTTTAAGTACAGGCGATAATCAAGATTGTTGCAGTCTTTGGAATCTTTATTGGGCAGGCCCGAGAACATGGAAAACAGGCGCAGTTAAGCACGGACAGGTCGGCTATGTATTACGAAATGATTTTATCGTTCCGCCGCTTTACAATGCAAAGAGATATGACGGAGTGTTACCGTCAACATTTAAGATTTTTTATGAAATTAAACAGGCTTTCGGCGATGATGAACAAAAATATTATGAATTAGATTCATTTGTTTCTGCAAGAGGAATAACCGAAGACGAAATACAAAATTTCATAAATTCAGAGGTGGATAATGGAAAACTTTAACATAGAGCTTTTGCTATTTGAAAAATAAATTTATTTAATAATAAGGAGATTAAAAATGAAAAAGATTTTATCAATAGTTATCGGAATAATTTTAGTTGTAACAGTATTTGCAGCTTGCTCAAAAGAAGTAAACACCGACGCAACAGCAACAACCGATAAATCAACAACTGTTCAAAGTGACTCGAGTACCGAAATTAACACAATAACCACAACAGAGTCAACAACTCAAAGCACATCACAGGCTACATATAAAAAGAATGTAATTGTGTCTTTCAATGCTGTTCAGGGTGCTGTTATTTACGACCAAAGCTATGATTTGAACGGTTACCTTGAAAGTTGTCAGTTTCATAAAAAGTGCGAAGCGTGCGGCTATGTAAGCAACAGTAACGGCCAAGCCCATGGCAATCTCTCGACTTCTTATCATTGTACGCAGTGCGGAAATAATCAAGCTGTTGAAATTGTGGCGAATTTCGAATGTGTTGAAGTGCCGTATGATAATTAAGATATTCAGTCGACAGCAGGCGGTTAAGCAGAGTTATACGGATTTTGACGGCAGTAAAATCATCATATCAATAAGCGACCCGTTTGAGGAAAAATCAAAGTTCAATAGGAATAATATTTCTATCAAAAGTGTGCTTTATTTGTCGTTTTATGATATTGACGAAAAAACAAAAAGCATCTTCGGCGGCTACGATTCTATGTCGCCGATTGATGCTGTATTGATTAGAGATTTTGTTTTAAAATGGGGGAATTTCGTTGATGAAATTTGGGTGCAATGTGAAATGGGCATATCCCGTTCTGCCGGCATTGCCGCCGCAATATCGGAGCACTTTGAGCTTGATTCAACCGATATTCTGAACAATAAGAAATATATCCCTAATATGCTGTGCTACAATTTAACAAAAGAAGCGTTTAGCAAAACGGAGGTGCAAATATGAAAGATACAAAAAATGAGCCTGTAATCGAATTTGCAAAAAATTTTATTGATGATTGCAACAATTTTGAAATTAAAAATTTGGATTCTACCAAGTCAGAACAAAACAATTCGCCCGATATAAGTCTTTTTTCTGACATTGTTAAAGAATACTTAAAACCGTTTGAAGAAGAACAAAATCAAAATCTTATAAAAACGGGCAACAAGGATTTAGATGAACTTTGTATATTTGAAAAAGGTATGTTTAAGTTGTTCTGTACCGATGAGTTTAATGTGCCTCTTGCAAGAATGGTAAACAGTTTTGTTATCGAAGCTGTTGCCGGTGGCAAACGAGTTTTGATTATATCACCTTATCCTAATATAATTGTTCGTAATTTCTTAAAAGCAGTTGGACGAAAAAATCATCAAAACAACAATTCTTGGTTTGATAAAAAACTCTATTTTTACGAATGTATGCCTGATGATAATATAATTGATTTGACGAAAAAACTTAGAGCAAAAATTATTGACTTGAATATAGATATTTTATATATTCCGTACCTTGAAGATTTGCTTCAAAATTACTGCACAAAGTTACAAATCGACGCACTGAAATATTTTTATAATTTTGCTTTTGATAAGAAAATTTCTATTGTTTCAACATTGGCATCATTTGACTATCACGGATGGAAAAACGAAACCCCTTTATTTTATCCGCAGCATAAATTAGATGTTCCTGTATTAAAGAAAAATCTTCCACCGGAGGCAATGTATATCACTTCGTTTGCTAATAATATAGCAAGTTTTGATGACTGGTCCGTATGGGATAGTATTAACGATACCCCGTCAAAAGTTTCGGTGCAAAGCTTTGATGATTTTTATACCGTCGATTCAATAAGTATAAGCCAAGATTAGTATAATGCATAAATATATTTTATATTTATATGCGGTCACAGAAAAAAGTGTGCTATAATAGAATTGAAATAAGGAAACGGCACAAAATGAGGAGAAAATTTTGAAAGAAAAAATAACTTATTCATCAGATTTGAAATGCCTTTTTGACTTATGCAATCGTGCGAACTCAAATAATTTGGTTGCTCAATTTGATTTGGCAAAACTCTATTTACATATTAATCGAGAAAATACAAATAAAAAAGCATTTCTATTATTAAAAAACTTGCAAAACAAAGTTATAATGCCGTTCAAACAAATGCACAGTATATGCTGGCTCGGTGTTATGAAAAAGGCTGTGGCATTACAAAAAAATATAAGCAGTCTGCAAAATGGTATAGGCTAACCTACATCAATGCCAACAATGATATCTATAAAGCCTTTGAAAATGAAATTGATGATATAATAGACGAGGCGTTGAACGAGCCTGAAAGTGAAGAAATTACACCTGAATTTATTGAATGTGTAACTGAAAACGCCGAAAACGGAGATTCGGCATCGCAGGAATATTTGGCAAATCTTTATTGGCGTGGTGATGAAAACATTAAGGCAAATGATAAGAAATTCGTCTACTGGGCTGAAAAAGCGGCACGACAAGGTGATTTTTGCTCTGCTTTTCATCTCGGCAGATATTATGAGATAAAAAGACAATATAAAAATGCGGCAAATTGGTATAGAACAGCCGCCGAGTTAAATATTATGCGGCGCAATAAGATAACCGCCCGAAATTCATCGGGAAATTATATTAAATAAAGGAGATTATTATGGATTTGAAAAATGTGTCAACAAAAGCACTTGTTGAGGAATTGGCAAGCAGAGAGGCTGTTGAAAAGACAGTGATTGAGCCTTATGAGGAATATTCAATTACCGTCGGCGAAGAGAAAATTAACGATGCCGGACCGGTTGTAATATTAAGAATTTGGGACTAAATTAAATATTATTATTAATTAAGGTTTTATTATAAAGCATGGTATAATGTAGAAAAAATAAAAGGAGACAGTTAAGATGAGTTCAAAAAGAATTACAGAGCGCGATTTTTTTACATGCGAAGCGGTTGAATTAGCTGAGAAGTTAATAGGCAAAGTCATTTGTAACAGGGTTGGAGGTAAAATATTGCGCTTTAGAATAGTAGAAACAGAAGCGTATGGTGAAAATGATACGGCGTGTCATTCAAATAAATATAAAAGCGGAAATGGGGTGGTTTCCCAAAATATGATAGGTGGTACATTGTATGTTCATTACAATAATAAAGACAAACCGGGTAGCATGTTTGATGTAGTTGCTAACAAAGTCGGTGTAGGTGAAGGCGTTTTAATACGAGGTGGCATAAATCTTGAAAACCCTAATGAAAAATATTTAAGCAAACCAATTTGCTTGGGCGAGGCGTTAAAAATTGATTATAATAGACTGAATCAAGTTGATTTGGTAACATCAGAACTGATTTGGATTGAAGAAGATGGGTTTGATTGTACCCAGAAAATTAAAAGAAGCAAACGTATTGGATTAGAAAATTCAAATGATGTTAAACAAGAAGATAAAGATAAACTATGGCGTTTCTTTTTGCAAAAATGAGAAGAAAGTAGGTTAATATATGCTTTATTTTTCATCTCAACTAAACATACAAAAACACAAACCTGCGGCGGACAGAATGTTCGCCGCACTCAATTTATTTAATATAAAATATAAATTATTAAATAATACAAAAGATATATGGCTGCGAGATTTTATGCCGGTGAAAACAAAGTCGGGCAAATATGTATCATTTCGATACGAGCCGAGCTATCTTGCAGACGATTCGCAATTAAGGACTGATTTTAAAACCGATATTGCACCGAACTTTAATGTCGATAACTTTGTTTATACAGATATAAATTTAGACGGTGGGAATGTGGTCTTTTCTCCGTCCAAAGAAAAAGTTATCATAAGCGACAGAGTTTTTTCGGAAAATCACGGCATAAGTGAAGCAGAACTCACAGCCAAACTTGAAAAATTGCTCGAAGCAAGCGTACTTATAATTCCCTCACTCAAAAGCGATATGACAGGGCATGGCGACGGTATGGTGCGTTTTGTTGATGAAAATACGGTTGTAACAAATGCTCCGTTGTTGCCGTATGGATTTGAAACGAAAGTTAAAAAGTCTTTGCAAAATTACGGATTTAATGTTATTGATTTTCCGTATTTTTACTCAAAGGGTAACAGTGCTGTCGGTTGTTATCTTAATTATTTAGCAACGGAGAAATCTATATTCCTGCCGGTGTTCGGTGTTGACACGGATAACGAGGCTATAGAACTGGCAAAAAACATTTTTGATAAAACAATTATTCCGGTTAATATCAATGAAGTTGCCGAATACGGCGGTTTACTTAACTGCATAAGTTGGGAGGATTAAATATTATGTCCAAAAAAAGTCGCATAGCCTATTGCATAATGTGAGCATAAGATATAAAATAAATTTGAGGTGAACATTATGTTAGGTGCAAGACCAAAGAAAATGATGAATATGTATATTTACGATATACTCAGGCGAAACACCGATGCCGAGCATCCTATGACGCAAAGGGAAATACAAAAGCGACTTGAGAGCGATTATGATATGACCGTTGACAGAAAGGCGGTCAAGGCTAATCTTGAGGATTTAATCAATGACGGCTCGTATAATATTGAATACGCAACGAAAATCCGATTGACACCGAACCGCTTGACAGGTGAGATTGAGAAAAACGAGGTGCTTACAGGTTTTTATTACGATAATATATTTACCGATTCTGAGCTTCGTTTGCTTATGGATTCCGTTCTGTTTTCAAGGAGTATTCCGACTAATAATAAAAAGGAAATGCTTGGCAAATTAAAGGATTTGTCAAATAAATATTTCAAATTCAGCACTGCCAATATTCAGTCGTACGAAAGCGTTGACAGAGAGATGAACAGGGAATTGTTTTATACCATTGAGGTGCTTGACGAGGCAATTTCAAAGGGATTGCAGGTTAAGTTTTTGTATAACGAATACTGTGCTGACAAAAAACTTCATCATAGGAAAAATGAGGACGGCGATGTCAGAGATTACATAATCAACCCATACACTATGGTTGCAAACGGCGGTAAATATTATCTTATTTGCAATTACGACAAGTATGATAATCTTTCCCATTATCGTATTGACAGAATCAGTAATATTGAAATTTTGGACACACCGAGAAAACCGAAAAATCAAGTTGAGGGACTTGTCGGTCTTGATGTTGCAAAGTATATGCAGGAGCATATTTTTATGTTCGGCGGCAAGTCAATCAGGGCAAAGTTTGAAATGCCAAGCTATTTGATTTCCGATGTTCTTGATGCGTTCAGGGCTAATGTTGATTTTAAGGATTTAGGCGACGAAATGGTGCTTGCAAGCGTTAAGGTGAACGAAAACGATATGCGTTTTTGGGCAAGACAATACGCAAGCCAAATCAAAATCACCGAACCGAAAGAACTTGTCGATATGTGCAAGCAGGATATGGTTAATGCACTGGCGCTTTATGATTAAATCTTGTTTTTTTAAAGTATTATGGTATTGTAAAATAAAAAGGAGAAAAATGTATGAAATACTATCTTCATAGAATAAGTCACGAAAACAATTTATCTTATGCTCTGTTTAAGAACGGAATAAATTCCGAAAAATATTTATCACTTGGTTGGTCTATATTTAGAAATACAGATATATTAGAATGTGCGAGAAAGAAAGACAATTATTCATCATTTGAAAATTGCTTTGCTTCAAAAAGAGAAGATAAAGCAAGAAGCAGATGGAATATGTGGTATTTTGCACAATTCAAAAAAGACGACATTGTAGTTGTCCCGCTTTTTGACGGAAAATTTGCCATATGCAAAGTTCTCGAGCCTGCGCAATCTGTAAATATTCTAAAAGAAAATACCTTAAAAGGATATTTTGATAAAGAAAAAAATATCAAATGGCATAATGATGCATTTTATTGTGATGATGAAAAAATCGACATAGGCTTTGTGGTAAAAGTAGATGTATTATTTGATAATTTATCAAGAAAAGAATATGCAGACAGCGCTTTAACATCAAGATTAAAGATTCGTCAAACTAACGCAGATATTACGGATATCAGTAATTCAGTTAAGCAAGCGATTGAATTTAAGAAGAAAGATAAGCCGTTAAATTTTTATAACGACGCAATCGAAAAATTAATTCCTGAAATGCTAAATCAAATAGTCGATAAACTCAATCCGGATAAATTTGAAATACTGATAAAAAAATATACGGAAAAGCTTGGCGCAAATGCAATTGTTCTTTCAAAAAATCAACATGGTAAAAAGGATTATGCGGACGCAGATGTAGTAGCATTTTTTGACAATATTAAAGTAGCAATACTTATTCAAGCAAAACATCACAAGGGTGAAACCAATGGTTGGGCTGTTGAACAAATAGACAATTACAAAACACAGTTAGAAGATCCAAATTATGAACTAGATTTAGATGCAGACAATTATACATATATTCCTTGGGTTATTTCCACTTGCGAAGATTTTTCAGATGAAGCTAAAAACAAAGCGAAAGACTGTAAAATAAGATTAATAAATGGAAAAGAATTTGCAAGAATGATATTGGAACAAGGGTTGCAAAATATTGACTTAGAATAGTATGACCTATGTAATATCTGACCTGCACGGTTACTCGATAGAAAAATTAAAAATATTGCTTAAAAAAGCCGGGTTTTGCGAGGATGATTTCCTTTACATACTCGGTGATGTGATTGACAGAAACGGTGATGGCGGTGTTGGGATTTTGCAGTGGCTGCTTTCTCAACCTAATGTTCAGCTTGTTTTCGGTAATCATGAGGCAATGTTGCTTTCTTGCGAGTTTTTGTTTGATAAAATCACGGACGACAGCATTACTGATTTTGACAGCGAAAAAATAGAAATTCTATCAAATTATCAGCTCAACGGCGGTGATGTTACGCTAAAATCAGTTGCAAAACTTAACAAAGAATCGCCCGGAACGGTTGCAGATATTCTCGATTATCTGCATGACTGCCCACTGTATGAAGCTGTTACGGCAGGCGGAAAGGATTATTTTCTTTGTCACAGCGGAATTGATGAATTTGAAAAGGGTAAAAAAATCAGCGACTATCCTGCTGATGCTTTTATTTGGGCTTGGCCGGAGCTTGATGATGAATATTTTGACGATATTATAACCGTTTTCGGTCACACACCGACAATGAATTACGGCGAGCAATATCGCAACAAAATAATCAAAACAAGAACTTGGATTGATATTGATATGGGCGCCGCCGACGGCCAAACCGAGCCTGTCCTCCTCCGCCTTGACGATATGGAAGAGTTTAGAAATTGAATAACGCAATTGACACCACAGTAATTATGCTGTGGTGTTTTTTATGTCTAAAAAAAGTCACATAGGTCTGTTTATAATGAGGCTGTAAACAAAAGAAATTTACTGTTTGGAGGTATTTTTATGAATTCTTTTGAAAAGGTAATCGGCTACGAAACAATTAAAAATGAACTTATGCAAATTGTTGATATGGTTCATAACAAAGAGCGGTATGAGGCACTCGGCGCAAGAATGCCAAGCGGTGTTTTACTTCACGGGAATCCGGGAATCGGTAAAACACTGCTTGCAAAATGTTTTATCGAGGAGTGCGGACTTACAGCCTACACCTTGAGAAATAACAAGGGCGGAGATAAGTTTGTCGACGAAATAACCAAAACATTTGAAGAAGCAAAAAGTAATGCTCCTGCAATCATTTTTCTTGACGATATGGACAAGTTTGCAAACGATGATGATATGCACTGTGATGCGCAGGAATATGTTGCTGTTCAAGCAGGAATTGATGATGTTAAGGGACACAATGTTTTTGTTATCGCAACTACAAACGACATGAGAAAATTACCAGACTCGCTAATTAGACAGGGCAGATTTGACAAAATCATTTATATGAATAGGCCAAGCAATGAGGATGCGGCAAAAATTATTAAGCATTATTTAAAGAACAAAAAGCTATCTGATGATATTGATTTTAATGATATTTGCAAGATGATGTCATACAGTTCCTGCGCAAGTCTTGAAACATTGATAAACGAGGCTGCTATCAGAGCAGGATATAAGAAAAAGGACTACATCGATATGAACGATTTGGTAGAGACTGTTTTAAGAAATCAGTATGAATCACCGGATGACCTTATGCAAATGGATAAGGAGGAAGTAAAAAAGGTGGCTATTCATGAGGCAGGACACCTTGTATTAAGCGAGGTTATTATGCCTGGCAGTGTCGGACTTGCATCTGTCAGAACAACAGGAAGAAGTCGAACAGCAGGATTTATACATAAATGTGAAGAACTAAAAAGACGTCCTTATGAAATCATGTGTTATCTTGCCGGAAAAGTTGCCACGGAAATGTATTATTCGGACTCTTGTGCAAGCGGCTGTTGGTCTGATATGAAGTGTGTAATTGACCTTGTTCGTGACGGAATATCGGAAAGCGGAACAAACGGTATAAGTATGATTGATGTTGCAAATCGCAGATTCCCAAACACATCCGAATCACTTACCGCAAGGAATGAAGCTGTAACACAGGCGGAAATTGAGCGATATATTTTTGAAACAAGAAATATTCTGTTGAAAAACAGAGAATTTCTCGAAAAAACCGCTAACGCACTTGCAGAAAAGAAAACCCTGCTCTATTCCGATATTAAGTTAATAAGAGAAAGCGTAACCATAAATAAATGCATTGCATAAAGAATAAAATCATCAAATTAGGAGACGGCGTTATGAATAATAACAACACCCAAAAGATATTAGATGAGTTTTTCAAAAATCTAAGGGAATTCGGCGACAAGCTTTCCCGGGAAGATGTTGATGTTGCCGTCGAATCGCTTCAAATTGCATTTGATGATTTGAAGCATATGAAAAGAGAAGCAGTGCAAAAGAAAAAAGAGGCAGAACGAAAACAGCGAGAGGAAGAACAAAAACGCAAAAAGGAAGAAAAAATCCGTAAGAAAAAGGAACATATTGAAGAAGTAACCTGTATGGATCTCCCGTTAGACTGGAACAATCCATATAATGCAGATGAGCGTGCATCCGGAATACATATCGAAAGTATCTCAGACGCACTTGTAAAATCTTTAACAACGCTCGGAAGGGCCGATATTGAATTCATTGCATCGGTTACAGGCAGTGATTATGAGAATGTTATAACCGCCCTGAAAGGCTCAATTTATCAAAATCCATTGACATGGAATGAGTGCTTTTATCAGGGTTGGGAAACAGCCGATGAATATCTTTCCGGTAATCTTATGCAAAAGTGGAAAACGGCAAAAAAGGCAAACAGAAAGTATAACGGGTATTTTAGAGATAATGTCAAGGCTATTGAGTCTGTTCTTCCACCGACTGTTGCAACTGAGGATATTTATATAACTCTTGGTTCACCATGGGTGCCGTCGGATATTATCGATGATTTTATCGAGCATCTTTTTGGCGGATATACAACACATTGGGGTGACAGCAAAAGAACACGAGAATATCTTTCCGTAAAACACGATGAACTCACCGGAACATGGGAAGTACCGCAAAAAACTCGCTATCAACACGGCGTGACGGATACGGAGGCTTATGGCACAAGTAGGCTTGAAGCCTTATATATTCTAGAAAAAACGCTGAATATGAAAACTGTTGCCGTAAAGGATGAAGTCAATTGCCCGACAAATGCTTCAGGTGTAAAGCGTGTTATCAACAAAGAGGAAACTCTGCTTGCACTTGAAAAACAGCAGAAAATGATTAAAGAATTTCAGGATTGGGTGTGGAAAGATGAAGAACGCAAGGAACGCTTGAAGCGCATATTTGAAAACAAATACAGCTGTGTTCGCAGGAGAATATTTGACGGCTCATTCTTGACTTTTCCAGATTTATCTCCAAATATAACTCTTTTTCCATATCAAAAAAATGCAGTTGCAAGAATTCTTTTTACACCGAATACGCTTCTTGCCCATGACGTCGGCAGCGGAAAAACCTATATAATGATTGCTTCCGGTATGGAACTCAGAAGAATGGGACTTTCAAAAAAGAATTTATATGTTGTTCCAAACAACATTGTAGGTCAATGGCAAAAAATATTTCTTGAAATGTATCCCGATGCAAAGATTTTGACTGTTGACCCAAAAAGTTTTGTTCCGTCAAAGAGGGAAACTGTGCTTGAAAAAATCAGAGATGAAGAATTTGACGGCATTATTATGGCTTACAGTTGTTTTGAACAGATACCGCTTTCGCAAGAATATTATTTTGACGAACTTCAAGATATGAAAGAAAAAGTAAACGACTTGTTGAATGATTCAAAAAAGGTAACAAAGAGCCTCAGCAATAAGAAAGAAAAATTGGAAAAGCAACTTGCCGAACTTGCGACCACGCTTGATAATATTGATTGTGGCGTTTTCTTTGATGAACTTGGTATAAGTCGTCTTTATGTTGATGAGGCACACAATTACAAAAATGTGCCCATCGAAACAAAAGCGGACAATGTGCTTGGAATCACGCGTAGGGGTTCAAAAAAGTGCAAGGATATGCTCGATAAAGTTTGTGTAGTTCAAAAAAGCGGAGGGGGAGTTGTTATGGCAACAGGAACACCAATAACCAACTCAATAACCGATGCGTTTATTATGCAAAAATATCTACAAAACGGAGAACTGGGACTTCTTGATTTGCAGAATTTTGACAGCTGGATAGGTATGTTTGCCGAAAAATCAACTGAGTTTGAAATAGATGTTGATACCTCAAGCTACCGCCTTGCTACAAGATTTTCAAAATTTCATAATCTGCCGGAGCTGACAACGCTGTTTTCACAGATTGCCGATTTTCATCATATTGATAAAATTAACGGAATACCTGAGTTTGATGGCTATTCGGATGCGCTTATCGGTAAAACGCTAAGCTTTGAAAATTATTTGAATCTTATTTCTTCTCGTGCGGATGATGTCAGAGCCGGCTTTGTTAAAAGAAGCGTTGATAATATGCTTAAAATCACAACAGACGGTCGTAAAGCGGCACTTGATATAAGGTTGGTTGACCCGAAGGAGCAATTTACACAACAATCTAAAGTGTATCGTTGTGCTGAAAATGTTTTTGATATTTATCTAAAAACCGACGGAACGCAACTTGTTTTTTGCGACACATCAACGCCTAAATCAAGTTTCAATATGTATGATGAACTCAAACGGCTGTTAATTGAAAAAGGTATATTGCCGTCACAAATTGCGTTCGTCCATGATGCAACAAGCGAGGCGAAAAGAAACACATTATTCAAGATGATGAGAAACGGTGAAATTCGTGTTTTAATCGGATCAACATTCAAACTCGGTATCGGAGTTAATGTTCAGGATAAACTGATAGCAATTCATCATCTCGATGTTCCTTGGCGACCGGCTGATATGACGCAGCGTGAGGGCAGAATACTCAGACAGGGCAATAAAAATGCAAAGGTTCAAATATTCCGATACATCACCGAGGGGAGTTTTGATGCGTATTCGTGGCAACTGCTCGAAACGAAACAGAGATTTATTACAAACTTGTTGTCAGGCTCATATACGGAGCGTACGGGCAGCGATGTTGAGGACACTGTTTTGAATTATGCAGAAATTAAGGCTCTTGCAGTAGGCAATCCGCTTGTAAAAAAGCGTGTTGAAACCGCAAACGAACTTTCTCGCTATTATACCTTGCAAAGAAAATTGGTCGAAACACGAATTCGGCTTGATAAGGAATTTAAAGAACTTCCTTCAAAAATCGAAAATCAAAAAATGCTTGTCGAAAAAGCAATTTGGGACAAGCAATGTTATGATGAATATCTTAAAAATTTGCCTGTTCTTGCAACAATTGTCGATAAGAGCTGTGAAGCAGGACGCAGAAAACTTTTGCGTGAAAAACTGTTTGATGCAGTTAAGAATAATGAATTACAGTCCAAAGAAACAACGGTCTTTGAATATTGCGGATTCAAGATTATTCTGCCTGCAAATATGACAAAGGAAAAGCCGTTTGTGTGGTTAGAACGGGAGGGCAAATATTATGTCGAACTTGGCGATACGGAGGTTGGCGGTCTTATAAGAATTGACAATTATCTAAACAATTTTGATAAGCATATAGATGAATTGAAGAAAAAATTGTTCGATTTGAGTGAGCGTAAAAAAGGAATTCAAAAAGAACTTGACAATGATGAAAACTATGCGGATGTAATTGCTGAACTGAAAGAAAAACTTGCAGAAATAGATGATAAATTGGGGGTAAATAAAAAGTGAGCGGAAAAGAACAAATAAAAAACGCAAATATTCCGCAGATGAATATTAACAGACTTGTAAACGAATTGACAACGGCATATTGCAACATAATCAATGCAAATGTGCCCATCAAAAAATTTCCGTCAGTTATGTTGTGGGGAGCGCCCGGCGTCGGAAAATCGCAGGCTGTTCGACAGATTGGAAAAGAAATAGAGAGCCAAACAGGAAAAAAGGTACATATTACCGATGTGCGTTTGCTTCTTTTTAACCCTATTGACTTGCGTGGTATTCCAACTTCAAATGCAGACAAGACGCTCGCCGTTTGGTTAAAACCGCAAATTTTTCAAATGGACGAAAGTGATAGTGTAATCAACATTCTTTTTCTTGATGAAATCTCCGCAGCGCCTCAATCTGTTCAGGCGGCGGCATATCAGATTACTCTTGACAGGGTAGTCGGAGAACATAAACTTCCTGAAAATTGCATAGTCATTGCTGCCGGCAACAGAACAACCGACAAATCCGTGGCATTTAAGATGCCAAAAGCACTTGCCAACCGACTTTTGCACATTGAGGTTGAAGGCAGTTTCAAGTCGTGGAAACAGTGGGCTGTTCAAAGCGGAATAAACGCAAAGGTTGTCGGATTTCTTACTTTTAGGCGTGAGCGTCTTATGAATTTTGATTCGAATGCCGACGACCTTGCTTTTGCAACGCCTCGTTCGTGGGAAATGGTGAGCAACATTTTAAATTATGTCAATTCGGATGTAGACGAGATGTATTCATTGATTGCCGGTGTCATCGGGTTTGGACCTGCCATTGAGTTCAGAACATGGTCAAAGGTGTATAAGAACCTGCCCGATATAGAGGAAATATTTGACGGAAAACAGCCCCCGTTGCCAACTCGCACGGATGCCATGTATGCGTTGTGTGCCTCAATGACCGCTTATGCCAGAGAGCATAAAGACGATGTGAAGCGCATAGCAAATTCAATAATATATGCCCAACAAATGACACCCGATTTTGCAACAGTTTTGTTTAAAGATTATATGTATATAGAAAAGAATTACAGAGCAAAGCTTCTTAATATACCCGAATTTTCTGCATGGCTCAATTCGAAAGGAAAGTTGTTAAATGGAAATATCTAACGAAAAGATAAGGCAATATATCCATCGACTTCTTGTGGCACGAATGCGTATTTTGTGTAATCACGGCTTTTACGGCTTGCTTTTAATGCATATGATTTATTCTATTGATGAAGGTTGCGAAACTGCCTATACCGACGGTGAGCGAATTGCGTTTAGCCCGACTTTTCTTGAAGAACTTTCCGATAAAGAGTTGGATTTTGTTATGATGCACGAGATACTTCATGTGGTTTTGCAACATTGTTTAAGAGGCGAGGACAAAGATAATGAACGATATAATATCGCTGCCGATATAGTGATAAATTCAACTATTATGCACGAGAATGATGACAAGGCGAGCAGTATAACTTTGTCAAAATACGGCGAAAGTATGCACATTGCTCCAGACGGAAAGGAAGGTTATCTTTATACAGCCGAAGAAGTTTACGAGATGTTACAGAGCAAGCAAAAGAATTTTGACAGCGGAAACAAAAAATCAAAAAAGGCAGGTAATGTTGGTTCTAAAAAAGGTCGAGCAGAAAAAGTACAGCAATCAAGAAAAAATATGGATAAGCCTGTTGCAAAGAGATGGGACGACCATTCTCAATGGGGAAAATTTGAGGAAGACAGCAAGCTGAGAGATGTCTGGGTAAAGAATTTTGCAGAGTGTTGCGAAGCTGTTAAAGTCCGTGATGCCTCAAACAACAGAGGAACGCTGCCGATGTTTGCACAGCGTATGCTTGAAAAATTAAAAAAACCGCAAACAGACTGGAGAACGATATTGAACGATTTTATTCAAGAAGAAATTTGCGATTATTCCTTTTCTCCACCGGACAGAAGATTTCAAGACAGTCCGTTCTTCCTTCCGGATTTTAATGAAATGGGCAAAAACGATAATGTTAGTGATATATTGTTTTTCATAGATACCTCCGGTTCAATTTCAGATAATGATATGACCACCGCTTTTTCGGAAATAAAAGGTGCGATTGACCAATATGACGGAAAATTGAAAGGCTGGCTCGGCTTTTTTGATGCGGCGATTATTGAGCCGAAACCATTTTCATCGTTTGAAGAATTTATTGTTATAAAACCGGCAGGCGGAGGCGGAACGGATTTTCAAATCATTTTCGAATATGTCAATCAGCATATGAAAGATAAAGAGCCAAACTGTATTATTATTTTGACCGACGGTTGCGCTCCGTTCCCAAAAGAAGAACTTGCAAACGACATTCCTGTCCTCTGGCTGATAAATAACCAAGATATAACACCACCATGGGGAAAAGTTGCAAGATTCACCGTTAGAGCATAAAAAATCAGGAAGATATGTTATGAAAAAATAATAGCAATCGAGGAATATATAGAGTCTTTTATGACAAATAAAGTATGGTTTGTATTTAATGATTCTTTGACCATTTATCGACCACTTACGAACGGAAAGCGGGATAAAAACACAGCGCTAAATTAAAAAACAGTCATTTCAAGGTATAAAAGAAATGGCTGTTTTTCGTTAGTTTGGGTGTATTTTATATTTTTCCATCTGTTTCGTAATGCGCAGGCCGTCGGTTCGAGTCCGACTATCAGCTCCAAAA
>OIYG01001442.1_pt1 | contig 17857 bp, 16 predicted proteins | sample 1587861 | NCBI WGS metagenome assembly OIYG01 (sample SAMN03283272) | human gut metagenome | biome: human-associated habitat; material: feces | host: Homo sapiens | place: Peru | collected 2012 | reverse complement strand
ATCTGGAACAAAATCCCTCGCTGACCGCTCTTGCGATTGAATCAGAGCTTCCCTTATCTTACCACAACTTCCATCCCGGAACAAGGAGGGATCTCCGGTGTATCAAATTTTTCTCGTCGAGGATGACCCCGGCATCGCTGAGGCAATCGCTGCGCGCGCGGCGCAGTGGAATCTGCGCGTAACGGCGGCGCAGGATTTCCGCAACATCCTGCCGGAATTTTTGGCGTTGCGGCCGCACCTCGTGCTGCTGGACATCGGTCTGCCCTATTTCAACGGCTATCACTGGTGCGCCGAGCTGCGCAGGGTCAGCAAGGTGCCGATCATCTTCCTCTCCTCGGCCTCGGACAATCTGAACATGGTCATGGCCATGAACCTCGGCGCGGACGATTTCATCGCCAAGCCCTTTGACGGCGACGTCCTGATCGCCAAGATGCAGGCGCTGCTGCGCCGCGCCTACGATTTCGGCGAGTCCGTGCCGGTTCTGGAGCATCGCGGCGCGCTGCTGAACACCGGCGACGGCACGCTGCGCTTCGGCGAAAGGACGCTCACCCTCTCGCGCAACGAATTCCGCATCCTGCTCTGCCTGCTGGAGAACAAGGGACGCGCGGTCAGCCGCGAGCGCCTGATGGAGCGCCTGTGGCAGACCGACCAATTCGTCGACGAGAACACCCTGACCGTCAACGTCAACCGCCTGCGCAAAAAGCTCGACGCGCTCGGCCTGCCGGACTTCATCGCCACGCGCTTCGGCGTGGGCTACCTTGTGGAGTGAGCCTATGCTTTTGCTGTATTTGCGCCAGCACCGGACGGGGCTGCTGGCCGCCGCGCTCTGCGCGGGGATCTTTGCCGTTTGCTTTGCGCTCTATGACCTGCCGCTCGGGGCGGTGCTCTATCCTGCGCTGCTGTGTCTTCTGACGGGCGGCGTGCTGCTGACGGTCGGCTATTTGCGTGCGCTTCGGCGGCACCGCGCCATGCTCGAGAGCCGCAAGGCGGCGCTGCTGGCGCAGCTTCCCGAGCCGCGCACCGTTGCCGAGGCCGACGAGCGGGCGCTCGTCGAGGCGCTTCGGGAGCAGCTGCTCACGCAGCAGAGCGCCTCGGACGAGAAGCTCCGAAATATGACGGAATATTACACCGCCTGGGCGCACCAGATCAAGACGCCGATCGCGGCCATGCACCTGACGCTGCAAAACGAGGACACACCGTCCGCGCGGCGGCTCTCGGCCGAGCTGTTCCGCGTCGAGCAGTATGTCGAGATGGTCATGACCTATCTGCGTCTGGAGCCGGGCAGCAGCGACTATGTGTTCCGCGCTTGCGCGCTCGACGGCGTAATCCGCGAGGCCGTTAAAAAATTCTCTCATGAATTTATCGACCGCAGACTCCGTCTGGATTTCGAGCCGACCGGGCTGACCGTGGTCACGGACGAAAAATGGCTGGGCTTCGTGCTCGAGCAGGTGCTCTCCAACGCGCTGAAATACACGCGGCAGGGCGGCATCCGCATCGGCCTGAGCGCGCCGCGCGTGCTCTGCATCGCCGACACCGGCATCGGCATCGCGCCGGAGGATCTTCCGCGCATTTTTGAACGCGGCTACACCGGCCGGACCGGCCGCATCGACCGGCGCGCCAGCGGCATCGGGCTTTACCTCTGCCGCCGGGTCTGCGAAAGGCTGGGCGTCGGCATCTCGGCGCAGTCCGAGCCGGGGCGCGGCACGCGCGTGTTTTTGGATCTGGAGCAGTACGAGCTGCACGCCGAGTGAGCCGCCGTGCCGAAATATGACGCCGATGTAAGATTCTGAGCGGGAAATGTAAGCCGATTCGATGGAGCGCATTTCCCGCTCTGTGTATAATGGAGACAGAAACGACAAGGAGGTTAATCATTATGAGCCTGTTAGAGGTTTCCGGTCTCCGGAAAATTTATACCACGCGCTTCGGCGGCAATCAGGTCGAGGCGCTGCACAACGTCAATTTCAGCGTCGAGCGGGGCGAATATCTTGCGATCATGGGCGAGTCGGGCAGCGGCAAAACAACCCTGCTCAACATTCTCGCCGCGCTGGACAAGCCGACGGCCGGCGTCGTGAAGCTCGAGGGCAGGGAGCTGTCCAAGATCAAGGACGCCGAGCTGGCAGCCTTCCGGCGCGACCATCTGGGCTTCGTGTTTCAGGAGTTCAACCTGCTCGACACCTTCACGGTCGAGGACAACATCTATCTGCCGCTCGTGCTGGCCGGACGTTCCTACCGCGTGATGCACGAGTTGCTGACGCCGCTTGCCGACCGGCTCGGCATCACCGAAATTCTGAAAAAATATCCCTATGAGATCTCCGGCGGGCAGAAGCAGCGCGTGGCTGTCGCGCGGGCGCTCATCACAAAGCCGGAGCTGCTGCTGGCCGACGAGCCGACGGGCGCGCTCGACTCCAAGGCGACGGACGAGCTGCTGCGACTCTTCGCCTCGGTTAACCGGCAGGGGCAGACCGTCCTGATGGTCACGCACTCGGTGCGGGCGGCCAGCACGGCCGGGCGCGTCCTGTTCATCAAGGACGGCGAGGTGTTCCACCAGCTCTATCGCGGCGAGGCGACCGACGAGCAGTTCTATCAGCGCATTTCCGACACGCTGACCATGCTCACAACGGGAGGGATGCGGCAATGAGGCTCTATCCCCGCCTTGCCTTTGACGCCATGCGCAAGAACAAGCGGCTGTATCTGCCGTTTCTTCTGACCTGCACGGGCATGGTCGCCATTTTTTACATCATTTCCTATCTCTCCTATAACCCCACGATCCGCGATATGCGCGGCGGCGAGGCGCTGACGAGCATGATGTCGCTCGGCAGCTTCGTGATCGGGATCTTCTCGCTGATCTTCCTGTTTTATACGCACTCCTTCCTGATGCGCCGCCGCAAGCGCGAATTCGGCCTGTATCACATCCTCGGCATGGGCAAGGGCAATCTGGCGATGCTCCTGCTGTGGCAGACGGGGATCCTCGCGGCCTATGCGCTCGTGAGCGGGCTGGCGCTGGGCATTGCGCTGTCGAAGCTGGCGGAGCTGGGGCTGGTGCGGCTGCTGGGCGGCCAGACGGGCTTCGAGCTGCTCGTCTCGTGGCGGGCGCTGGGCATGACGCTGCTGATCTTCTCGGTGATCTTTCTGCTGCAATATCTCAGCGCGCTGCTGCAAATACGGCGCAGCTCGTCCGTCTCGCTCCTGCGAAGCGAGCAGTACGGCGAAAAGCCGCCGCGCGCCAACTGGGTGCTGGCGCTGCTGGGGCTGCTCCTGCTGTGCGCGGCGTATTACCTCGCCGTGTCCATTGAGGAGCCGATCTCGGCGCTGGGCTGGTTCTTTGTCGCCGTGGTCATGGTCATTGCGGCGACCTATCTTCTGATGATCGCCGGGTCGGTCGCGCTGTGCCGCCTGCTGCAAAAAAGAAAGCGCTATTATTACAAGCCCAACCATTTTGTCTCCACGGCCTCCATGGCCTATCGCATGAAGCGCAACGGCGCGGGGCTGGCCTCCATCTGCATCCTTGCAACGATGGTGCTTGTCATCCTCTCGTCCACGACGAGCCTCTTCTTCGGCGTCGAGGACGCGCTGCACACGCGCTTCCCGAGGGATATGAACGTCGATTTCCGCATGAGCCGACTCAGCGAGCTGGAGCACGGCAACACCTACCAGATCGGCGCGCTGACGCAGCAGATCGTCCGCGACCACGGCGGCACGGCGCAGAACGCCTTTTCCGTGCGCTATCTCTTTGATGCCGCCGTCCTCGACGGCTCCGGTACGCTCCACCTGCGGCGCGACGAGGAGACCATACAGGAGCCGCAGACGTTCGTCGACGGGCAGAGCTGCGCCCTGTATATCCTGCCGCTTGAGGATTATAACGCCCAGACGCACGGAGGCGAGCGCCTGAACGCCGGCGAGGCGATGCTCTATACAAGCAATCTCACGCTGCAGGGCGACACGGTGCGATTCTCTGACGGAACGAGCTTTTCCGTCGTCAAGCGCATCGACGCGGCGCCCCGGCTCGGGATGAATGAGCTGAACGCGGCCGCCTCGTACGCAGTGATGCTGGTCGTGCCCGAGCTGAGCGCGGCGCAGCCGCTTGTGCGGTCGGTCGGCAGCGCGATGAGTATGCGCTATTATTACGGCATCGACACCGGCCTGAAGGGGGAGAAGCAGGACGCGGCCAATGACGAGCTGATCGACACGGTCTGCCGCGGAACGAGTCTGCAATGCAGCTACGATTTCTTCAACGTCGAGAGCCGCGAAAGCAGCCGCGCGGACTATTACTCGATCTATGGCGGCCTGTTCTACCTCGGCGTTCTGCTGTGCGTCGTGTTCGTCTGCGCGACCGTGCTCATCATCTATTACAAGCAGGTCTGCGAGGGCTACGAGGATCAGGCGCGTTTTGACATCATGCAGAAGGTCGGCATGACCCGCCGCGAGATCCGCAGGAGCGTTAATTCGCAGCTTTTGACGGTGTTTTTCCTGCCGCTGCTGGGCGCGGGGCTGCATCTGGCCTTCGCCTTCCCGATGCTCCGGCGGCTGCTCATGCTCTTCGAGCTTCAGAACGTCGCCCTGTTCGCTTGGACGAGCGCCGTCAGCTTCGCGGTCTTCGCGCTGTTCTATTCCATCGTTTACCGCGTTACCTCCGCCGCGTATTACAGTATCGTCAGCAATCATAAATGACACGGGAATGCAGCGGCTGAAGACCCTTGCGCCCCTGAGATCCGCGCCGACAAGCGCCGAAACGGGCATACGCGTGTAAAAAATGCTTTGCGGAAAGCGCCGCCCAAGCCATTCCGCCCGTATGTCTGCCCTTTGCGTTCGCCGACTTCCGTGCTTTTTTGCGTGCGGGAACGAATTGCATATTTCTCCTCCTGTTGCAAACAATAACTTTGCAGCCAAAACCGGGGCAAAATAAAAAAGCATTGGAGGCCAATATGAAGGCAACTGGAATTGTCAGACGAATCGATGATCTCGGGCGCGTCGTCATTCCGAAGGAGATCCGCCGCACCCTGCGCATCCGCGAGGGCGACCCGCTGGAGATCTACACGGAGAAGGACGGCGAGGTCATTTTCAAGAAGTATTCACCGATGGGCGAGCTGCAGGATTTTGCGGCGCGCATCTGCGACTCGATCGGGAAGAACACCGGGCACATTGCGGCCGTGGCCGACCGCGACGTCATCATTGCGGTGGCGGGCGCGCCGAAGCGCGACCTGCTGGACAAGCGTAACTCCGCCGAGCTGGAGCAGCTGATGGAGCAGCGCAAGAGCTACCGCTTCCGCGCCGGGGACACGCCGCTCAGGCCGGCCGAAAGCGCCGAGCGCTATCGGCTGGGCGTGGCTGCGCCGATTATTTCGGAGGGCGATCTGCTCGGCTGCGTGATGCTGCTGATGAACGAAAACGACGCGGCGCTTGGCGAATCGGAGCAGAAGCTGGCGCAGACCGTCGCGGGCTTTCTCGGGCGGCAGATGGAGAGCTGAGCGCCGATCGGCGCGGCGGGATATGGAACGGGCGCTGTTCCTCGCGAACAGCGCCCGTTTTGTGGCCGATACGATATATGAAATGATTCAGAGGTTCCTTATGAGTGCGCGGTGCGCATGACCCTGCCGCTCCGTGCGTTTGCGGAGGCTACGATTCACCATAGTGTTCGGCTTCCCATTTGCGGTTCGCCTCGACGATCTCGGAAACGTCCGGGATCGCGATCGGCTCGGCCAGCGGGAACTCGGCCTCGGTCATGGCAGGGTAGATCGCCTCTGTTACGGAAAAGCCCCAGCTCTGCGTGCCGGTCAGGCCAGTGGTCACGACCGCGCCGTTCTCAATGGCGACCGAGAAATCGCCGGAGGCCGTGCCGGACAGGCAGACCTCGACTCCGGTCGTGTTGTCCACGCCGAGGTAAATCCGATAGGTCATGTTTGTGCCGTACAGCTCCAAGCGCCGCGTGTCGCGGTGGAACACGACGCGTTCAATGCCCGAGCCGTCGACCGATGCACGACCGACCGGAGTGGAAAACATGATGGACGTTTCACGATTTACCGGATTTGTATATTCATACGTGTCGGCGATGGCAACGTCAGCATCTAAAAACCACTCTTCCATCCCGCGGTAGCTCAATGCAGATTCATCAATGTTTCCGCCGGTCACTTTGAAATCTTCAATTACCAGAGAATCCCCGGCAGAGCTGGAGAACGTCTGGTCATCGAATCGGGAAGAGAAAATTGCCGTCTCACGATGTAAAATCGAATTTTGCGGATCTAAGGTATAGCTGATCCCATATGCTGCGCTCTGAACGACGGCCTTCGCCGTGGACGAGGGAAGCTCGGCGCGGAATTCAATACGCGTCGATTCCCGTGCGGCCGACGCGGAGAAGCAGAACACGGGCGCGATCAGGCAGACGGCGAGCAGCAGGCAGGCCGCGCGCCGCAGCAGCGAGTGGGTTCGTTTCATGATCGTTCCTCCTATTTCTCATTGCTCGAATGGCCGCAGAGGGGGTAATTCCTCCCTGCCTTGAGTATACCACAAACGCAATGTTTTGCAACAGATTTCCAGATAAAAGTTTGTCAGAAATGAGAATTGTAGGATTCCACAAAAGAAGCAGAGCCGCGCACAGGAAATCGTTCCAAAAATTGTATAAAACGACAAAGCCCCGGACGGCCATACGGCTGCCCGGGGAGAAAATTGTCGGCTCTCGCAGCGAAAACCGGCCGCGCGGGGCGCACTTTTGATGCGTTAACGCGCAGATCGGCCGCGCAAAGCCCACCCTCAGCGCGCGGCGGAGACGGGCTGGGCGACGGTGCTGCGGAAGCGCAGACCCTGCGGATAGAGGAAGCGAACGGCGTGGGGCACGACCTCGAACCGCGCGTCCCGCGCCATCAGCAGCTCACCGTCGAGGTTGATCTCGCCGGGGGCGTCGCAGTGCACCGCGACGGTCCTGCAGCGGCGGTATTCCATCAGGTCGCGCAGCTCGGCGTGCCGCCCGGCCTTGTATTTGCCGATCACCTGCGCGACGGTCAGCCGCGAGACGGCCTTGACCATCAGCACGTCGAGCAGACCGTCGTCCGGCTCGGCCTCGGGCAGGGGATTGAAGCCGCCGCCGTACCAGCGGCCGTTGGCGATGCAGATCATGGCCAGCGAGCCTTCATAGGTCTCGTCGTCCATCTCGACGCGGTAGTGGCGGTTGATGCCCTTGATGAGGTTGACGCCGGTCGAGACGATGTAGGCGCCCGAGCCGCTCAGCAGCGGGAAGCGCTTGTATTTGCCGATGCTCGTGCCGATGCGGGCGTCGAAGCCCATCGAGCAGACGTTGAGCGCGTAGTGATCGCCCTGACAGCGGATCAGGTCGAATTGCGAGGCCTCGCCGTCGATCAGCCGGTTGAGATCGTGGAACGCGCCGGGGTCGGAGAACAGCTTGATGAAGTCGTTGCCCGAGCCGCAGGGGTAGTGCGTCACGGTCGCGTTGGGAAAGCCCTGCACGCCGTTGACGACCTCGTTGAGCGTGCCGTCGCCGCCGCAGGCATAGACGCGCACCGGCGCGCCGGATGCGGCCGCCGCGTGGGCAAGCCGTGCGCAGTCGCCGGGTGCGCGGGAGACGAGGATCTCATAGTCGAGACTGCGCCGGACGCAGGCCGCGCGGATCTTCTGCGTGACCTCGCCGGTGCTGTCGCGCTTCCCGGCGGCGGGGTTAATGATGAACAGATGCTTCATAGAGAAACTCCTAGAAATACATATAAACGTTGCATTGCAGGCGGCCGTTATAGAGCTTGCGCTTTTTGGTTGCCTGACGGCCGAAGAAATGCTCGAACTCCGGCTCGGACGAGAGAATGTACTTTTTCCAGCCGTCGGCGAATTTCAGATGGCGGCCGAAGGCGCGCATGAGCTGCTGCGCCTCGCGCTGCTCGAGCATCCGCTCGCCGTAGGGTGGGTTGCAGACGATCACGCCCTGATCGCAGGGCAGGCTCTGCCTGAGCGCGTCGGCCTCGTGGAAGTCGATGTAACCGGCGACGCCGGCCTTTTTGGCGTTTGAAATGGCAATGGCGATCGCGCCGGGGTCATTGTCCGTGCCGAGAATGCGGTAATTGCCGCGGAACTCGCCGTCGCGCGCCTCCTGCTTGGCGTTTTTCCAGACCTCGGGCGGCACGCAGCCCCAGCGCTCCGCGCCGAAGGAGCGGTTCAGCCCCGGCGCGCGGTTCAGTGCGGCGAAAGCGGCCTCAATGGTGATCGTGCCGCTGCCGCAGAAGGGGTCCCAGAAGAAGTCGCGGCCGCGATAGCGCGCCAGCGTGACCATGGCGGCGGCCATCGTCTCATGCAGCGGGGCGTCGTTGCCGACGGCGCGGTAGCCGCGCTTATGCAGGCTGACACCGGAGGTGTCGAGGAAGACCTCGCAGACGTCCTTCATCAGCGAGAAGCGGAGCTGATAGGTCTCGCCGGTCTCCGGCAGCCAGCTCAGGCCGTATTTCGCGTCCAGACGGTCGACGGCGGCCTTTTTTGCAATGGCCTGACAGTCCGGCACGGAGTGGAGCTGGGAATCTAGGCTGTAGCCCTTGACCGGGAAGGCGCCCTCGCGCGGGACAAAGCGCTCGAGCGGGATGGCCTTGACGCCCTGATACAGCTCCTCGAATGTCCGGGCAGGGAAGCGCGCCAGCAGGATCATAACGCGTTCGCCCATGCGAAGCCGCACGTTTGCGCGCGCCATGTCCGCAAAATCGCCGTCAAAAAAGACGCGGCGATCCTCCACGCGCACGCTTTGCAGGTTCATGCGGCGCAGCTCGTCGCCGACCAGCCCCTCCAGCCCGAACAGGCAGGGGACGGCAAAAGTAAAGTGTTCCATGAGTGATCTCCAATGCTTGAATTCGTTATTCTTTATCATACCAGAGCCGCCCCTGCATTGCAACGGAAAGTTTTTCGTTTTCGACAAAAAAATACGAAAAAGCGCGGCGGAAGCCGCGCAGGAATAGACAGCCAACGGCTGTCAGCGTGTCAAAAAAGGATTTTTGACACGCTGGACGGTAGGTTTTGCGCAAAAACCTGCCGTTTTTTGCGTCCTTGCAGGGAGCGAAGCAACATCGGGCCAAATCGGGCGGTGCGTTCCGTTCTGCGCCGTCAGCGCAGCTCCAGAACAAATTCCACCGAATGCTCCGTCGGGCAGTGCGCGCGGGCGCTGCCGTGATGCCCCTCCGCGATGCTCCGCGCCACGGACAGGCCGAGGCCGAAGCCGCCCGTCCCGGCGCTGCGCGAGGGGTCGGCGCGGTAGAACCGGTCGAACAGGCGCTGCAATTTTTCCGGCGGGATCGGTGCGCAGTCGTTGCGGCAGGTGAGCACCAGACCCTTTCTGCGCCGTTCCATGGAAAAATCGATCGGCGTGCCCTCCGAGGCGTATTTCACGGCGTTGTCCAGCAGAATGGAGACGAGCTGCCGCACGGCGTATTCGTCGCCGGTGTAGGTCACGTCCGGCGCAATCGCAAGGCGCAGCGCGTGGCCGCGCTCCTCGGCGAAGGCGCGGAACGATTCCGCCGTCTCGCCGACGGCCTCGCTGGCCGAAAACGGCGCGTGCCTGAGCGGCGAGGCGTCCTCGTCCATACGCGAGAGCGTGACCAGCGCGTTGACCAGCTCCTTGAGCTTTTCGGTCTGCTCGCGCGCCATGTCGATCCATTTCTGCTGCCCGACCTCCATCTCCAAAAGCTTGAGATCGGTCGTGATGACCGTGATCGGGGTCTTCAGCTCGTGTCCGGCGTCGGTGATGAATTGCTTCTGCTGCTCCGAGGCCCGCACGACCGGATCGATCGCCCGCCGGGAGCTGAGCACCACGATGCCATAGACCAGCGCGACGCAGATTGCCGCCGACGCGAAGGTCAGCACGGCCGTCATGCCGACCGTGCGCAGCTCCTTGCTGCAATCGAGGAAGATCGCCATCCAGCGGTTCTCGCCGGTGCGCTGAACAGTGAATTTATAGCCGCTGTAATAGCCCGTGCCCGCGCCGTGCCCGACCGCGCGCGTCAGAAAGCGCGCCGTGTCGTCCTCGGTGACGGCGGCAATGTGCTCGAGGTCTGCGCGGGTCAGCGTGCCGGAGTCATTATAGCGCAGGACGAAATAGCGCGTGGAATAGGGCGTCTCGGGCGTGAAATGCTCCGGCGGTCGCTGCCCGTCGGGCTTGCCCTCCGGCGGCATGGCCGGGAGCGTGCCCTGATTATTTTGAATCGCCGTGAGCATTTCGTTCAGGTCGCGATTGGTCGAGATGAGGCTTGCCGCGTTCACGATCAGGCACAGCAGCAGGAGCACCGACGTCACCGCGAGCATCGCGATGCGGATAAAGCGCTTGCGCAGCTTCGGGATCATGGCCGCACCTCCAGCACATAGCCCATGCCCCGGTTGGCATAGATCGAAACGCGCGAGCCGAGAGTTTTCAGCTTTTTGCGCAGGTTCGAGATGTGCACCCAGACGACGTTGATCTCCGCGTCGCTGTCCCAGCCCCAGACGCGCTCGAGAATGCGCTCGGCCGAGAGCACGACCTGCGGCGCGCGCAGAAACAGCTCCATGACCTGAAATTCCCGGCCGCTGAGGCGCACAGCCTGCTCCCCGCAGGACAGGCGTCCCGCTGCGGTGTCGAGCGTGAGGTCGGCATAGGTCAGCGCCGTCGGCTTATAGTCCCCGGCGCGGCGCAGCATCGCGCGCACGCGGCAGATCAACTCGTCCGGCTCGAACGGCTTTGGCAGGTAATCGTCCGCCCCGGCGTTGAAGCCCGTGATGCGGTCGTCCTTCTGCGCCTTGGCCGTGAGCATCATCACGGGGGTGCGGATCCGCTCGGCGCGCAGCCGCCGCAGCACCTCCACGCCGTCCAGCCTGGGCATCATGACGTCGAGGATGATCGCGTCATAGCCGCCGGAGACGGCGTAGTCATAGGCCGCCTGCCCATCAAAGACGGTGTCGACGGAGAATTGATTTTTTTCAAAGAAAACGGAGAGCGCCTCGGCCAGATTGCGCTCGTCCTCTGCAATCAGAATTCGCATGTTGCATCACCGCTCTCAGTTTAGCAGAATTATTTTGACAAATCAACCGTTTCTTTAAGTTCGCTTTAGGAACGTGCGCTACAATCAAGCCATACGGAACGGAGGTTCCTTAAATCAGAAAGGATGAATTTTTATGAAACAGGCACTCTCGCTTCTGCTCACGCTGGCGCTGCTGCTCTGCTTCGTGCCCGTGGCCTCGGCTGCGGACTACAGCGGCGCGACTGCCTTTGCCTTCTCCGACGACGGGATCGCCGTCACGGAGGGCGAGGCGACCGACTATAAGATCAGCGGCACGGCGCTGACGATCAACGCCGCCGGGACGTATGTGCTCTCCGGCGCGTGCGCCGACGGCTCGGTCAAGGTCAAAAAGGGCACGACGGGCGTTACACTCGTGCTGAACGGGCTGGAGCTGACCTCCGCCGCGACCGCTCCGATCACCTGCAACAAGTCCACCGGCGTCACGCTCGTGATCGCCGACGGCTCGGTCAACACCCTGACCGACTCCGAACAGAATAACGACGACAACTATCCCGACAACACCGACGCCGAAAACGCCGTTATCAAGTGCAAGGACGGCTCACAGGTCACGATCTGCGGCGGCGGCACGCTGAACATCAACGCCAACGGCAAAAACGGCGTCAAATCCGGCGCCACGACCGACGGGGAGGGCGAGGCCTGGCTGCTCATCCGCGAGGCGACGCTGAATATTCAGGCGCCCGTGAACGATGCCATCAACGCCGAGCAGCTTCTGACCGTTGAGAGCGGCACGCTGAATATCGCCGCCGCGGACGACGGCGTCCACTGCGACTACGTTCTGAACATCGGCACGGCGGATGGCGACGGCCCGACGATCACGATCACGGATTGCGGTGAGGGTCTTGAGGGCGCGACGCTGAACGTCTATTCCGGCAATATCACGATCCATTCCGAGGACGACTGCCTCAACGCGGCCAATTCCGACCTGACCGATTATGCCTATGAGATGAACATCTACGGCGGCACGCTTGCGGTCGACGCCGAGACCGGCGACGGCCTCGATTCCAACGGCACGCTGACCATTACGGGCGGCACGGTGCTTGTCTGGACGGCCTCGACTGCCGACAACCAGCCCCTTGACGCCGACGGCACGATCACGATCAGCGGCGGACTGGTGCTCGGCGCGGGCGGCAGCTCCGGCGCAGGCGGCACGAATATCAGCGCCGCGCAGCCCTATGTGATCTTCGGCTCGAACGGCATGGGCGGCCAGCCGGGCGGCGGAAACCCTCCTGTGCAGCCGGGCGAGGGGAACGGTCAACCCGGCGGCGGCACGACGCCTCCGTCGAAGCCCGACGACGGCAGCAGCCAACCCGGCGGCGGTACAACACCTCCCTCAAAGCCTGACGACGGCAACGGCCAGCCGGGCGGCCAGAGCGCGGTTCTCGTTGCCAAGGGCGAGATGCTGAGCATCCGCGACAGCGAAGGCAACACGGTCTATTCCACCACGGCCGTCTGCGACGTGCACGATGCCGTGTTCTCCTCTGCCGGCCTGATTTCCGGCGAAACCTATACGCTCTGCTCCGGCGACACCGAGGCGGCCACCGCCACGGCCGGTACGGAGAGCAGCGCCCCGGGCTTTCAACCCGGCGGCGACCCCGGAAAGCCCGGCGACCGACCGGATATCACCTTTCCTTACACTGACGTTTCTCAGAGCGATTGGTTTTATCCTTATGTTGCATTCGCTTATGAGCGCGCTTGGATGACCGGCACAAGCGAGACGACCTTCTCCCCGGAGGAGACGACCACCCGCGCCATGCTTGTCACGGTGCTCTACCGTCTGGAGGGCAAGCCCGCCGTTGACGCGGCCTCCGGCTTCTCGGATGTCTCGTCCGGCAGCTACTATGCCGACGCGGTCGCTTGGGCGAAGGCCAACGGCATCGTCAACGGCACGAGCGAGACGACCTTCTCGCCGAACGAACCGGTCACGCGCGAGCAGACTGCCGCGATCCTCTATCGCTATGCGCAGTACAAGGGCTATGACGTCGAAAAAACGGCCGACCTGACCGCCTATGCCGACGCCGCCGCGATCCACAGCTATGCCAAGAACGCCATGTCGTGGGCAGCTGCGGCAGGTATCCTCAACGGCGTCAGCAGTACGTCGCTCGAGCCGACCGGCAGCGCCACGCGCGCCCAGGTTGCGACCGTTCTGACGCGCTTCGCGCAGACGACGCAGACGCCGCCCGCCCCGCCGCAGCAAGGTGCGCCCGACACAAATGCCGCATGACCTTTTATCGCCGGATCGCGCTTTTTTGAAAGAAAGCACTTGACAGCCTCTGCGCCGTGTCGTATTATCATAGTAGTATGACAAAAACCATTCCGAGGAGGCGCGCGATGATCGTCTATCAGGATCGCCGCATCGTCGTTGCGGAGAAGCCCTGCGGAGTGCTCTCGACCGACGAGCCGGGCGGGATGCCCGAGCTGCTCCGGCAGGAGCTGGGTGAGCCAAAGGGCTGCGTGCTCACGGTTCACCGGCTCGACCGGGCTGTCGGCGGGCTGATGGTCTTCGCCCGGTCGCACCGCGCGGCTGCGCTGCTCTCGGAGCAGATCCGAAACGGCGCTTTTCAAAAAGAATACCTCGCCGTCGTCCACGGCTGCCCCGAGCAGCCGGAGGGACTGCTCACCGACTATTTGACCCGCGACCGAAAGACCCGTATGACCCTGATTGCCGCAGGGGAAGGGGCTGATGCGCAGGAGGCCCGGCTGCATTACACCGTGCTTGCCGGGCATCAGGGGGTAACACTGCTGCGTATCCGGCTGCTGACCGGACGAACGCACCAGATTCGCGCACAGTTTTCCGGTCGCGGAATGCCGCTGGTCGGTGATCGGAAGTACGGCTATGGCGAGGACTGCCCCATCGGTCTGTGGTCTTGGCTGCTCTCCTTCCGACACCCGCAGACCGATGAGGCAGTGACCCTCCGCAGGCTTCCGCCGCCCGCGCCGCCCTGGACGCCGTTCCGGGCTGCTCTCGCGGCGCTGATGCAAAAAGAAAGCGCGGCAAAATAACGCCCCGAAAAAAGCAGGAACCCGAAACCCTTTCACGGCCAAACGGCTCGAAAAGGGCTTCGGGTTTTGCTTTTCTATGGCGCGCTTACGCTTTCCGCAGCAGCTTCAGCGCGTGCTCGAATTCCTCGGGCAGGGGACAGCAGACCGTGACCGCCTCGCCGGTGCGCGGATGCAGAAAGGTCAGCTCCCGCGCGTGCAGACACTGACTTGTCAGACCCAGCTCCGGCTTGCCGATGCCGTAGACCGGATCGCCGGCGATCGGGTGGCGGATGTAGGCCATGTGGACGCGGATCTGGTGCGTGCGCCCGGTCTCCAGGCGGCAGCGCAGATGCGTATACTGCCCGTAACGTGCGATGACCTCCCAATGCGTCACGGCAGGACGGCTGTTTTTTTCCGTGACGGCCATTTTCTTGCGGTCGACCGGATGCCGTCCGATCGGCGCGTCCACCGTGCCGCTGTCCTCGGAGAAGCCGCCGCGCACGATGCACTCATAGGTGCGCCGCAGCGTGTGGTCCTTGAGCTGCTCGGAGAGCGCCTGATGCGCAAAATCGTTTTTCGCGACGATCAGAAGGCCGGTCGTGTCGCGGTCGATGCGATGGACGATGCCGGGGCGCTTTTCGCCGTTGATGCCGGAAAGGGAATCGCCGCAGTAGTGCAGCAGCGCGTTGACGAGCGTCCCGTCGGCGTGTCCGACAGCCGGATGCACGACCATGCCCTTCGGCTTGTTGATGACCAGCACGTCCGCGTCCTCATAGACCACATCCAACGGAATGGCCTGCGCGACCAGCGCGACCGGCTGCGCCTCCGGGAGCGTCAGACGGTAGACTGCGCCCGACGCCGTTTTTGCGTTTTTCCTGACCGGCCGCCCGCCGCAGGTCACAAGCCCCTGCTCCAGCAGGCGCTGCACCGCGCTGCGCGTCATCCCGGCACGCTCGGCCAGAAAGACGTCGAGCCGCTGACCGTCCTGTTCGGCAATCAGATCCATGGTGATACCTCGTTCGTTTTTCTTCAGTATAGCACAGCGGACGGGGAATATCAAACGGAATCGAGCAATTCCTTCAGGCAATCGGCGAAAAACACGGCCGAGGCCTCGGCCTGCTCAAGGGTGTTCCCGGCCGCGCCGACCTCGAGCAGGATGGAATGCGGCGTCAGATGCTGATTATAACGCGACGCGCGCAGCAGCAGCGGCCGAAATACGCCGTCCGACTCGCGCTGACCGAGCAGCTGCAGCTTCAGCGCGAAGGAGACGTTTTCCTGCCAGTTGGGGTGATACAGCCCCGAGACATCCGTCCCCATGACCAGCAGCAGCTCGGCGACATCCTCGCCGTTCAGCTGCCCCGTCAGGGCGAGCTGATTGCCGTCGGCGTCCTCCACGGCGTCACGGTGGACGTCGATCACGATCTGGATGCTCGGATACTGAGCCAGCAGCGCCGAGATCCCCTCGGCCGAGTGCTCATAGGCGTCGATATAGCCCTCCGCATCATAGACTGTCGTGTCGTGGATCGCCCGGATGCCGTTCGCATTCAGCCTGTCGCAGAGCGTCTGCCCGACTTGGATCACGCTGTGCGCCGGGTCGGACGAATGATAATCCGGCGAATCGCAGTAGGCCTCCGTGGCGTGCGTGTGCATCACGAGCACGAGCGGCCCGTCGGCGTTTCGGTCAAGCTCCAGAGGCGCAGTGAGCAGCGCCGCCGTGTCCGGACCGACCTCCGCGCGGTCGCGCACAGCCAGCTCCGCCGCGTCCTCGGCGCGAAACTGCACCCCGCTGCGCCGCTGCGGCGGCGTGTAGACCATGCAGGGGTAGTCCTGCGCTGCGTCGGCTGCCTCCGTCGCGGCAGAAGGCGCCGTTTCGACCGCATTCGCCACAGAAAGCGCCGCTTCGAGCGGCTCGACCGCGCGCGGATGCGCCATGTACCACATCCCGCCGCGCAGCAGCAGCGCCGCCGCCAGCACCGCGCAGCACATGCCGCGCATCGACCGATGTCCTCTGTTCGCCGCCATGCCCGTCCCTCCCTTTGTCCAAGCCTATGCCCGATTTCCTGCGCATATGCCCGCAAATCGGCGTGGAAGGGGAGCTGCATTCTGTGCCGCCCGCACCTCCGTCGGCGCGGGATCGTCGGTGCGTCTCAACCTCAAGCGACGCGTAAGCAAATGCCGCGAGGCGCTTTCTCAGCGTTGGAAAGACGACCCCGTGAGCGCCAAAACGATCCGGAGCAGCCGCCTTTGAAAAATTGTTGTTGAAATTTTGAAAAAAGGATTGCAATTTCTAAAATATGTGCTATAATAATTCCCGCAAGAAAGCCGGACGCCGCTCGCGTCCGCCATATGGGGTATTAGCTCAGCTGGGAGAGCGCAAGGTTCGCAATCTTGAGGTCAGGGGTTCGATCCCCCTATACTCCACCAAACAGGTATTGGTCGAACACCTATTTCTTCAGCGGCGGTTTTGCCGTAAAGTGTTCGCTCTGATCCACAACAGAAAAGCGCCATCTTGGAAGTGATTCCGAGACGGCGCTTTTTCTATATTTCTGAAGCGTTCTAAAACTTTACATTTGTATACCTTCAATGCTAAGGAGGGGTGTGCTGTGATGACTTTTCCAATGAACGTTGTTAAATTGTCAATCATCGGACATTTCTGAGAAATGAATACTCTTCGGCGGTGTTTCCCGCGGGCTTCCCGTTGAAAAGTATAGACATCTCTAAATATCACACGAATCCAGCGAATCAGGAATAACGTTATTTTTCAGCGCGGCAGCCTCGTGATTGAGGCTGCCGTGTTTTTTATGCTCGAATGGAGGCGCGAGTGCGGGAAGGCGCAGTTGCGCCAAAAATATTTCTTTGAAAATTATCAAAAAGGCCGAAAATTAGTCAGAAATGTTGAGGGCGTAAGTTATACTTGTCTCCACACTGTTGGGGAAGGATAGGGAAAGGAGTTAAGGATAAAATTTTTTGTATTTTGGAGGTAGAAAATGAAGTATTTTGTTTGCAGTGGGTATTGCATTCTGAACGTGAACGGCAAGTATTATGTAGTGGACGAAACCTCCGAACACAGCTTTGTGCTGCGCAAGAAAGAAAAAATCGAGCTGAACGGCAAAAGCTTCGCCCCGCAGGCGATTAGCGGGAAACGCTATTATGAAGCGCTGATCGGCCATCCGATCGATGGCTTTATCTGCCGCGACATTATCCGCGCCGTCGGCGGGATCAAAATGGAAAACCGCGCTGTTGTCATCGGGCAGCAGCGCGCAGCCTAGGGAAGCTCTGAATCAATCAGCTGCGGCGCTCAGCGGGTCTTTTGTCCCAGCTTATCGGTTTGAAAATCTTGAAATACGTAAAGGATTCCTGCGATTTCCAAACCTCAATCTGAAACAAAATCCCTCGCTGACCACTCTTGCGATTGAATCAGAGCTTCCCTAACGGAACGGAGGTATGATTGAATGAACAAAACTGTGGCCTCTATGGACTTGGAAGATGAAGAAGCCGCTGCGCCCTCCGGCAAGAGGAACAGCCGCAGGCAGCTTGCGCCGCTGTTCGTCTACGAGATCCTGAAAAACTGCTCCAATCCGCGCCGGCGTCTGACGCAGAGCGAGATCATCTGGCGGCTGGATGCCTATCCCTACGCGCTGTCCATTCGCGTCACCTCCCATCAGCTTTTTCAGCAGCTCATAGGCTCGCTGCCTGCGATGATTGACTGTTCTCCGGGGCAAGCGCAGCTTTTCGCCGATCTCCCGATCTGCCAGCTCTAGGGAACCTCTGATTAAATCGCAAGAGCGATCAGCGAGGGATTTTGTTTCCAAATTGAGGTTTGGAAATCGCAGGAATCCTTTACGTATTTCAAG
>OIYG01001441.1_pt1 | contig 17861 bp, 17 predicted proteins | sample 1587861 | NCBI WGS metagenome assembly OIYG01 (sample SAMN03283272) | human gut metagenome | biome: human-associated habitat; material: feces | host: Homo sapiens | place: Peru | collected 2012 | reverse complement strand
AAAGTCATTACGGGTTTCTTTACTATTATCTCGTTGTTCAATTTTCAAGGTCCTATGTTCACTTTGCACAAGAAAAACTTGATTCTCTCTTTTGTTTTAAGAGGATTTGTTGTTTTCCTTCGCGGAACATTGTCTATTATATACCTTTTTCAAGAAAAGTCAACCCCTTTTTTCAAAAAAATTCAATTTTTTCAAAAAAAGTTTTAGCCTTGTGGTTTTGTCAACAAATTTCTTTGGTTTATCACAACATATTGTGGGTGTCTAAAATACACCTTTCTACAATTTTCAAAATCCTATTGTATTTTCCCCTTCTATAATATAAAATAGAAATACAAATTAATTTTTCGGAGGAAAATTTATGATTAATTCCATTCCCTATTATCCGTATCAACAGAATGTGCAGATATTGAAAGGATTCTTTTCCAAGCCGCTTACATTAATATGCGCAATAGTATCCGGTCTTACATGTATTCTCGGAATGTTTAGCATTAATACAAGAACAGGTTCGACGAACATATCTTTCTCGAGCGGCACGGGCGGTTCAATTTCAATTCTTTTATGTATTGCACTTATCCTGCTTTATGCAAAATGCCGTTCAAATGATCCAATGCCGTTTGGTGCAACGGTTACTCTCATCAAGATATATTCTATCATTGAAATAGTAATCGGCGGACTTGCATTGCTCGCCTTTTCCGGAATAACTTTTCTTTTTGCATTAATTTTGCAGGGACAGGAAGTACTCGGATACATTCTTATCTTCTGCATCTTTGCTATTCCTCTTGCACTTGTAACACTCATACACGGTATCGGATTGCTTTTATGGTCTGATTCAATTAAGAAGGGTGCAACATCGGTTTATCTCAAAAGCAGAGGTTCAATACTCCTTGCCGTGTCATCTATTCTCATTATTATAGTAAGCGTTGCGTCCGCAATTGCTTCATTTATCTTTATTAAGGAATACGGTCCGGAAATTTCAGCGTATCTGCATCATTTAGCCGAGGAGAATCCGAACTTTAATTTTAGCGGTCTATTTGATTCGTCAGATCCCATGAATTCATTGTTTATTTCCGCTGCGGGGGTTGTAACGGTATTAAACACGGTACTGTCTGCTGTATTTTACGCTTTGCTTGCAGCACTTGCTATTTCTTTTCACACATATATAAAGAAATACACAAACGGAATTAACCTTGGTTCAGGTCACTCTCCTGAATATGACGCTCAGCAAAACGCTGTTCCCGTACCTCCTGTTGCTCCTGTAACAAGCGAAATGCAGACAGAAGGTATTCAGCCGCCTGTTCAGCAACCGATTGATTTTCAGCCCCAAAGCGTTGATTTTGGCTCAATGGACGCAACTTCCGACAACAAACAGATTAACACTCAATTTGAAAATCCTTATATGCAGGCGGTCGCAGACGATATGAGCGATAAATCAAATACGATTGTTTGCCCGAACTGTCATGCACAATGCAATAACGATATGAAGTTCTGCGGAAACTGCGGTACAAAACTCAAATAAAAAACGCTATACATATATATAGAAAAAGCGGAGATTGAAGTTGAATCAATCTCCGCTTTATTGCGTCACAATTATTTACATATATATGTATATGTTACTTTTTAAAAGCCTTGAAATCCTTGATAACCTGCTCACGATGCTTATAGTTATCGCTATTCTTGTCGGGATTTGTCTTATCAATAGCAGTGTCTGTATAAATCATAAGATAGTTGCCGTTGTCCGAAAGATAGGCTGTTACATCGGGAAGTCCGTAGATGCTGAATGTGCCGTTGTCCTTAACAGACTTTACAATCTCATCGGCTGTGCTGTTCGTTTTCTTTGTATCATAAGAGTAAAGCTCAATGATAATATTTGAACCTGCATACTTTGCAGCAAACTTTTTACCTTCTTTGGCGCCGATAGCGGACGCATCCATTTTAATGCTGCCGTCTTTACTTTCAAGGTATCCCTTAGCTACAAAATAATCAACAAGTCCGTCAAGATCATTGCCGTATTTATCATCCTTAACCGAAGATGTTGTAGGCTGAGTGCTGTCCTCGCTTGTCTGTGAAGAACTGTTACCGTTCTTATAAAGTGCATCATTATAGCTGCAACCAACTGCAGTAACCGCAAGAATGCCTGCACATAAAATCGCTGTAAGAATTCTCTTCATAATATTTTTCCTTTCGGTTCATTCTTTCGTTCTGTCATAAGCACAGTATATTATACCGCATATTTTCCGATAAATCAATATAAATTTCAAAAACAATAGGCAGATGCCGAAGCGTCTGCCTTGATTATGTCGTAACATTATTAATATCGTAAGATTTGATTATATAGAACTGCCCTTTCAAATTAAGTGTGATGCACTCACCATACAGAGTTAATTCTATCACCAAGTCAAGCTCGGGAATTCATAGTTTAGATTATATCAAACTATCTACACGAACTAAAATTAACCTACTATATATACATTTACATTTCGTCTGCCAAAGCTTACGCATTCATCATATGTGTTGTAGAAACAGTCAACAATTGCAGTTCCCGACATGAGCGCACCGCCTGTGTCAACGGCTGTTGCGTAGCCGTAAACGAAACTGCCGTCTGTTGATACAATGTAAAGCTTTGAGCCATACGGAATGATGTTCGGGTTGACTGCCACACCGCCGTGATAAGCCGTTACGCCTGTTGCCGTAAGTGAACCTGCGGGTGCTGTGTACGCTGTACCTGAACCTGTAACAACCGATGAATAGGCAACGGTGTTGCCGTTCATATCTGTAAATGTGCCGGCAGGATTGCTGACATTTGAACCCTTTGTACCCATAAGTACAACCTTGTCAACAGGCTCTTTTGTAATTTTGGTGTCTACTGTTTCTGAAGATACCTTTTTGCCGTCAACATACTTGCACTTCTTTGTTACAAGAGCTTCGCCCTGTTTGCCCTCAGTCTGAACCTTTGTTTTGCCAAGGTCAACATCTTTTGAATTTTTCTTAACGGTTTCAAAATCAACCGACTGAGTTTCAGTTTCGTTCCTGTAGGTCACACGCTTGATTGTGATGCTGTCTGCATCCTCAATGTTGCTGTCCTTGTCAACGCTGAGAATATCGTCATCGGCAAGCTTGTAGCCAAGCTGATTGAGGACATCACAAACATTGCCGTTCGGAACATAAACAATGTCGGTTTTGCCGTCAGCCGTAATTGAAAGCTTTTTGCCCTTGTAAACCTTAACGGTGAGATTATCCGAAACCGGAGTTGAAAGCGACGGCTCAACCACCTCGTTATATGCGGGAGTGATGCCTGTTCTTTCAAGCACATCGGCAACCGTACCTTTTGCAAGGCTGACTGTCTGAACATCGCCGTTATAGTCAACGCTGATTTCAACAGCCTTAATCATGCCGTGTGTAAATCCGTTTTCATCAAGTCCTGCATAAACGATATCACCGTTTGCAAGCTCAACACCGTCTGATGTTACAGCCTGTTCTGTTTCTGCACTGTAGTTCACGGCAGCAGCTACCGTGTAAATCGAACCTGTAATAATTGCAGCTGCAAGTGCAAAAGTCGTTACGGAACGCAGGGAACGAAAGTTCTCTTTCTTTTTCTGCATAATAAATTTCTCCTGACTTGCAATTTTCTCAGGATTGATTTTGCATGGAAAATTGCATATTTAATTCATAAACCTTCACTAAAGAGCCGTCTTGCTCTTTACAGGCACACATTATAGGACTGTGTTTTGTGAATGTCAAACCAATCAAAAGTAAATTTTTTGTGCAATTTCACAAGACTTTCGCCTTTATTTTCTATTTTTGCAATATAATCTTGTTTCCTATTGGGAATTATCCTGCAAATTTATATGCAATTTGCAAGAAATTCACTTTTACCGTTTCGTTACCGATTTGTTACTGTTTTGTAACCACTTTCCCATAGAGAATTTTATCGCTTAAAGCAGTTGTTTTTAATGTCTTTTCAGCAAAAAAGAACCGTGAAAAAACAGCCCTACAAAAACAATAAGTCACATAACCGTCATTGTTTTCGGTTATGTGACTTTTGCGGTTTATACATCCTTATATAAATGTTGCAAAGTTTCTGTAACACCGTAGTGGCACACGGTTTTGATATAACATAAATTGTGCAATCGTGTGCATTGCACACGAGCGGGAGAACACGGTTCTCCCCTACAGAATTCTTCAAATGGCAGCTATACTACGCTATGACATAAATGTTTTTATGCAAAACAAGTCAAATTGCGAGGATTGAAGTTTTAAGTGTCTTTTTTATTTGCGTACTTTTTGCGGTACTCCGTAGGGGTGATTCCTTTCAGCTTTCTGAAAACCTTTGAAAAGTATAACTGATCTGAAAATCCTACCGAGAGGGCTACATCCTTAATCTGAACATCCGTGTTGTTAAGCATTGTGCAGGCTCTGCCGATTCGACAGTTGTTGATGTACTCGATAACCGAAAATCCCGTTTCTTCCTTAAAAAGTCTGTAAAGGTAAGTGCGGTCAAGCTGAACTTTGTCGGCAACGCTTTTAACCGTGCATGAAACCTGCCGAAAGTTTCTTTCTATATAATCTCTCGCCTGCATAATGTAGTCGGTTTCGGTTGATTTCCGACTCGGATAATACTGAATATAGTATGACAGCAGAATAAGCACCTTGCCGTTTGTGCGACAGGCGGCATAAACCGTGTCGCTGCTGTCATCACAGACATCAAAATATTGAAAAAGACTTTCAACGGGAATTTCGGGGGCAACAGGACGGCTTTTTGAAAAATTGGTTCGGCTTATCATTACGGCAATTTCAAATCCCGTGAGTTCAACCCATTTGTATTCAAACATAATATTCGGATAGGCCTTGACGCTTATGCTTGAATACGGAAAAAGCATAACCGAATTACCCCTTTTCACGGGATATTCGATGCCATCTATAATAAAAATTCCCTTGCCTGCCGTAACAAGAAACAGGCCGTAGGTTTCACGCATTGCGGGTTTGATTTCAAAATCAATATCAGGAATCCTCACACCGCACGAAACACAAACATTTGACAGTACTCTGTAATTACTATTTTGTTCCATATAATCGCCTCAAATACAACATTTGTCCATAATATCATAACATATCTATATAGATTTTCGTGCTTTTTCACGCTATAATTATGTTATTATACAATAATTTTGCTTTTTTGACAATAGGTGATTCGGAGTGAAACATTTTGAACTATAAATACGAAATAATAAATTATGACCAAAACACACCTGCAAAGGTTATGTATCTTAACCTTTCGTCAGAAACACACAAGACTGAACTTCATTGGCACAGAGAGCCTGAGCTTGTCTATGTGATTGAAGGTCAGGCAGAATGTCCGAGAAACGGCGAAACAACGCTTGTAAACGAGGGGGATTTTATTCTTTTCAACAGTGAAGATGTTCACCTTGTTCGGCCTGTTGTCGGAACAAGCGTCCGCCTTGTGTGCATTCAGCTTTCGTTTGAATATATGCGAATGTTCTGCAAGTCAATTGACAGCGTTGTTTTTGACCTTTCTGTTTCTCCTCAAACGAAGCAGAAGCTTATTGAAGTTCTTCAGGAAATTGCCGAAACAAATCCCAATGATGAGTACAGCACACTTCTTCAAATTGCTCATGTCAATAAGATTTACTATCTGCTCTTGAAAAATTGCACCTGCTTTAAGAGAGCGACCAACAATCCGATTATTCCGCGCAGAGATTTTTCATATGCAAAAACAGCAATTGCATATATTAATGAAAACTACAAGCGTGAAATTCCTCTTAACGAGATTTCATCGGTTGTAAATCTTTCTCCGTCTTATTTTTCAAAGTACTTCAAAAGCATCACCCGTGTGAGCTTTTCGGAGTATCTTGCAAACCTCCGACTTGAAAATGCAATCAACGATATGCTTGATAAGAACTCGACGGTTTCTGCCGCTGCACTTGAAAACGGCTTTGCAAATGTAAAGTCATTCATCACACAGTGTAAAAAGGTCTATGGTCTTACACCGGCGCAGTATAAAAAGAAACTTCTCAACAGATAAAATTTTAAAGGCTCAGAACTTTGTACAGGTTCTGAGCCTTTTTGCATACGGCATACAGCCGTTTCCTATTGATAAAGTTTATCCTTGAAAAATTTCGCCACCATATCCCACAGCTTTTCCTGTGCAAAAAATATGTCGGCGTGTTCCGCTCCGTTAATTGCAACCAATGTGACATCGCAACCGTTTTTCTCAAGCAAATCGTGCAATTCGGCACTCTGCGAAAAAGGAACGGTGGAATCGTCTGTTCCGTGAAAAATCATAAACGGCGGTGCTGACGGGGTTACATACGAAACGGGGCAACACTTCATTGCCTTTTCCTTATTGAGTGCAATATTCATTCCGAGCATGAGCGACTCCATACTTGCCGCCGAAGTTAACGGCGATTCATATGGAAATGTTGAAACATCTGTCGGCGGATAAAAGGCACAGCAAGCCTGTACCTCGCTTGAACAGTCAAGATAATTTCCGACATCAAGAGTCTTATCATTATCCAAAGCGCACATGGCAGCAAGATAGCCTCCTGCGGATTCGCCTGCAACACCGATTTTGTTTTCATCTATATTATAACGGTCTGCGTGAGCCTTGATGTAGCGAATAGCCGCTTTTACATCCTCCAACGGCATCGGATATGCCCCTTCATTGCTTGTGCGATATTCAACACTTGCTACTGCAAAGCCCTCAAGTGCCAACTTTGCAAGATAAGCAAAATGGGCAGATTTATCCAGTCTTATCCAACCGCCACCGCAAAACCACACAATACACGGGTATTTTTTGTTTTTTAATTTTGGATAAATCAAGTCGAGCTTCAAGTCCCTTGTGGTGTGTCCGAACCATGCGTCAACCTGTGCATAGGTTATGTCGGACACGGTAAAATATCTCGGTTTTTCAATTTTAAGATTCATTTCAAACTTCATAATATTATCCCTTATCAGTTGTATTTGCGGAGCAAGCCTATATTATATGACTCAATCTCCGAAAGGTCGCTTTCGCTGAAATTGTAGTTTTTGTGATACCAGCTTTGGCTCTCATAGTATTTCTGAATTGATTTTGTTTTGAAAACATATCCGTGACGGGCATAGATTTCATTGATTGCATCCTGTGCAACATCTCCGCCGAGTCCCGTAACTTCATCTACAGTAAGTTTTCTTTGTGACGAATGCGGAAATATAAAACCGTTGTTACGGTTTTCGTCTGATTTTGACGAAGAACTGTTTGAACCTTCATGCCTCTTAGCGTTATCACTCTTTGTCGGCTCTGTTGATTTTGTGTAACTTTCGGTCGGATTCATATTGTTGCCCTTTACGGTAACGGTACAGGTTGCCTTTTTGCCGTTTGCGGATTCGCAGGTGATTGTTACAACGCCTTCGCTTTCACCAAGAACCATGCCGTTGCCGTCAACACTTGCGACCTTCGGATCCGATGACGACCACACAAGGTTGTCGGACGGAGCGTCAACAGGTTTAACCTTTGCCTCAAGCTGAATTTTACTTCCCTGTTTTACGGAAGTTGAGCTCTCGCTCAGAGTCACGCTCTCAATCTCTTTGTCAAGAACGGTCACATTGCAAAGTTTTTTTAGTCCGCTTTCGCTCTCTGCCGTCACAACGGCTGTTCCGTTTGATTTGCCTGTGATTGTTCCGTCATCAACGGTCACAATTTTATTGTCCGAAGATGACCAGCTTATTTTTCCCGCATCCGCACCCTCGGGTTCAATTGTTACCGAAATATGCTTAGTATCGCCCACACGAAATTCAATTTCTTCATAGCTTAATTTCATGCTCTTGGCTTGTTGTACAAAGCATGAGCAAATCACAAACGGCACAAGCATAATCATCGCCAAAACGGGTATTAATTTTTTCACAAATACTCCCCCTGTCCTTAATATATGTAAAATTCTTGTTCTTATCTGTATTCTAACCTATTTATATACTTTTGTAAACCACAGCCGATCAACTTTCATTCACAAGCTTTTCAAGACCTTCTCTGCTCTTTATAAGTATTCTTCGGTACTCGGTAGAAATGTATCCCGATTTTGCAAATCTGCTCAGGGTTTTGCTGACCGTTACCCTCGATACGCCTACCGTATTGGCAATTTCTTCATGCGTAATTGCAACAGAACCGTTATGTTCGCTTTCAAGCAAGAGCCCTGCAATACGGGCGTCTGCCTGCATAAAGGTCATTGAGTCAAGCTGTGATGACAAAAGTCTTATTCTGTTGGCAAGAATTTCAAGCAATTCAAATGCAAGCGTCGGGTGCTGTGCGATTATGTCGGTCAATCGCTTTTTGTCAATCATTATAACTTCGGTATTTGTAAGTGCCTTGGCGGAACTGACTCTCGGCTTTTTGTCAAAAAAAGCACCCTCACCTATAATCTCGCCGTGTCTTGCCGTGTTGAGAGTTTTCTCGTTGCCGTCAACGGAATTCATATACACCTTTACACTGCCCTTTTTGATGTAGCAAAAGCTTTGCGCCGTGTCGCCCTGAAGATAAATTATCTCATCTTTTGCGTATTTTCTGACGCTCCCCGACTGTTCAATCAGCGACTGCATATTCTCATGAACAGTACTGTTTGCGTGTCCGCAGGCATTAATCGTGTGTTCCATAATTCACCGCCCTAATAATCCGATTTATTTCCTTAATTGTAACATAGTTTACAATCTTTTTGCAAGGTGTATGCAATAATTAACTTAAAGAAAAGGAGTGATTTATTATGGGTATGACTATGTCGCAGAAGATTCTTGCGGCTCACGCAGGACTCAGCGAAGTCAAGGCAGGTCAGCTTATTGAGGCAAAGCTCGATATGGTTCTCGGTAACGATGTAACATCTCCCGTAGCCATTAATGTATTCGAGGAAAACGGCGCTACCTCAGTATTTGACAACACAAAAATCGCAATGATTATGGACCACTTTACACCTAATAAAGATATCAAGGCAGCAACACAGGTTAAACAGGTTCGCACATTCGCAGACAAATATGATATCAAAAACTACAGAGATGTAGGTCAGATGGGTATTGAACACGCACTTCTCCCAGAACAGGGACTTGTAGGACCGGGCTGTCTTTGCATCGGTGCTGACTCACACACCTGTACATACGGCGCACTCGGTGCATTCTCAACAGGTGTCGGCTCAACAGATATGGCGGCAGGTATGATCAGCGGTAAGGCTTGGTTCAAAGTTCCGTCAGCTATCAAATTCGACATCGTAGGCAAGCCACAGGGTTTTGTAAGCGGTAAGGATGTTATTCTCCACATCATCGGCAAAATCGGCGTTGACGGCGCACTTTACAAGTCAATGGAATTCACAGGCGAAGGTCTTAAATACCTCAACATTGATGACAGACTTTGCATTGCAAACATGGCAATTGAGGCTGGTGCAAAGAACGGTATCTTCCCTGTTGACGACATCACCCGTGAATACTGCAACGGCAGATATCAGGGTACTCCTGTCGAATACACAGCAGACGAGGACGCTGTCTATGACGAGGAGTACACAATCGACCTTTCAGCTCTCCGTCCGACAGTTGCATTCCCGCATCTCCCCGAAAACACAAGAACAGTTGATGAAATCGGCGAAAAAGAAGTTAAGATTGACCAGTGCGTAATCGGTTCATGCACAAACGGCAGAATTTCAGACCTGCGTGCCGCCGCAAATATTCTCAAGGGCAAGAAGATTGCAAAGAATGTTCGTTGCATCATCTTCCCCGGCACACAGCAGATTTGGCTTGACGCTATGCACGAAGGTCTTTTTGATATCTTCATTGAAGCAGGCGCAGTTGTTTCAACACCGACCTGCGGTCCGTGTCTTGGCGGTCATATGGGTATTCTTGCCGCAGGCGAAAGAGCAATCTCAACAACTAACCGTAACTTTGTCGGCAGAATGGGTCATGTTGACAGCGAAGTTTATCTTGCAAGTCCGGCTGTTGCCGCCGCAAGTGCTGTCGCAGGCTACATTATTGACCCCGAAAAGGTATAAGAAAGGCAGGTAACAAACAATGAACGCAAAAGGTACTGTACACAAGTTCGGCGACAATGTGGATACCGATGTAATTATCCCTGCTCGCTACCTTAACACCGCATCTCACGAGGAGCTTGCGGCTCACTGCATGGAGGACATTGACGCAGATTTCGTAAATAAGGTTAAAGAGGGCGACATTATGGTTGCCGAAAAGAACTTTGGCTGCGGATCTTCCCGTGAACACGCACCAATCGCAATCAAGGCAAGCGGAATTTCATGTGTAATCGCATCAACCTTTGCAAGAATTTTTTATCGTAACTCAATCAACATCGGTCTTCCGATTCTTGAATGTGACGAGGCGGCAAAGGATATCAAAGAGGGCGACACAGTTTCCGTAAACTTTGACACAGGCGTCATCACCAACGAAACAACAGGCAAAACATATCAGGCTGAGCCGTTCCCCGAGTTCATTCAGAACATCATCAAAAAAGGCGGTCTCATCAACTCGATTATGTAATCCGTTGATTTTGATTTATAATTATAACAGAACAACAAACGGCAGACTTGTAAATAAGTCTGCCGTATTTTTAGTTTGTAAAAACAGTCTTTTATGAGAGAAACAAAAATGCCCGAGCGTAACATTGTGACTGTCTGTACAATCCAATGTATCGGCGAACCCTGTTCGCCAATCGTTTCGACGGTAACATCGAAACGAACAGTAGGGGCGCTCATCGGGCGCCCGCCTTGATGAAATTTTATGTTTTGTCAAAATGTTTTGATGTGATGAAAGTCACGCATTCATTTGTAGCGGCGATCAGTGATCGCCAATCGTTTTGGTTGTAAAACCAAAACGAACAAACAACAATTTTATTGTTGCATCATAATCGGTTAAAACAAAACATTTGTACTGTCGAACCGATTTTATAATCGGTTCGATTGGCGGTCAATGACCGCCGCTACATTATAATAATAAATTTTCAACACAACAAAAAAGCCTCCCGAAAAATCGGGAGGCTTGAATGCTTTTACGCACAAATATTTAAAGTAAAGTTATTTAACAAATTACTTCTTGTAAGATGTGTGCCAGATTTCCTTAGCATACTGGAGGATTGTACGGTCAGATGAGAACTTACCTGCATTTGCAATGTTGATAAGGCACTTCTTACCGAATTCCTTACGGTTAGCATACTCTGTGTTAGCTCTGATCTTTGTATCAACATAATCGGGAAGATCATAGATGAGGAAGTAGTTATCAGCCTTCTGCCATGAAGAATCCTTGAGGAGTGAATCATGGAGTTCCTTGAAGCTGCCCTCGCCCTGAGCGCCGCCGTCATCAAATGTGCCGTCGATAAGAGTATCAACAACTCTCTTAATTTCCGGATTAGCGTCATAAAGAGCCTTTGGATGGTAGCCTTCCTTCTTCATTCTCTCAATATCCTCAACCTTTGCGCCGAAGATGTACTCATTCTCAATGCCTGCGCACTCAGCGATTTCAACATTAGCACCGTCAAGTGTACCGAGTGTAGGAGCACCGTTGAGCATGAACTTCATGTTACCTGTACCCGATGCCTCAAGACCTGCTGTTGATGTCTGCTCAGAAAGGTCAGCAGCAACAACAATCTTCTCAGCGTAAGATACATTGTAGTTAGAAATGAAGTAAACCTGAAGGAGATCCTTTGTTTCGGGATCGTTGTTTACAAGCTTAGCAATCTCGTTGATGTACTTAATGATTGCCTTTGCTCTTGCATAACCCGGAGCAGCCTTTGCACCGAAGATAAATGTTGTAGGAGTCCAGTTTTTAAGCTTCTTATCCTTCAATCTGAAGTAGATTGTCATGATTGAGAAAGCGTTGAGGAGCTGTCTCTTGTACTCGTGAAGTCTCTTAACCTGAATATCATAGATTGAATCGGGATTTACATCGTAGCCGTCCATCTTCTTGATGTAATCTGCGAGCTGCTGTTTCTTCTTCTTCTTGATGTTGTTGAACTTTGTGATTGTTCTTGTGTCAATGCAGTCATTGAGCTTTTCAAGAAGTGAAAGGTCTGTAAGCCATGCATCTGAGCCAACCTTCTCTGTGATAAGAGCAGAAAGCTCAGGGTTGCAAAGACCGAGCCAACGGCGCTGTGTAATACCGTTTGTCTTGTTCTGGAATCTCTCGGGATATACCTGATACCACTCTTTGAGTACATCAGCCTTGAGGATTTCTGTGTGAAGCTCAGCAACACCGTTTACATATGTTGATGCGTATGTTGCAAGTCTTGCCATATGAACAACATTACCGTCGATAATGCGCATCTTAGCCTTTGTATCCTCGTGCACACCCTTAGCAGTAAGCTCTTCCTGGCACTTGTTGGCGATAAGGCAGATAATGTGATAAATCTCAGGAATAACCTGTGTCATAAGGTCAGCAGGCCACTTCTCGAGAGCCTCGCCGAGAACTGTGTGGTTTGTATAGTTAAATGTCTTTCTTGCAATTTCAAAAGCGTCGTCAAAATTGAAGCCTTCGTTCATAAGAAGTCTTACAAGCTCGGGAACACATGATACAGGATGTGTATCGTTAAGCTGAATTGTGTTTTCCTTAGCAAAGAAGCTGAAATCATTGCCGTGCTTCTTCTTATAACGGCGCATAATGTCCTGAAGTGATGCAGAACAGAAGAAATACTGCTGTTTAAGTCTGAGAACCTTGCCCTCATACTTGTTATCGTTAGGATAAAGAACCTTTGTGATGTTTTCAGCATCGTTCTTTTCCTGAACGGCATTGTTGTACTCTGTGTTATTGAAAGCAGTAAAATCAAAATCGTTTATTGCCTCAGCCTGCCAAAGACGAAGTGTGTTGATGTTTGTTGTCTTACAGCCGATAACAGCCATATCGTAAGGAACAGCCTTAACTGTCTGACCCTTGAATGATACTGTAACAGCCTCATCTTCAACACGGTTACACCACGGATCTTCAAATCTCTGCCAGTTATCAGCTGTTTCAACCTGATAACCGTTTTCGATAAGCTGCTTGAAAAGACCGTACTTGTAACGGATTCCGTAGCCGTCAAGCGGTACTTCCTGTGTAGCAGCACTGTCGAGGAAACAAGCGGCAAGTCTGCCGAGACCGCCGTTACCGAGAGCAGCATCGTCGATATCCTCAAATACATTGATGTCAATGCCCTTCTTTTTGAGGAGCTTTGTAACATCTTCAAGAATGCCGAGGCAGTAGAGGTTGTTGTACATCATTCTGCCCATGAGGAATTCTGCAGAGAAATAGTAAGCTCTGCGTTCGCTGTCATGTTTAATCTTGCTTGCTTCCCAGTTGCCTGCGATTTCGCCCATTACTGCTTTGCCGAGTGAGTAGTGAAGCTCAGCGGGTGTGAGCTCTTCAATCTTTTTGCAGTACATAGACTGAGCTGTGAGTTCAAGCTTTTCCATAATATTACCCATTTGTTTAGTCCTCCAGTCGTCCGCTTTTTTCAGACATAGTTTTTAATTTATCTGCAAGCTCATCAGTAAGAGCTGCACCATCGAGTCTCCATACCCAGTTTCCGCCGAGTGTTGATGGAATGTTCATTCTTGCCTCCTTGCCAAGGCCGAGAATGTCCTGCATAGGTACGATTGCTGTATCTGCCTTGCTTTCATAAGCAACACGGATGAGTCCCCAGTTGAACGGTTCGTCATCAGGCATCTGACAATAACTTCTTGCATAGTTAACGTCCTCGGGTTTAGCTGTTTCAAGCCAGCCCATAACAGTATCGTTATCGTGAGTACCTGTGTAAACAACACAGTTTTCGGTGTATTTATGGGGAAGATAGTCGTTCTCTTCACCACTGTCGAAAGCGAATTCAAGAACCTTCATTCCCGGATAGCCTGTCTGCTCCATAAGCTCGGTTACATCGGGAGTGAGTGTTCCGAGGTCTTCGGCAACAATATCAATCTTGCCGAGTGCCTCTTCCATCATATTAAAGAACTTAATGCGTGGACCTTCAACCCATTCACCGTTGATTGCGTTTTCGGCAGGATAAGGAATTGAATAGTAGCTTGCAAAAGCTCTGAAATGGTCAATACGTGTGATGTCATAAAGCTTTGATGCGGCTTTGATACGCTCAAACCACCACTCATAGTCGGTAGCCTCAAGGTAATCCCAATCATAGAGAGGATTGCCCCAAAGCTGACCTGTTGCCGAGAAGTAATCCGGCGGACAGCCTGCAACTGCGATGGGATCACCGTCGTCATAAAGCTGAAACAGCTCGGGGTTTGCCCATGTGTCTGCACTGTCCATGGCAACATAGATCGGCATATCGCCCAAAATCTTGATGCCGAGACCGTTTACATACGCACGGAAGGATTCCCACTGCTCATAGAATTTGAACTGTACAAACTTCCAGAAATCAACATCATCCTTGAGCTTGCGTTCATAACGCTTCACGGCAGCCTCATCACGCATTTTGATTTCCTCATCCGGCCATTCTGTCCAGGAAACCATGTCAAAGCTCTTTTTAACTGCCATATAAAGTGCATAGTTTTTGAGCCATGAACTGTTTTTACGCTTGAAGGATGTAAATGCCTTCTGGTCGCCCTTTTTGAAGTTATCGTAAGCAATCTTCAAAACTTCAAAACGGTTGTTGTAGATTTTCTCATAGTCAACCTCGGCGTCATCTGAGCCCCAGTCATGGCTCATAATCTCTTCCTTAGTCAAAAGACATTCTTCACAAAGAGTGTCAAGGTCAATAAGGTAAGGGTTGCCTGCATAGGTTGAAAAAGACTGATACGGTGAATCACCGTAACTTGTCGGTCCAACGGGGAGAATCTGCCAAATCTTCTGACCTGATTTTTTCAGAAAGTCAGCAAACTTGCGAGCCTCTTTGCCGATGGTGCCGATACCGTAGGGGGATGGAAGCGAAGTAATCGAAAGGAGAACACCTGCGCTTCTAGCCATAAAAATCAACTCCATTCTGACGGACTGTTAAATTTTTTAAATCTGCGAATTCGGGCGCAATTCGCCCCTGAACCCACAGTATCAAGATAATTTTAGCACATAATCTAAATTTTTACAAGTTATTTTTTTAACAATGACAAGTTATTGCAATATACTCAAAATAGTCAGTAAAACAGCGTCAGAAGTTAGTTTTCTTATATAGCCTCTTGAATTTACCATGTTAATATTGCCGCCAAGCATAAGCTTTATTGCATAACTTTTGTCTTTTGTGCTGATTCCGCAAAAAACAAGACCGACAGGCTTTTCGGGAGTTCCGCCCGTAGGACCTGCAATTCCCGTTGTACTTACGGCTAAATCCGCACCCGAAACATTTCTTGCCCCCTCTGCCATCTGCATTGCAGTTTCAGCAGAAACTGCGCCAAGCACAGACAGCGTTTCGTTTGAAACTCCAAGCACCTTATGTTTCATTTCATTTGCATATGTGCATACGCCAAAATCAAACACATCGCTTGCACCGCTTACTGCGGTAATTCTTTCGCTTAAAAGACCGCCCGTACAGCTTTCTGCGGTTGCAAGCTTTACGCCCTTTTCACGGAGCTTTGCAACAACATTTTCCTGGAGCGTGTCGGAATTGAGATTGTTTTTTCTCAAAAGCCGAACCACATCTGTATCTGTCAGAGTTATCATTAATAATCATCTCCGAAAATTTTTCGTATATCCATATTTTAGCACCGGCATATGAATATTGCAATTATTTTTATTTTTTGATATATTAAATAGAAAAGGAAAGCGCTCACGCAAAAACGCTAAAAAAGAGGTAATTTTATGGCTTGGTTTTTTACCGAAAAAAATATATTCGGCAACAGCTACTTCGGCAACAGCTACACCCTTGTCGGAGAAAACGCAAAGCATATTTCTAAGGTGCTGCGTATGCGTACAGGTGAGGACATCACCCTTGTTTCTCCGGACAAAACGCAGTATGAATGTAAAATTTCGCTCATCACACAGGGTGAAGTCACGGTTGACATCATCTCGCAAAAGCCGTGTGAAAACGAACCAGATGTTTTTGTAACCCTCTATCAGGCTCTGCCTAAGGGGGATAAAATGGATTTCATCGTTCAGAAATGCACGGAACTCGGAATCAGCAGAATTGTGCCGATGATTTCGGCAAGATGTGTTTCCCGTCCCGATGAAAAGTCGCTGAAAAAGAAGTGTGAACGCTGGCAGAAAATTGCTCTTCAGGCGGCAATGCAAAGTCGCAGGGGCATTATCCCCGAAGTAACTCCGTGCATTTCGTTTAAAGAGGCGGCAGAACAGACAAAGCAGAATGAAAAGACCGTATTTTTTTACGAAATGGGCGGAGAATCCGTCAGAAAAATTCTGAATGGCACAAAGCCTAAAACCGTCGGAATGTTCATCGGCAGTGAAGGCGGATTTGAACAATCGGAGGTTGACAGCGTAACCGCAATCGGCGGTCAGGCGGCAACCCTCGGCAAACGAATTCTCCGTGCAGAAACCGCCCCCCTCGCCGCCCTATCCATTATTATGTACGAAACCGATAATTTTAGTTCGTGAAGACAGTTTGTACAATGCACAACAAATGATGCCCGAGCGCAGCATAGCAGTTGCATATACCGACTCGTAGGCGAGTGCCTCGCACCCCTCTCGTGAAGACAGTTTGTGCAATACACAACAAATGATGCCCGAGCGCAGCATAGCAGTTGCATATACCGACTCGTTGGCGAGTGCCTCGCACCCCTCTCGTGAAGACAGTTTGTGCAATGCACAACAAATGATGCCCGAGCGTAGCATAGCAGTTGTTTGTACCCACCCGTAGGGGCGGTCATTGGCCGCCCGCTTGATGAAACCATTTGTTTATTCACATAACTTTTGATTTAATCAGAACATCAGTAACATTGTAATTTTTATATAATGTGATTTAACATCAAATTTGTACCCTTGCTAACGTGAGAACACGGTTATACCCTACATTATTCAGGTAACTGTATCTCGTTTATATGGTTTATTTTTATCGTAAAATTTGTATCTTTACTTGCGGGCGTCCGATGAACGCCCCTACTGAAAAACAATAACTTTGATATAACTCAACACCAAAATCGGAGGAAAATTTATGACAGGAATTATATGTGCCATGCAGATTGAGGCCGACGGAATTATCGCCCTTTCTCAGAACACACAAACCGAAAAAATCGCAGGAATGAAATTCACCACAGGTACTCTTAACGGCAAGGACATAGCCGTTGTAGTCTGCGGAGTCGGCAAGGTCAATGCCGCCATGTGTGCCGTTGTGCTTATTGAAAAGTTCAATCCCGATGTTGTAATCAACAGCGGTGTGGGCGGTTCACTCTCCCCTCTTGTATCAATCGGAGATATTGTTGTTGCGACAAAATCCGTTCAGCACGATATGAACACAACTGCTCTCGGCGACAGACAGGGCGAGGTTTCGTTTCCTGACGGTACAAAGATCTTTTTTGACTGCGACAAAACAGTAGTTGAAAAGCTCACGCAGGCGTGCAGAGCACTCCCCGACACCAAGGTTGAGCAGGGCATTATCGCAAGCGGCGACATATTCGTTTCCGACCGCAAAAAACGCAAAAGAATTGCCGACACATTCGGTGCTCTTGTCTGTGAAATGGAGGGTGCGGCAATCGGTTATGTTTGCTACGCACTCAAAACTCCTTACGGAATCATCAGGGCAATCTCCGATGACCTTGACGAAAACAAGGGTGTTGACTATGAAAAATTCTGCAAGCTTGCCGCCAAAAAGACAGTAGGCGCAATCAGCGAATACCTCAAAAATGAATAATTATGACCGACTTAAAACGGGGAACGCTTTTGTTTCCCGTTTTTTCTTTTGTAATGACTTGTCTTTTTCGATTTCTATTGACAATATAATCACATTTGGATAAAATAAAAGGTAGCAT
>OIYG01001439.1_pt1 | contig 17885 bp, 16 predicted proteins | sample 1587861 | NCBI WGS metagenome assembly OIYG01 (sample SAMN03283272) | human gut metagenome | biome: human-associated habitat; material: feces | host: Homo sapiens | place: Peru | collected 2012 | reverse complement strand
TTAGAAAATTTATGCGAATGCAATGAGCATTTAATTTTCTTGTTATTCAGAATCTATTTAATTCTGAAAACTTATATTCTATTTTTCACCCAAAATATGTATATGAAGGTGAAAAACTTCTTGGCCTGCTTCTTTACCCGTATTTATTTGAGTCTTATAAGATTTCAAACCGATTTTTTTAGTAACATCTTTCACTGTTTGTAAAAGTTCTGCCATCAAGTTTTTATCCTCAAGTTCGTTCAAAGAAGGAACATGAGTTTTTGGGCAAACCAACAAATGAATAGGAGCTTTCGGGTTAATATCCTTGAAAACTACAGTGTTTTCGGTTTCATAAACAAATTCTGTTCCAAAATCGCCATTAATTATTTTGCAAAAAATACAATCTTCACTCATTTTCTAACTCCTTTACTATCTTAATTTTTTAGCCAAAGACAACCCTGCAGGCAAAGGCAAAACCACGTTTTCATAATCAGGGTTTGCATTTATGTCATCAAGAAAAGTTTGAACTTTTGTAGCATGAGAAATTACGTTATCGCAAGCAATATAACCGCCAACCTTCAAATGCGGAGCAATCAAGTGGAAAAATTTTATATACTGAGCCTTATTTGCATCAATAAATGCAAAATCACATTTATAATCATCAGGCAAGTATTCCAAAATTGTTGCAGCATCGCCTTTTTTCGTTGTAATAATATCTGCCACGCCACATTTTTCAAAATTTTCTTTTGCTATATCTAGTCTTTTATCGTAAAACTCAATAGTAGTAAGTTTTCCGCCTGTTTTTTTCAAAGCCTTACCAAGCCAAATCCCAGAATATCCGTTAGAAGTTCCTACTTCAATAACACTTTGCGATTTTGAATCAACAATCATATTATACAAAAATTCGGCTGTAGTTCTTGAAATATTCCAAAATTGTTTTTGAGTTTTTTCCAAATCCTTTAAAACTTCTTGCGTAGTAGTGTCAAATGTTTCAATCATAATCTATTTTATCGTTTTAACCTTATTTGTTACAACAATCGCTCTGACAGGAATGTCAAGCGGACTTGTTTTTATTACTTCTTTCAAATCTGTGTCAATTACGGAATACAAACCTGACAAAGCATTTGTAACCATAATCAAATTACTGCCCTCAACAGGAATAATATTTGTTGCAAAAGCATTTGTGTTCAAATACAATTTATCGGTAATAACATCTTCTTCCGTATTCAAAACTTCAACAATATTATCCTGAGCACACAAGATAAATAATTCATTGTTGTGAGCATACATATCGACAGGTTTTTCAGAAACCTCAAACTCGTTTATAAACCCGTTTGTTTCGTAATCAACAATCGCAACTCTGTTTTTTGTTCTGCTCAAGATATAAATTTTTCCGTTTTGGTAAGCAATTTTTGAAATATTCGGAAAACTTCCGATATTTTTCAACAAATAATTATTATCAAGTTCAATAGCCCAAATATTGTTAGTTTTTCTATCAACATAGAATAACTTTGTACCGTCTTCACTGAGCGTAAATTTTTCACTTTGACCGTTTATTTTAAGTTGCTTTTTAAGTGTCATAGATTCCAAACTGAAAATATAAACACTTGAATCAGCCCCTGATGAAATATAAGCAATTTTATTTTTATTATCAATAATTATTTGTTCAGGCACTGTTTCAAAATTCACTTGTTTAATAACTTTTTCATCCATAAGTGAAATAATATTCATTGTTTTGCAATTAAAATAAGTTACAAACAAAAACTCATTGTTATATGCCTGAAGGTCATTTATAACGTGTTCTTGCTCCAAAGCATACTCAGGAACTTTTGAATCAGATTGAACAACCTGAATATTTTTGTTTACTCCAGTAGAAATATAGAAAGTTTTACCTTTCAACGGTTCAACGGGTTTTGTTATATTTTTGCCTTTATTTCTCGTATTATTAATTCTCAAACCTGTATCTTGAGTGACAGAAACGTCCAAATTACCGATAATTCCCTTCAAACTTTCAGGAATAACAAGTCCTTTCGGCAACAAAATATCTTGCGGCAAAAGTGCTGATACAAGTTCATTTGGCGGTGCTGTCATATTGATAACAGTTTTTTTACCGTTTGTGTTGATTACTTTTAACAAAGCAAAATTATTGTTAAAAATTATCATATCGGGTTTTTGTTTTAATGTTGCGTTTTTAGGATAACTTTCTTTTATTGCTAAATTTTCCGTTTCGTCTGATTTTGCAGGGAACAACGGCAAATACATGGTTTTATCGGGCAATAAAATTGCACCGTCAAAACGAAAATTTGTTTCAGGAAAATCCTTATTTACAAAGTCTTGAACCTGTTTTGGAACTTGTGCACCCAAAGCAGATGTACAAGTAAGTACAAATAAACAAATCATCGTTAATAATTTACGCATCACTATTTGAATACTCCTTTAACTTTCGACATTATCGATTTTTGAGGTTTTTTACCGCCTGACAAACTGTACAATTCCTGATACAAACGTTTTTCTTGTTCTGATAATTTTTCAGGAATTTTAACCTTAACAACAACGATATGGTCACCACGTTGAGAAGGTTTTGTAATAATCGGAACGCCTGCACCTTTAACTTTTACAATATTTCCGTATTGAGTTCCCGCAGGAATTTGAATTTCTTTATCGCCATCAAGAGTTTTTATAGTAATCACATCACCCAAAACCGCTTGAGCAGGTGAAATTTCAAGTTCGGTAAAGACATTAATTCCGTCACGTTTGAAATATTTTGAAGGTTCAACGTGAATTACAACAAACAAATCACCGTTTGGGCCACCGTTTTGTCCACAATCACCTTCGCCTGAAACTCTTATTTTTGACATATTGTCAACACCTGCAGGAATTTTAATTTCAACTTTTCTGTCTTTGTTTAGAAATCCTTGACCCTGACAAGTTTTGCAAGGCTTGTCGATAATTTCGCCACTACCTTGACAATGCGGACATGTCGTAATTTGTGCAAAATTACCTAGCGGAGTTCTCGTCACAGTTTTCACTTGTCCTGAACCGTTACAGTGCGGACAAGTTTTCTTTGCAGAACCTTTCTCTGCACCCGTTCCTTTACAATCAGGACATAATTCCAAATGGTTAAATTTGATTTCTTTTTGAGTTCCAAAAACCGCATCTTCAAATTTCAACTTTATGTCATATCTCAAATCGTCCCCTCTGCGAGGTGCGTTCGGGTCAGGTCTTCCGCCAAAACCGAAACCACCAAATCCGCCAAAGAAACTTTCAAAAATATCGTTCAAATCACCAAATCCGCCCGCAAACGGTCCGTTTGTGTCAAATCCTGCGTTTTTCAAACCGTCTTCGCCGTATTGGTCATAAGTTGCACGTTTGTTATCATCTGATAATGTTTCGTAAGCCTTGCCGAGCTCTTTAAATTTTTCCTCAGCATCGGGAGCTTTGTTTACATCGGGGTGTAACTGTCGGGCTTTCCTTCGAAAAGCCGATTTTATCTCGTCTTTTGAAGCATCTTTTGATACTCCCAATATTTCATAAAAATCCGTCATTTTCTTTATTTTACTTCCTTCTAATCAACCGCTATTCTGCAGTTGCTACATTGACCAAAGTCGGCCTTAATACTTTTTCGCCTAATTTGTAACCTTTTTGTAATTCGGTTATAACAGTATGTTCCTTGTGTTCTGAAGTTGGAGTTTGCATAACAGCTTCGTGGAAATTAGGGTCAAAATCTTCACCAATGGCTTTGATTTCTTCCAATCCCATTTTTGCAAGTGTTTCACAAACTTGTTTGTGTAAAAGATTGAAACTTTCTTTTACTTTTTCACAATCTTCAACTTTTTCCAAAGATTTTTGACCACGTTCAAAATTATCAAGAACCTCTAACAAACTTTTCAATGCTTTTTCCGTACCAAAGTTGATTAAATTTTCTCTTTCCTGTTCCTGACGTTTTCTGTAGTTGTCAAAATCAGCAGCAAGTCTTACATATTGCTGATTTAATTTGTCATATTTTTCTTGAAGTTCGTTGTTTTCTTGTTTATCTTCAACAACTTCTTCGGTTGTTTCTTCTTGAGATGTTTCTTCAGTATTATCAATATTTTCTTCGTTTTTAACGACATCATCGTTCTTAAACGGGTTTGAATTTTCTGTTGCCATAATTTTCCCTTCTCAATATTTTACATATATAACCATTATAAGGTATGAAACGGATTTAACAAGTTAAATTTATTATTTTTTAATAATTGGGGAAAAACAATTTATTCCAAAAATTCTTCCTCATTGTTTAAAATCATTTTTATAGTAGAATGTTCAATGTAGGCACGGTTACAAAAGGAAAGGATATTAAAAATGACAAAACTTTCACCATTACAAATTGAAAGATTAAAGTATCAACCAAAATTACCTTCAAGTTTACAAAACGGTGTAAACTCTTTGGAAATGGTTGAAGGTTCCGCTACTCAAGCTGTTAGAGATCAGGAACAAATCAAAAATTTATTTGCCAATACTTACGGCAAACCAACCGTTACATTCAAATCAACTTCTTCTGCTTCAACTTCTGAAGTAAGAAATGTCGGCGTTATCCTATCAGGCGGTCAAGCACCCGGTGGACACAACGTTATCGCAGGTTTGTACGATTCTTTGAAAAATGCAAATCCTGAAAACAAATTGTACGGTTTCTTAGGCGGTCCTTCAGGTATTATCGAAGGTCAATACGTTGAATTTACCGATGAATTTATTGACGCATACAGAAACACAGGCGGTTTCGATATCATCGGTTCAGGAAGAACTAAACTTGAAACAGAAGAACAATTCCAAAAATCTTTGGCAGTTTGTAAAAAATTGAACATTTCTGCCGTTGTTATCATCGGTGGTGATGATTCAAACACAAACGCTGCATTACTTGCAGAATGGTTCGTTAAAAATAACACCGGTATTCAAGTTATCGGTTGCCCTAAAACTATTGACGGCGACTTGAAAAATGAACAAATCGAAATTTCTTTCGGTTTTGATACAGCTACAAAAACTTATGCCGAACTTATCGGAAACATTCAAAGAGATGCTAATTCTGCTAAGAAATATTGGCACTTCATCAAAATTATGGGAAGAAGTGCATCTCACGTTGCGTTAGAAGCAGCTCTTCAAACTCAACCAAACATCACTTTGATTTCTGAAGAAGTTGAAGCTAAGAAAATGTCATTGTCTTCAATCATTGATTATATGACAGACATTATCGTTAAACGTTCTAATAACGGCAAAAACTTCGGTATCGCAGTTATTCCTGAAGGTTTAATCGAATTTATCCCTGAAATGGGTTCTATGATTTCTAACTTGAACGATATTATGGCAAATCTTGAATCTGATTCAACATTTGCTAACGCTTCAGCTACTGAAAAATTCAGTATTGTTGAAAGCAAACTTTCAAGCGAAAATGCAAAAGTTTACGCATCATTACCTGCATTAATTAAATCTCAATTACTTGCAGACAGAGACCCACACGGTAACGTTCAAGTTTCAAAAATCGAAACAGAAAAATTGTTAATCGAAATGATTTCTGCAAAATTAAGCAAACTAAAAGCAGAAGGTAAATTCACAGGCAAATTCTCTTCACAATCGCACTTCTTCGGTTATGAAGGTCGTTGTGCTTTCCCTTCAAACTTTGATGCTGACTATTGCTACTCATTAGGTTACAACGCATTTGCTTTGATTAACTTCGGTTTGACCGGTTACTTGTCTTCAGTAAGAAATCTTACTCAACCTGCCGATGAATGGATTGCAGGCGGTATCCCTCTTACTATGATGATGAACATGGAAAAACGTCACGGCGAAATGAAACCGGTTATCCAAAAAGCTTTGGTTAAACTTGACGGACCTGTATTCAAACAATTAGAAGAAAACAGAGAAGACTGGGCAATGAATGACAGATATTTATTCCCTGGTGCTATCCAATACTTTGGACCAAGCTCAGTTTGTGATATCACAACAGTAACTCTTCAACTTGAAAGAGGAAAAGTTCTAGCTTCTGTTTAATCACAAAACAATAAACTAAAGTAAGACCTTGCATAAACTTGCAGGGTCTTATTTTTTTTGTGATATAATCTAAACATTATGATTACTACAGAAAATTTAACGGTACGTTTCGGTACCGAACCCCTATTTGAAAACGTTAATATAAAATTCTCGCAAGGAAATTGCTACGGCTTAATCGGTGCAAACGGAGCGGGAAAAAGTACCTTTTTAAAAGTTTTGTCAGGTGAACTCGAACCGACAAGCGGTTATGTTCACATCAAAAAAGGTCAAAGAATTGCAGTATTAAAACAAAACCACTTTGAATTTGATGAATTTACGGTTATTGACACAGTTATTATGGGGCACAAACATCTTTATGATGTTATGAAAGAAAAAGACGCTCTATATATGAAGCCTGACTTCAATGACGAAGACGGTTTAAGAGTTGCGGATTTAGAAACGGAATTTGCGGAAATGGGCGGTTGGCAAGCAGAATCTGATGCCGCCTCATTACTTAATGATTTAGGGATATCGCAAGACTTGCATTATTCTCAGATGAAAGACCTTACAGGTAACGAAAAAGTCAGAGTATTGCTTGCTCAAGCACTTTTCGGTACTCCTGATATTTTGTTGCTCGATGAACCTACAAACCACTTGGATTTGGCTACAATCACTTGGCTTGAAGATTTCTTGATTGATTTCCCAAATACTGTCATTGTAGTTTCGCACGACAGAAAATTTTTGGACAGAATCTGTACCCACATTGCAGATATTGATTTTAGAAATATTCAACTCTACACGGGTAACTATTCTTTTTGGACACAAGCAAGTGCTTTGATTATGAAACAAAAAGAAGAACGTAACAAAAAAATCGAAGAAAAAGCCGAAGAATTTAGAAGATTTATCGCAAGATTTAGTGCAAACGCTTCAAAAGCAAAACAAGCAACTTCAAGAAAAAATATGCTTGAAAAATTAACACTTGAAGATATCAAACCTTCAACAAGAAAATACCCGAGCATTTATTTTAAATATTCAAAACTTCCGGGAAAAGATGTCTTGAATGTTCACAGCTTGAAGAAAACCTTAAACAATGAATTATTGATAAAAGCCTTATCTTTTGATGTCAGACAGGGTGAAAAAATCGCATTTATTTCAGACAATCAAAACGCAACGACTGCACTGTTTGAAATATTGGAAGGTAAAATGCAACCTGACGAAGGAACGGTAACATGGGGTGTTACTGCAACGCATTCGTACTGCCCGAAGGATAACAATGAATATTTTGAATCTGACAAAGACCTTATCCAATGGCTCGGACAGTATTCTCAAGACCAACATATAAGCTTTTTGAGAGGATATTTGGGCAGAATGCTATTTTCGGGTGAAGATGCCGAAAAATCAGTAAAAGTTTTGTCAGGTGGTGAAAAAGTCAGATGTATGTTTGCCAAAACAATGATAGAAGAAGCAAACGTTCTTTTGTTTGACGAACCTACAAACCACTTGGATTTGGAAGCAATTACCTCGCTAAACAATGCCCTGATTGATTATACTGGAACTGTTTTGTTCACTTCGCAAGATTATCAATTCATCAATACCGTTGCGGACAGAATTATTGAAATTACCCCGAACGGCTATTTGAATTACCAAATGAAGTACGAGGATTATCTTGCCAATTCCGAAATCCAAAAGAAACGCAAACAGCTTTATCAACAACAAAACGGAAAGAAGTAAGTAGCAATAAAGGATTTCGTTATTTTGAAAGTAATTCAATAAAATAAAAAAGTCACCCTGAACTGGTTTCAGGGTCTCTTTATATCAAGGTATAACAAGATTTTTTGGATTTAATACTTTGTTTTATTTTTATTATGGAAAAGATTCTGAATCACCGAGCAGGAACAGAAAATTACGTTTCGATTTCATCTCAACTCATTTTCTAGTCAGTTCAGAATGACTATTTGATGTGCCTACCAAAGGGGTTGTCATTCTGAAAACTTAGAAAATTTATGAAGATGAGCATTATTAAAACTTTACTCAAAATGATTGAAAACTTTTTGCACCACATCTTGTTCGCTGTAATGCACAATTTTATTATTATAATGTAAATCCACGCCTTCACCGATTTTCACGGTACCAATTTTTGTTCCGAAATTATATTTTTCGGGAATTGCCGCAATTATTCCGTAATCTTCCCCGCCAAAAAGAACAGAATTTTGCCAATTTTCATAATTTTCAATCAAAGAATTATGCAAAAATTTATCAAAATCCACCTCTAACAAAACTCCGCTTTCCTTTGCAATTACTGACAAAGCGTCCATAAGTCCGTCTGAAGTGTCCATCATTGCATAATCCTCTTTGACATTCTCACCGACAAGCCTGCCAAATTCAACTTGGGCATTTGGCATTAAGTGTTTATCAACAAGTTCTTTCGGTGAAAATTCACCTTTTTGTAACAATTTTAATCCTATATCACTGCTTCCGTGTTCGCCTGCAATAACGACTTTATACCCGACTTTTGCATTTTTTCGTGAGGAAATTTTGTGATTTTTTGTAGCTCCTATTGCACAAACAGACACAAAAATCTTATCTGAACCTGTTATATCACCGCCGACAATTTCAACCTCATCACCACAAGCCGCTTTACAGCCTTTATAAAATTCTTCGACAAATTTTTCTTCAATATTATTTGGCAAAGACAAAGAAATCGTCAAATATTTAGGTTCGGCACCGCTTGCTACAACATCTGAAACATTGACGATAACTGACTTAAACCCCAACTGATACGGTGTGAAATATTTTAACGAAAAATGGACATCTTCAACCAAACTGTCTTGAGTAACAACAATTCCCAAATCCGTCAAATTTGCACAATCATCACCGATATATTTTGAATTTAGAGTATTTTTTATTATGTTTATAAAATCTTTTTCTTTCATTACATCTAAACTATATCATGTTCAATCAAGGAGATAAATTCTTCGACCAAATTTTTATTCAATTTTTTACCCGCATCAGCCTTGATGATATTCAAAGCATCTTGACTTGAAAGTTTTGCTCTGTATGGTCGTTGCTCAATCAAAGCAAAATACTCATCAATAATAAGTATAATTTGAGAAGTTAACGGAATTTCATCTTTCTGGCATTTGTTAGGATACCCCGAACCGTCCCAATTTTCGTGGTGGTGTTCGATTATAGGAATAATATCCTGAACATAAGAAATCGGTTTCAAAATCTCTCTTGCTGCAATCACAGGGTGATTTTTAATTCTTTCTCTTTCTTCTGCCGTCAACGGAGTAGCCTTTTGCAAAATATCTTCCGGTAACATCAAATTACCTATATCATAAAGAAGCATTGCCACCCTCAAGTTGTCAATTTCTTCTTTTGACAAATCAAATCTTTTTGCCAAAGTAACCGCACACAAAACCTTATTTTTAGATACTCCGGGAGTATTCATAGGGTTGTAAATTGCTGTCAAAGTATCTGCAACGGTATAAAGTGCATCTTTTGAAATTTCGTCCTTATCTGATTTCGCCTGAAGTTTTGAACACAATTCTTTAGACAAATCCTTTAATTTAGGTATTCTGTTTTTAGACAAAATATCCAAGAAAGTATTAACCGCAATTTCTTGCCAATAAGTTTCAGAAACAGGCTGAGCCAAAGTAACCTGATTACGTCCGTTTCTTTTTGAAGAATACATAGCGTGGTCGGTAAGTTCCAACAACTCGTCAAGATTTTCACTGTGGTCAGGATAAGTCGCAACCCCTAAACTACCCGTAATATGTCCAATTGTATCAATTTCGGCAGCCTCAATGGATTTTCTGATTCTTTCCGCCGCAACCATTGCACCTTCAGACGAAATCCCCGGAAGTAATACGTTAAATTCTTCCCCACCAATACGAGCGGGAACATCGACAGAACGAGCATTTACTTTCAAGACATCGGCAATGGTTTTTATCGCCAAATCCCCAAAATTATGTCCGTATGTGTCGTTTATCTTTTTCAAAAAGTCCAAATCAATACCGATAATTGAGAAAGGTTGATTTTGACGTTTTGCACGTTGTAACTCTTTTTCAAGTGCTTCTTCAAAATATCTTCTGTTATACAAACCTGTCAAAGCATCCGTCACTGCCTGTTCTCTAACCGCTTGAAACAAGTCTGCAATCGTAATTGCCATTTCAATTTGTTTTGCAAACAAGCCTAAAAAATCGGTTTCGGCAGGTGCCAATTCTTCTCGAGATGAAAAGACACAAAACCAACCAAATTCATTGTTTTGCGAAATTAAAGGAATTACGATAACGGATTTTACGGGTTGATTTGTCAAAACTTTTTCCACAACTTCTTTTGGTAAATCAGGAAGAACAGAACCCAAAGACAAATCTAACGCTTTTGTTTGAATAATTTTTCGTTGTTGCATTGTGTCATAAAAAACACTGTCGGTTGAATAATTTAATTTTCTTGTCTGAATTGCAGGAGAGCCTATAATTGTATTTAAGCGGTCAATTAAGCCATCTTTAGATTGTGCCAAAATTCGCAAAAATTCACCCGAGTCATCCTGATATTTTCGGATAATCGCACAGTGCATATATCCGAGTTCACCCTGAGTACTGTTTACAATGGCTTCTAAAACGTTTTCCAACGGTGTTGAAGAGTTCATCATATCCCAAATATGTTGTAGAGTGAACATTCTTTTATTCGCATTGTTCAACTCTTCTGTACGTTCTGATATCTCTTTTTCTAGTTCAATATTTCTTTCATAAATTTCAAGATAATCAAGTTTTTCATTGTATAAATTAGTTTCAACCTCAGAAACTTTTTTTGTAATTTCTTTGAATTTGTCGAACAGCCCCATTTGAACCTTCCTGTATCAATTTTAATTTGGGAATATTATATTACTTTTTTAAGAAAATAGCAAGTTTTGAACAACCTCTAAAACATCACCCGGATTAGGGAAATTAGTACAAGCATCAATATTTTTGTGTAACTTACATTTTCTTTTAAAACAAGGTTGGCAAACCAAACCCTTACCACCCAACGCAATATATTTTTTGCCGTCCCCGAGCGGTGCTAAAACCTCTTTAGGTGTGCAAGTGAAAATCGTAATAACGGCAGGTTTGCCTGTAGCCCAAGCAAGGTGAGCACTTCCGCTGTCAGGAGCCATAACAAGATTTGCTCTTGAAAACAGTTCCATTAGTTCAATAATATCTGTTTTACCCGCCAAATTCAAATATCTGCCCTGATTTATATATTCAATAAGTTCCGAATCGTTTGGACCACCCGTAAATACAATGTTGCATCTATCTTTCAAATTATCAACAACGGTTTTCCAATTATCTTTGTTCCAATGTTTATTCTTCCAAGTTGTCGCAGGGGCAATCACAATAAGCGGTTTTGACCTGTCTAAACCTGATAATAAATCATCAATCTTTTTAATTTGTTCTTCCGTTCTTGGCGGAAGAGTAACTTTAATTTGTTCGGGTTTTATTCCCAAATATTCGGCATATTTCAAATAATTCAACACAATAGGCGAATCCGGAGCATAAGAAATATCATCAATCCATTCATTACCGCCCAAAATTGCAAATTCTCTTGCTTCTTTAGAAATAATACGTCTTTTTGCTCCGCTAAACAGCATCCAGTATAAACTTTTCAACATCATTTGAGAATCTATCGCAATGTCGAATTTTTCTGCTCGAATTTGTTTTAAAATTTCCAAATATTCGTCAAAATTTTCTTTACAAGGTCCTCTTTTTTTCCATTTTACCAAAGGTGCTAAAATCGCTTTATCCACGCACGGATTGTTTTGAACAATTTGAATACCTTTTTCAGACGTCAACCAAGTAACCTCGTAACCCGCATCTTTCAAAGCATTTGCAAGCGGAACATTAAAAATAACATCACCCAAAGATGATAATTTTATCAATAAAACTTTTTGTTTTTTTTCTTCCATTTGCAAATCCTCAATTCTTCTATAATTACATGATTATTATAAATAAAACGACTTTTTTCGTCCAGCGTTCAAAATTTTGAAATAAACGAAATAAATTTATCACCGTATTTCTTTTGTTTTAATAAATTTACACCGCTAAAATCCAAGTCCGTAACGTGTTCCAGTATTATAATGCCTGACGAAATTTTCAGTGCAACTTCCAAACTTTTTTCATAAATTTCCGAAAAATACGGCGGGTCAATATAAATTATATCAAATTTTGAATTAAGTTTTTCGCAAACCTTCAAACTGTCGCCTAAAATGAGTTTAATATCATTCTCTGGTTCGTATTTTTTTATATTTTGTCTGATAGTGTTGTAAACTTTCTTATTTTTTTCAATCATCGTTACACTCAAAAAACCTCTTGAAATCGCTTCAAGAGCCATAATTCCCGACCCGGAATACATATCAAGAAAACTCAAATTTTCAAAATCAACCATTGCTTGAAGAGTATTAAAAACGCTCATTCTGACTTTTGACAAAGTCGGACGAGTAATATTTTCATCAGGAGCAATAATCTTTTGCCCTTTGTATTTTCCGGCAGTAATATTCATAAAATGATTTTATCATGAATAATTTTTGCATGATAATAAGGAGTTTTGGAGTTAATTATTTGTTTTGTTTTTATTATTAAAGAGATGCTGAATCTCCGAGTAGGAACAGAAAATTACGTTTCGAGTTCCTCTCAACTTATTTTCTAGTCAGTTCAGAGTGACTATCTTGTGAGCCTACCAAAGGGGTTGTCATTCTGAGAACTTAGAAAATTTTTGCGAATGTAATGAACAAATAATTTTCTTGTTATTCAGAATCTGTTTTCATTACTGCATTTCAACCATTGGGCAAGTATGCCCAACAGACAGTTTACCAAGGATAATCAGGTGCAAAACGCCAACCGTCTTTGATGATTTTATATGCTCCATATTTTTCTTGATTAAAACCTCCAACTTGTTTGGTTGGCTGAATACTTGCAGTATCTTGGTCAAGATAAAACCAAAACATATCTTTACCTAAACAATTTGGCGGATTTGCACTACCGTTCACATCAACAAATATTGTTGATTCCGTATAATAGCTACCACCAATCAATCGGTTAAACCCAATACAAGTTCCGTCAGGTAATTCTATAGACGGCATATCTCCAAACGGAGTTGAAATATATCCGTTACAATAGCCTTTTGTTCTTGTTGACAAAGTATTATATTGAGCATCATTTCCTTTCGCACTCAAATAATAATGGTTTGGATTAAAACACATTGATTTTTTATAATTATTTGGCGGATAATAGGTTGCTCCGTTATAATGGGGTAAAATATATTTTTGGACTGAATTTGTTGCTGAACCCGACAATACTGCTAATCCCTGCTCCTCATCAATTAGTTTTATCACTTGATTCAGTTGAGAATAAGTTTTTTTAAGTCGTGTTAAAGTTAATCTTTTTTGATAATTAGTAATTAACATTGGTATCGTCATTGCTGCAATAACACCGACTATTCCCAAAGTTACCAAGACTTCCGCAAGTGTAAATGCTTTATTTTTCTCAAAAAACAAATCCGAAACCTCCATGAAAAAGTAAATTATTATTAAATATATTCAATTATAGTTTAATATATTATAATCTAATTAAATTTTTGTCAATATAATTACATCTGTATTTATAATAATTAAATGATTATTATTAAATTATACGATTTAGTTTGGCGACACAAGGTCAAAGGTTACCAAATTGCGGAAGCCACGGGATTAAGCACAGCAACGATTTCCAAACTTATGCAAGGTGAAAATATCGATGTGAAGCTTAGCACAATCAACAAACTGTGCGATTATTTTCACTGTAATCTTTCAGATATTGTCGAATATGTACCCGATAAAAATGAATGATTGTGGATAAAGTTTTATTAATTTTTTACCCTATCAAAAATATTTTGATTTAATTAAAGTGGACGGAAATTAAAACAATTTGTTTTCTTTTAGTTTTAGTTTTTATATTAATATAACAAATTAATATATATATATTATTAATAATTAATTCTTCATGTTAATAAGCTCTCAATATTTGTAGAAAACTCTTGAAAGTTTCACTATATTTAACTTTCGGCTCATGATAACTTTGTAGAAAATTATTAAAATTTTTAGATAAATTGTAGATAACTTTATTATTATTTTTTAAATTAAAAATCATTGTAGAAAAGTAAAAGTTATCTACATTAATTTAACGAGTTTTCTACATTAATTTCAATCCTCTAATCGGTCTATTAAATCGGGTAATATTTGTTTATAAAAAGTAGTATAATCAGAGATTTATAGTATAATAATTTTGTAAAAATTTTGGTATGGGGGAGAAATGTTAGAGGTTCTAAAATCAAAGTTTAGTTTGTTTATAAATAAAATTTTTGAAATTTATAACAAACACCCTGAAATATACACGGTTTTAGGGTTAGGTTTGTTGTTTTATTTTATATTCTTTCACGGAATCGGTACATATTACTTGATGGATGTTGATGAAACCCGATATGTCGCAATGTCTAGGGATATGTATCATTCAAAAGATTTTCTGACACTTTATTTAAACGGTCAGTATTTCTTTGAAAAGCCACCGTTATATTTTTGGCAGGAATGTTTATCCTTTGCATTATGGGGCGGAAAGATTAACGAATGGACTGCACGTTTCCCTGTTGCCTTGCTTGGGTTTATTTTCTCAATGCTCGTTTATTTCACCTCAAGAAAACGTATCAGCAAAAGATTTGGGGTTTTTACTTCTTTAATTATCGCAACCTCTTTGGAGTTTATTATTCTTGCAAAATACGCAATTCTTGATATTGTTTTAACTTTTTACATTGGTTTGGCTTTGGTTTCGTATTTTCAAATATTTTTCTGTCATGAAAATCATAAAAAATATTATTGGTGGGCTTTTTATTTATTCTTAGGGCTTGCCGTTATGGCAAAAGGAATTCCGGGTATTGCAATTCCTTTGGGAACAGTATTTTTCACCTCAATTATGGCGAAAAAGTTTAAAGAAATTTTCAAACCTGTATATTTAATTCCGGGTATTATAATTTTTTCTTTGATTGTTTTACCTTGGCATATAATAATGTTTTATAAATATGACCCGTTATTTTTTAATGAATACATAATTAAACATCATTTGCACAGATTTTTGAATACCGCACATAACGAAATCGGCAGAAAACAACCATTCTATTATTATTTCTTGGTTTTGTTATGGGGATTTATTCCTTGGATATTTTCGTTTGTTGCAGTCGGTATTGACAAAATTAAAAATTGGTCAAAGTTACATTATTTTGACAAAGCGAAAAATTTTGATTTTGCAAGTCTTGACGATGTTCATAAAATGATGGCATTGTGCTGGGTTACAATAATTTGGATAATGTTTTTCTATACATCATCCTCAACAAAACTTGCCACCTATATTTTGCCTGTATATTATCCGTTGGCAATAGTTACAGGGTTAATGTGGCAGGATTATGTTGACCAAAAGAAACACGAAAAACCTATAAATATTTCTGTAAATATCTTGGGCTGGGTTTGTATAATTGCGGGTGTTGTTGCAATGTTCACTCCTTTATATTTACCTGCTCAATTAAATCATGATATTGCAGAAGCAAGATGGTTCTGTCTGATTTGTTTGATTATTTTCGGATTGATTTCTGTTTTATGTGTAAAATATAAAAAATATTTGGGTGTATTTATAATCTATGTTACTTTGATGACAGTAGTTTCAGCGTTTTCAACAGAAGAATTTTTTGAAATAGATTACAAATTCGGACAAAAGGATTTGGTTGAATTTGCACAGTATGCTCAAAAACATGATTATACAATTTCTGGAAACGGAATGAGCAGGAAATATTCGCTACTTTTTTATAACGATGAACTGGTTGACTACAATCCTGAAGAAGTTAATTTAGAAGTTATCAAAAAAGACTTGGCGAAAAAAGATAATGTTGTAATTATTTTGAATAAAAGAATGCCTGACATTGAAGGTAAATTGAATTACAAAGTTATAAAAATCGGTCGAAGGTACACAATGATTAAAGGAATATAATGTTAGAAAAATATCAGGAATTTTTGAAAGAGTTTGACTCTATCATGGAAGAACTTTTCAAACAACATAAAAGATATATAAAGTGCAAAAAAGGCTGTTCAATTTGTTGCGAACAGGGAGATTATCCTTTTTCTCAGGTTGAATTCGGATATTTAACACAAGGATTTTTGGGACTTCCGCCCGAAAAAAAATCAATCGTTCAACGAAAAATTGCAAACCTTATTAAGCAAAAGAAAGAATTTAAAGGCAAAAGGTTTGAACATGAATGTCCATTTTTGATAAATAAAGAATGTTCTGTTTATGATTATCGTGGAATAATTTGTCGAACTTTCGGGGTTTGTTATTATGACGATGTTAAAGGGTATGTAAGGCTTCCTGGGTGCGTTCACAGCGGGTTGAATTATTCTGAGTTTTACAACGAAAAAGACCATACATTAAATATTAATAATATAATAAATTTAAACTTGCGAATTGATAGAGTTTTGAATAGTCAACTTGCCGCAAAATACGGACTTGATTGCGGTGAAATAAGACCAATGTTGGAATGGTTAGAACAAAAATAATTTATTTGTTTTATAATTAAACAAAAATGAAAGAGGTGGCGAATGGAAACAATAGAAAAAGCAAACATTGATTGGTCAAACTTGGGTTTTGGCTACCACAAAACAGATAAAAGATATGTTTCAAATTTCAAAGACGGAAAATGGGACGAAGGCTGTTTGACGGAAGATGAAAATATTTTGTTGAATGAAAGTGCTTGTGTTTTGCAATATGCTCAAACGTGTTTTGAAGGTATGAAGGCTTATACAACTGTAGATGGTAGAGTTGTAGTATTTAGACCTGATATGAACGCAAAAAGAATGTATGATACGGCTCAACGCTTGGAAATGGTTCCATTCCCGCAAGACAGATTTGTTGAAGCGGTTAAACAGGTTGTAAAGGCTAATTTGAAATTTGTTCCACCTTACGGAACAGGTGCAAGCCTTTATTTAAGACCGTTCTTGTTCGGTTCTGATGCTGTTATGGGTGTTAAACCTGCTTCAGAATATCAGTTCAGAATTTTTGCATCACCTGTAGGACCTTATTTTAAAGGCGGTAATAAGGGTGCAAAACCTATTACTTTGAAGGTTAGTGATTTTGACCGTGCTGCACCACACGGAACAGGACATGTTAAGGCAGGTTTGAACTATGCAATGAGTTTACATGCGATTGTTACGGCTCATAAAGAAGGCTATGACGAAAACTTGTATCCTGACGCTTTGACAAGAACAAAAGTTGAAGAAACAGGCGGAGCAAACTTCTTCTTTGTAACTAAAGATAATAAAGTTGTTACACCAAAATCTTCATCTATTTTACCTTCTATTACAAGACGTTCTTTGATGTACGTTGCAAAAGAATATTTGCACTTGGAAACAGAAGAAAGAGAAGTTTACTTGTCAGAATTGGGCGACTTTGCAGAATGCGGTTTGTGCGGTACTGCTGCAGTAATTTCACCTGTTGGTAAAATTGTTGACCACGGCAAAGAAATTTGCTTACCTTCAGGCATGGAAGAAATGGGACCGATTTCAAGAAAATTGTACGATACCTTGACAGGTATTCAGTCAGGCAGAATTGAAGCTCCTGAAGGCTGGATTGTTGAAATTAAATAGATAAAAGATAAATTATTAAAATGATAATTTATTTGAAAAATATATTGATACAAAAGTCGGGTTTTTCCCGACTTTTTGATTATGCAGATTCTGAATAACAAGAAAATTCATTTGCTCTTTTCAATCGCAAAATTTTCTAAGTTTTCAGAATGACGAAGACTTTGTTAGTCTCACCAAAAGGTCACCCTGAACTCGTTTCAGGGTCTCTTCATTT
>OIYG01001438.1_pt1 | contig 17917 bp, 20 predicted proteins | sample 1587861 | NCBI WGS metagenome assembly OIYG01 (sample SAMN03283272) | human gut metagenome | biome: human-associated habitat; material: feces | host: Homo sapiens | place: Peru | collected 2012 | reverse complement strand
ATCCTCTAATTAGAAACTATTAATAAACTGTCCAACTTTTGGGGTTCAGTTCAAATAAGCCACTTTTACTTTATATGTATATATCTAATTTCTTTATGAGGAGAACCTAAATAATTAACTGTATAAGTTATCTCATATTCTCCAGCTTTAGTACTATTTATCTTATCTACTTTCATACAAGAATTAGTACAATCTTCTATCTTATATGATATATCAGTGCTAGGTATTGTCTTAGTAACATCTAGATTATTAATTAAGAATTTAATAGTACTAGTACCAATCTCAGGAATAGTTTCTCCTATACTATAAGTAGGATGAACAAAATCTCCATTTCTTGTTGAAATAGCCTTTAATTCAATTGAGAATGTAGTAGAAGAACCGGTAAGTTCAGCACTAGCACCACTACTTTGATTAGCCTTAAATATTGAATAAGCACTCTTTACAACAACAGAATCATATCCAGTAGTATTATTAATTGTATAAGAATTACCATCAGTTCTTCCAACATAAGTTAAATTAGCGCCACTCTTTAAATAAATATCAAATCCATAAGTACCAATATTTTTATTATTATATTCAAGCCTTAAATTAAAGTTTTTCTCAGCCCAATTTTTAAAATTATTATTAAAGTAATTTGTTAAATAATCTAAACTAACAGCACTTGGAGTACTAGGACTAGTCCAACTAACAGTAGCTGAAGTACCAGTTTCTAAAACTTTAATATTAGTAGGATTCTCTAATTCAGTAAATCTTGTACTTGTTTCAGTAGGTTCAGTACCAGCTATAAAGTAGAACTTTCCTCTTAAATCAGTAGGAGTATAAGCACTAGCAAGTCTAGCAGGAATAGTTTCAAGTTCAACTTCAACCTCACTTATTCCTTTAGGAACAGTAAACTTACTTCCAGTATTAAATATTCCCTTAGCAAGTATACCGTGTATCTTATTTCTATTAGTAGTAGCACTACTCATTAAATTATATTGCTTTTTTTCTACCATCTCTTTAGTAAGTTCATCATATCCATACCAGAACGAAATAGTATAATCAGGATTATAAGTAGCAACCCAAGAATCTTGAATAACATTATTAGAAAGTCCAAGTTTCTTTAAGAATTCTGTATCATAACTACTTGTACCAGTCTTAGATGCTACTTGAGTACCCCTAACATTAGCAGAACTTGTAGTAACATCAAATAATATATCAGTAATCATATATGAAGTAGTTTCTTTCATAACTCTTTCTCTAGTATATTTAATTTCTTTAGTTTCATTAGTCTCTTTAAATTTAATACTTTTTACAGAATGTGCTTCAGTATAATATCCACCATTAGCAAATGCACTATAAGCACCAGCTAGTTTCTTAGGATTAACTCCTTCAAAAGCACCAATAGATGCAGATTCATGTATAATTCCTCCAGCATTACCAGGTGTAATTCCAAGACTAGTAGCAAAATTCCATTTCTGTTCATTACTAGTAGCTTGAAAAGCTTGAAGAGCAGCAGTATTCATTGATTTAGAAAGAGCAGTCTTCATAGTAACTAAACCTTGATATTTATTATTCCAGTTCTTGATAGAACCACCTTTAGTATAACTTACTTCCTCATCAAATAGGGGAGTGTAAGTAGACCAATTCAAATATTCGATAGCAGGACCATAATCCAAAATAGGTTTAATAGTAGAACCAGGGTGTCTATTAATCATAGTAGCATAATTATAGCCAAGTTCTCCCTTATCATTTCTTCTAGCACCAACAGCTATTAAAGCACCATTCTTATTATCTACAACAGCAACAGCAAGCTGAATAGCATCATCTTTAAAAGTATAACCAGCACTTCCATTATAAATACTATTAATAACATCTTGCTTATCACTTTCAAAATAAGTATAAATCTCAATAGGAACTTTATATGGATTAACATCATACTTATCCATAACTTCTTCAATAACAGTATCTATATAACCTTGATAAATATTTAAATTACTCTTTCTTTCAGTAAGCATACTCTTAACAGGTATTGCCTTAGCTATACTAGCTTCTTCTTCATTAATATATCCGTGTCTAACCATTAAATTTAAAACTTGATTTCTTCTTGCTTCAGCTTTTTCTGGATAAACATAAGGATCATATGCACTAGGAGCTTGGAATAAACCAGCAATCAAAGCAGATTCACTTAAACTTAAATTACTAGCACTTTTACCAAAATATACTTGACTAGCTTGTTCAACACCAAAAGATTGATTACCTAAGAACTCACTATTTAAATAAAGTTCTATAATGTCTTGTTTAGTATATTGTTTTTCTATTTTAAATACTGATAAATATACATCTGTAAACTTTCTTATAATACCCTTAATACCACTTGAAGTAGTATCTGTAAGTGCATTCTTACTAACTTGCATTGTTAAAGTAGAAGCACCACCTGCACCAGAATTACCTAAAAGTTGTCCAATACTTGCTTTAATAAATCTTGCAAGGTCAACACCATTATGTTGGAAGAATCTCGAGTCTTCAGTAGCAACAACCGCGTCAATTAAAACATCAGGTAATTCTTCATAAGTAAGTTTAGTTCTTCTCTCAACATTACCATCTCCAGCGTTCATACCTAGAGTAGTAAGGACCTCACCATTAGCTTTATAAATGATAGTAGAATCCTTATTAAACAAATCATCTTCATTAAATGATGGTGCACTTATAACAATATAAATTGCAAACAAGAAAATAACACCAAACATCAAAATACCAAGTCCAGTAATAACAATAAGTATCTTATACCAAACTGAAGCTTTATCAGTTTTAACATTATCTTTCTTAGGCTTTTCTCTAGTCTTTAGCTTTGCCTTAAGTTTCTCCTTCTTATTTCTTATCTCATTAAATTTAATCTTACTCTTTAAAGATTTCATTTTTCCTCCTTTAAATATGCCTCATCGATAGCCTTAATATAATCTATCCTAGGCATATACCCTTCCTTAATAATATATCCTTTTTCCTCTATATAATCATATGGAATACTTTTTCTATCATTATTACCTATAAAACTAATAAGACTATCTCCCTTAAGTAAATAAAACTTATTATTCATAAATATTATAAGAAAAACAATTCCATTATGTCTCATTATATTCTTAATATGCTCAATTTGATGAGGTTTAATATTTGATAATGGAAACGAAGTACTATTCTTACACTCTTTAGCATCAAACTCGATATACTTTCCTTTATATATACCGTTATAATCAAGTGTACTAGTTTCACTAAAAACAGCTTTATCAATAAGTGTAGTCTTAGAACTCCTATAAGCTACATTAAGTACCTTAATTGGAGTAGGCTTCTTATAAATAACAGCAATATCTTTACTTAAATAATAAGTATTAGCATTATTTATAATATGCTCCAAAAACATACCTCTATTAGCATAACCTATATTCTTCTTGTATTTAATCACTTCTGCACCTCATAAATATTATACTATAAATACGAATAAAAATCTATTTACGTTAACGATTAGACAAATAAATTGTAAATCTATTGTTCAGTAATAAAACGTTATATTTAATACTTATTTATTATCTTCTAATGCATCTTTAAAACATTTACATTTTTAAGCCTTAATTTTAGCAGATTCAATATTTTCTACTTCATTAATAGCATCTAGTAGCTTTTCACTAGGAGCACTATTAATATCAAAAGGAATACTTTGTTTTAGCACACATTCTCTTAAAAAAAGAATTAATGCATCACTTGTAGTAAGGCCTAATTTTTCAAATAAAATATCTGCTTTTAATTTTAAATCTTTATCTACTTTAAAACTAACATTAACCATGTTTTTCATATTCATCATCTCCATATATAATATACCATAAGTAGGGTGATTCTTCTATATTGCCGTTTACCTTTTTGTTTGATATAATCATAATAGAGTAGTGATTTTAAGAGGTAAGATATGAAAAATAATAAAATAATATTTACTACAATATTAATAGTGCTCTTAGGAATAAACATAATAAACTTTTTGACATATAAAAAAGATACATCAATGGTAATAAGAAATAAAGAAGAAAGTTATAATCTTTGCTTAAAAAGAAACCACTTGTTTTGTGATAATATAATTAAAGAAAGAAAAGAGTATGAAAATTGTAAAGGCAAAAAGTCGGAAGCTTGTAAAAATATTGTACGAAATTATAACGAAATAAAATCAAACGAAGAAACATTTGAAGAAATAATTTCAACAAGCACTATGATAATATCCCCAATAATAATGTTTTTAGTAATACTATATTGTACCGAAGTAAGTACATATAACTTCAAAAGTCTAACAATAAAAAATTATTTAAATAGAATTTCTTATAACAAATACATACAAAAAATCTATAACTATAATTTGCTAGGAATACTACTTCCAATTATTTTTAACACTTTCATCATAATATCGGTTATACTGGTAACGAAATCATTTAACTTATCATTTATATTAAACAAAAGATTTTTAAAATTATATATATTAAACCCAATATTACAAAGTCTATTTTTAGCAAACTTATCATTCGTACTAAGTTTAAGAAGTAAAAATGTACTTTCATCTTTTGTAAAAACAAGTATAGTCTACATCATAATTACTTTTATTGTAGAAAGTTTTCACGAAATATTTAAAAGTTTAAATATTAAAGAAATTGTTATGCTAGATATTTTGAATTATACTGGTTTAGATAACAAAACAATACTAGTAATGCTCATCACAAACCTTTTACTTGTAATTTGTTCATTAAGTACTATTTACTTAGTGTTTAAAAATAAAGAAAGATGTATCACACTTATGGAAGGAGAAAACGTATGATAGAAGTTGTTAATTTAAGGAAAGTATTCAAAGGAAACACAATATTTGAAAATGTTAATTTAAAATTTGAAAAAGGAAAAATTTATGGATTAATTGGGAAAAACGGAAGTGGAAAAAGTGTATTTTTAAAAGTGCTTTCAGGACTATATTACCCAACTGACGGAGAAGTACTATATGATAAAGTAAACTACAGCAGTAATAGCACTTACCCGCCAAGCTTAAGAGCATTTATAGATAGACCCAATTTCTTTGGAGACTTAAATGCATTTGAAAACTTGAAAGTGCTAACAAGCTTGCAAAATAGGGTAGATGATGAAAAAATAAAATGGGCATTAGATTTAGTGAATCTAGAAAATGATAACACAAAAAGATTTTCAAAATTTTCACAAGGAATGAAGCAAAAACTGGCTCTTGCTGCCATATTTGTAGAAGAAAGCGATGTAATATTTTTAGATGAACCATTTAATGCAATTGAAGAAAGCACTGTAAACAAAATAGCAAAATATATAAATGAAATAAAAAAGGACAAAATAATTCTTATCAGTTCACATCACAAAGATGAATTAGAAAAACTAAAAATTGATAAAATATATAAATTTGAAGAAGGAAAAGTAACTGATGAAAAATAAATTATATATAATGAAATGTTACTTAAAAACTAAAACGTTCTTATCAATGTTACTACTTACCATAATAGTTTCTTTATCTAATATATTGCTATTCTTTATCACTTCTAACAGTAATAATATCTTTAAAATATACTATAGTTTTTTAACAAATGAATGGGGAATAATAAGTATACTTTTATTAACTGCTGTAGTTACCAAGAAATTTACAACTGAAATAAAAAATAACACAAACTATGTACTTAGACTTAATAATAGAAAAAACTTGTCAAAACACATATTTAAAGTGATTTTAGTATTAAACACTATTGTCTTGCTTGTATATTATCTTTTACCATTAATTATGTTATTTATATTTGGAAAAGATTTATCTATCACTAAAATGCAAAATTATAAAGATTTAAACTTAACATCTTATTTGACATTTGGAATAATAAAAAACATTATATTAATAAACTTAATGAATTTCCTTTACGGCTCTTTAAGTCTTATATCAAAAAGAATAAGTATCATTTATTTCTTACTTGTAATTTGTACAGTACTATGTAAGTTAAAAGTATTACCAAGTTATTACTTAATAAGCCAAGCTTATTCAAATTTTAAAATAGAAATTTATCACACACTTATTTATTCAGTAATATTTAGTGTAGTAGTGCTTTTCATTTACAAATTGTATTTAATTCTCAAAATAGATAATGTGCAATAAAAAGTACTTGAAATATAATACATAATTTGGTATAATTAAATTGTCATTAAGACATATAATATAAATGGACATAAAAATGAGTAACTCCTAGCTTTGCTCGTTAGGCGTTCACTCAGTCCGTATTGTACTGATTGAACACCGTATCAAGTTGATTCGGTGTTTTTTAATAAGTAATATACAAATTACTTTCTGTAATTCGTATAATGATCTAGCACTGCTAGAATCACTACAAGTATAACTAAATACTCCATAAAAAAGCATAACTTTCTTAAGACTCATACAGACCACCTCCTTCCAAAATTTTAAAAAAAACTCGGACTGAGGGGAACACCTAACCACTAGGATTTACTCATAAATAAATAATAACATAAAGGGGAAAAGATGTCAATCAATAGTTTGCTAAAATATAATAGTTTTTTTGTTAAAAATAGTTGAACTAAGATTCATATTTAGTATAATTAAATCGTCGAAAGACAAGGACAGAAAGTAGCACCTAGCTTTGCTCGTTAGGCGTTCACTTGGTCCGTATTGTGGAATGTGAACACCGCAATCAAGTTGATTCGGAGTTCTTTATAGGTAACTAAAATAGGTTACTTTCTGTTGTTTGTATAACGGTAAAATAGCTTGGCATTGCTAAGCTATTTTATTATATATATAAAAATATAATAGAAGATGTGAGAAAGTTGACACTAAATTAAGGTTTAACCCCTTGAAATCTATAATTTTACGTGATATAATTGGGTCTAGTATGAAGGGAGGGAAGAAAATGACAAGAGTTGAAGTTAAGAACGGAAACATTGAGTATGCTTTAAAAAGATTTAAAATTAAAGTTCAAAGAAGTGGTGTCCCTTCTGAAGTTAAGAAAAAGAAAGAATATTCTAAACCTGGCGTAGTTAGAAGAGAAGCAAAGAAAGAAGCAATCAAAAACGCTAGAAGAAGTAATAGAAAACATAATAACTAGGAGAGTGATAAAATGTTATACAGTACTATAAATAATGATATGAAAGAGGCTATGAAAAGCCACGACAAAGAAACTTTAAGTACTATAAGATTACTAAAAAGTGCTATTGATTTACAAAAAATTAATAATAAACTTAGTGAAATCACTGACGATTTAGTTATAGAAGTTGCAAGTAGACAAGTTAAACAACATAAAGAAAGCATAACAGAATTCAGAAATGCTGGTAGAAATGACTTAGCAGACAATCTTGAAAGAGAAATTAAATTAATTAGTAAATATTTACCAGAACAACTATCTAAAGAAGAAATAGAAAAAGAATTAGATAAAATATTTGAAGAAGTTAAACCTGAAAGTAAAAAAGATATGGGTAAAATAATGAAAGAAGCTAATATCAGATTAAAAGGTAAAGCAGACTTTAAACTTGTAAGTGAAATAGTAAATAGCAAATTAGGTGCCTAAATGGCACTTTTTTTCATATAATTAAATGGTGAAACATATGCTAGAAAATTTAAAAGACTTTTTAAAAAATGAAGCTTATAGGGTTAGCCTAGTTCCAAGTGGAGTGCACATACTAAACTATAAAAGAATAATAGACATAAATGATAAAAGTGTAATCATAAGCTTAAAAAATGTAAGTGTAACTATAAAAGGAAACAACTTAAGACTAATAAAACTAGATAAAAATGAAATCTTAATAAACGGTAAAGTTGAAAGGTTAGAAATAAATGAAAAATAAATGCTTAATAAGTTTTAGTGACAAAGAAAACTACGTAAAAGTCTTTATAAAGAAAAACATATATTACACAAATTTAGTGCATAATAATAACCTAATATATATGGTAGTAGATGTATCAGATATAAATGTAATTAAAGGAGAAATACTATCACTTAAAATAATAAAGTACTATGGCACCACTGGGCTAAAAGTTTTCATCAAGAAGCACTACATACTTATGTTATCATTCATCTTTAGCCTCTTAATAATCTATACATTAAGTAACATAATTTTTGATATAGAAGTAATTACAAATAACAGTAAACTTAAAGGAGAAATATTAGTCTTACTAAAAGAAAACAACATAGAAAAATACAAATTTGCTCCATCAAATGAAAGAATAACTAATGTAAAAAATAAAATTCTAAAAGAAAACAAAGATTCCTTAGAATGGATAGAAATAACAAGAAGTGGAACAAAATACACAGTTAATATAACAGAAAGAATAATAAATCAAAGTGAAAAGGATGAAGTGCCAAGTGACATAATTGCTAAAAAGGATGCACTTATAACATACCTAGTCATCAAAAAAGGAACTGGTATTAAAGAAGTAAATGAACTCGTTAAAAAAGGAGAAGTAATAGTAACCGGAAACATAATTAAAAACGAAGACGTAGTAGGAGTAACTAAAGCAGATGCAAGTGTATACGGAGAAGTATGGTATACAGTAAACATAAGTGTACCCTATAAACACACGGTATACAAAAGAACTGGAGAGGTAATAAACCATATATACCTAGATTTCTTTGGTAAAAAACTAACCTTAATAGGCCACTACATAACAAACAACTCAATAAACGAAACTAAAGTATTAATAAACAAACCATACTTACCATTCAAAGTAATGAAAGAAACTAAAGAATTATTTTCATACGAAAAAGTAAACCTAACCGAAAAAGAAGCATATAATGAAGCCCTTAAAAGGGCAGACCAAAGTATAATGGCAAAACTAGACACTACTGAACACATCATAGAAAGAAAAGTTTTGAAAAAAGAAGCATATAGTAGTAAAATAGAATTAGAGTTATTTTATAGGGTATATGAAAATATAAAAGAAGAGAGAGAAATAACTTTAGAAAGCGAGTAAATATGGTAAAATCTGTCTTTAATAGTGTATTAAATAATGTCTGGCCAACTCTAATAATTTGTTTGGTTGTAATTATATTAATGAGAATATTTTATATAAAAAATTCAAGTAAAAAATTTATACTTCACGAAGAACTGATACTCTTACTATTTGTAGCATATATACTAATGCTATTTGACTTAGTAACAAGTAGAGATATCTATTTAGGTGGTACAAACCTAACACCATTTAAAGAAATACTTAGGTATTCTATTGGAAGTGAAAACTTTAAAAAACAAGTCTTAGGAAACATAATACTATTTATCCCACTAGGCTACTTTGTAACTTATTACACTAGAATTAAAAAAATAAGTAGTATTACATTAATATCATTTCTAATAAGTCTAACAATAGAAATGGTACAAAAAAACATTGGTAGAAGCTTTGACATAGATGACATTATCCTAAACGTAGTAGGTGGAATACTAGGTTTCTTAATATACATAGGCCTAGACGCGATAAGAAAAAAATTACCAGCAATATTCCAAAAAGACAGTTTCTATAACTTCCTATCAATAGTGCTGGTTATAGTCCTAGCATTATACCTGGCCGGAATAATAACGTTTGCATAAAGTGAGGAAATCTCACTTTTATTTTATGGACTTTTTTAGGTGCATTTGTTAAAATAATCATATAAAAGGAGGTGCTTATATGAGAGACATTACTAACTCTTTATTTACAATAAATACATATGGAGGAAGTGAAACAAAGAAAACTTGCTACATTAATGGTAAAAAATATATGGTAAAATTTCCAGATCCAGTAAGAGAAAACAACAAAGATATATCCTATGTAAACAACCAATATAGTGAATACATAAGCTGTAAAATATTTGAACAATTTGGTATAGATGTACAAAAAACTGAACTAGTAAAATGCCATATAGATGGAAAAGAAAAAATAGCAGTAATGTGTGAAGACTTTCTAAACGATGATGAAATGCTAATCGAATTTAAAACTCTTTCATATAGCCTTAGTACCGAAAAAATCTACACTAATGAACTTAAGGACATATTTGATATGGTAAAAGAGTTAGATGTTATGACTGATAAAAATGAATTTGAAGACAAATTTTGGGACATATTTATAGTCGATACGCTAATAGGAAACGTAGATAGACACCTTGGAAACTGGGGGATAATAGCAAAATTTAACACATCCAAACTAAGCCCGGTATATGACTGCGGAAGTGCACTTCATCCTCTTCTAAGTGAAATTGAAATAAAAGATTTATTAAAAAATGGAGAACTAAAAAACATAAGCATTAACTTAAAAACAGCATACAAATTAAATGGTAAAACTCTAAACTATCTAGACATATACAAAAATATGCCAGAAAAACTAAAAAACTCACTCAAAAGAATGCACAGCAAAATTAATCTAGACGCCATAAAAAACATAATATATAGCACTCCAACATTAAATGATGAAATGAAAGAATTTTACTATAAAACTATTGAAATAAGAAAAAATGAAATCATAGATAAATATTATAAAGAAATAAATATTTAATATTAGAAAAGGGACAATTATTTTAAAATTGTTCTTTTTTATACTAGAAATCTTTTATAAAAAACTCATAATAAACACAATAAATAAGATAGACTTTTTTTATATAATTTGTTACAATAATCTTGAGGAAAGTGAAGTATGAATTATCAAATAACAAATTTAACCGAAGAAAAAATAGATGAAAATGACTTAGTCAAAGTAATCGAAAAAGTAAGCGAGCTATTGGGCGTTGAAAGTTCTATAGTAAGTATAGTACTTGTAGACAATGAGTATATCCATAAAATAAATAAGGAATACAGGAATGTAGACAGAGAAACTGATGTCATTAGTTTTGCATTTATGGATGATGAAACTAATCCAGAAAGTGGTGTAATTGATCTAGGTGAAATATATATCAGCCTAGAAAAAGCACATTCTCAAAGCAAGGAATATGGCCACTCATTCAAAAGAGAATTATGTTTTCTTTTAACTCACGGACTATTACACTTGCTTGGCTATGATCATATGACAGAAGAAGATGAAAAAGAAATGTTTGGACTTCAAGAAGAAGTGTTAAACAGTTTAGGAATAGGAAGATAAAATGAAAGAAAAATTATTAGAATTATTAAATAACAGTTATGCACCATATAGTGGTGTACATTTTGCCTGTATAGTTGAAACCAAAAGTGGAAACTTCTATAACGGAGTAAACATAGAAAATGCAAGCTTTGGTGGAACAATATGTGCAGAAAGAAACGCGATTAATAATGCAATTTCAAACGGAGATAAAGACTTTACTGCATTATATTTAATGTGTGACAAAGAAGAAATAATGTATCCTTGTAACTTATGCAAGCAAACATTCTTAGAATTTTTTGATAAAAAAGTAATATTTAACATAATGAATAAAAATGGAGAATCAGAAGTATATACATTTAATGAAATAATGAGTAAAACATTTAGTAAGGAGCAAATGAAGTGAGAAGTGGTTTTATAAGTATAGTAGGTAGGCCTAATGTAGGAAAAAGCACACTAATAAATAAAATAGTGGGAGAAAAAATAGCAATAATAAGTGACAAACAAGGTACTACAAGAAACTTAATACAAGGAATTTATACTAGTGATGATACTCAAATAGTATTTGTAGACACCCCAGGAATACATAAACCCTTAGACAAACTAGGGGGAAAGTTAAATAACCAAGCATACTATAGCACGGCCGATGCTGACGCTGTAATGCTAGTTATGGATGCCAAAGAAAAAGTAGGTAAAGGAGATATGTTTGTAATAGACAAAATGTCTTCACTAGAAAAACCTGTAATACTAGTCCTAAACAAAATAGACAAACTAACAAACGAAGAAATCTTAAGCAAAATAGACGAAATAAAAGACTTATATGATTTTAGTGAAATCGTACCCGTAAGTGCAAGCACTGGAGACAACGTTGGAAGACTCATCGAAGTAATAAAAAAATACCTAAAAGATGAAGTAAAATACTATCCAAGTGAAGAAGTAACAAGCGAGCCAATAGAAAAAAGACTTGCTGAAATAGTAAGAGAAAAAGTACTTAACTTAACAAACGAAGAAGTACCTCATTCAGTACACACAATATTAACTGACATAACTGAAGATGATAAAACAATCAATGTATACGTAGACATAATCGTAGACAGAGACTCACTAAAAAAGATAATAATAGGTAAAAAAGGTTTAATGCTAAAAGAAATAGGAATGCTTGCTAGAAAAGATATGGAACTTCTCTTAAAAAAACAAGTATACCTAGAACTCTACGTTAAAACATTAAAAAAATGGAGAGACAAAGAAAAATATCTAAACGAACTAGGATTTAATGAATTTTAAAAAAAGTGAATAAAAAATAAAAAAACATCACAAAATTTATTAGGTGATGAAAAATGAATAAAAAGGAATTATGGGATAAATTTAAAGAAAGTGGTAAAATAACTGATTATTTAAATTATAAGAAAGGTAAATAAAATGGAAATTATTAGTATAGACGGAATTGTTATTAATACTCTTAAATATGGAGAATCATCTAAAATAATAAATATTTTAACTAGAGAAAAAGGTGTAATTGGTGTAATAGCTAAAGGTGCCTTAAAAGAAAAAAGTAAATTAAGAGTAATTAGTAATAATTTTACCTATGCTAATTTTCAGTTATACTATAAAGAAAACAAACTAGGTACATTAGTATCAGCTGATATAAAAAATAATTTTCTTAATATTAAAAGTGACATAATAAAATTTGGATATATGGGTTATCTTACAGACTTAGCAAAAAATGTATCAAAAGAAACTAATAGTGAAAATGTATATGATATATTAATAAACTCACTTCTAAAAATAGAAGAAGGGTTAAATCCAAAAGTAATAACAAACATTGCCGAGATTAAATACCTTCAATACTTAGGAGTAGGCCTTAACCTAGATGGGTGCACAGTATGTGGGCTTACTAGTGTAGTAAGTATGAGTATGAGTAAAGGTGGTTATGTATGTGCATTTCACAAAACAACAGAAAAATCTATGAGTGAAAGTGTACTCAAAATGTTCAAAGCATACTACTACATAGACATAAGTAAAATAACAGAACTAAACATAAAAGAAAACGTAATAAATGAAATAGATAACTTTTTAAATCACTACTACAAAGAATACACAGGTTTATATTTAAAAAGTAAAGCATTTCTAGATAACATAATAAAATAGTTAGATAAAAATTCTAACTATTTTCTTCATCTTGAGTTAAATAATCAAGTGGCACTTCTAAAACTGTTGCAATCTTATAAAGAGTAACTACTGAAAACCCACTTTTACCTTCACTAGTCTCTATTCTTCTAATAAAATCATATGAAAGTTCAGTCAAAAGGGCTAATTGTTCCTGAGTAAGTCCTCTTAATTTTCTATATTTTCTAATATTTGAAGCAATAACTTTCTTAATATTAGGATTAAAGTCATAAAATTTTTCATCTATCATTATACTTCACCAAGTTAAAATATATCAAAAACTAAAGAAAAACTTCGTGACCTGGTACTACCGGTTTTTACCAGTTTTTGGAAAAATATTTAATTTTATTAAAGATACCTTTTAAAATAAATTAAATTTTGATATAATGATAAATAGAATAGAGAGGGTAAATATGAAAGTACTAGTAATAGGTTCTTCACTTATAGATTGTACATTAGAAACGAATACTGATTGTGAAGTAAATCATTTTAATTATGATACTATAAATTATGCTGGAACAGGACTTATAAGTGCTAAACTTTTAAGTGACTGGGGAGTAGACGCTTGCTTGCTAACTAACGCTGGAATAGATGAAGATGGTAAAAACTTGCTAGACTTTCTAAAAGAAAATGACATAGATGTAAAACTAGTAGCTGAAGAAAACAAAACAGAAAAAAGAATAACTATATTAAACAAAGAAAAAAATGAAAAAAAGGTATACTATATAAGTTGTAAAAAAAATTATAAAAATGTAGGTATAAATGGGCCTTATGACATAATACTAATAAATGACTCTAAACTTGCTATAAACTTAATAGATGAATTAAAAGGAATAATAGTATTAAATGCCAAAGAAAATGATGAAGAAACGTTGAAACTAATGGAAAAAGCAAACTACATAATCGCTTCAAAATCATTCACAGAATCACTAAGTGCTCAAAGAATAGACTACTTTAGACCTGACTCACTAAAAGAAGTATTAAAATCTATTGAAAACAAAACTAATGCAAAAATAATAATCACACTTGGAGAAAAAGGTACACTATATAGAAAAGATGATAAAATAAAGGTAATGGGAGCACTTAAAGTACAATCATTAGATGACTCATACTGTAAATCAATATATAATGCATCCTTCGTATACGCACTCACTGAAAACCTAGAAATAGAAAAAGCTTTAAAAATAGCAACTATCTCATCAGGATTATCACTAAAAAAAGTTGGTGCACTAAACAGTATACCTGACATAAGAGAGGTACACAAAATATATGGAAAAAATAAATGACCCATTCACATACTACTATCCAAGCATAGACCTTCATGGTTTAGATAGAATAAGTGCAGTAATAAAAGTAAAAGAATTTATAAACGACTCCTATAAACTAAAAAACTATAACATAATAGTCGTACACGGCAAGGGAAAATTTATACTAAAAAAAGAAGTACATAACTATTTAAAAACAGATAAAAGAGTCGAGTCTTACAAAAGCGATAACTTTAACGATGGAATGACATTAATAAAACTAAAGGAGGACTAAATGAAAAAAGGATTTACATTAGTAGAAATACTAATAGTTATTGTACTAATAGGTGTAATAATGACTCTAGTAGTACCTAAAATAACATCATCATACAAAAGTGCTAAAAAGAATATGTTTTACGATAACGTAATAAGTATATACTCAAGTGCATCAAGTACATACTTCTTTAATGCAAGTAAAGGTAACTATGAAAAAACATTTACAAATGCTAATAACCCACTAAAAGTAGACATAGATGATGAAATAAAATACAAAATAACTGTTAATTCTGATGGAGAAGTATTAGAAATAAAAGTAACAAATAATGACTTCTATTATACTAAATCCTCTAATAAAATTAAAAAATCAGAAATTAAAAAGAGTGACATAAAAGAAGGAACAATATCTTTATGATGAGTGAATAAAAACTCATTTTTTAATACACTAAATTAGCACTCTATGTTGACGAGTGCTAACAAATATGATATAATATATACTGTGAAAAGGAGTGATAAATTATGTTTAATATAAATAATGAAGAAAATGAAAACGTTCTAGAAAAATATGGACGTAATATAAATGAAGATGTTAAAAATCATAAAATAGATCCTATAATTGGACGTGATGATGAAATACGTAACATCACTAGAATACTATCTAGAAAAACTAAAAATAATCCAGTACTAATAGGAGAACCAGGTGTTGGTAAAACAGCAATAGTAGAAGGATTAGCAGAAAGAATAGTAAATGGAGATGTACCAGAAAGTTTAAAAAACAAAACAATTTGGGAACTTAATATGGCTAGTCTAATCGCAGGAGCTAAATACCGTGGAGAATTCGAAGAAAGACTTAAAAAAGTACTAGATGAAATAAGAAAAAGTGAAGGCAACCTAATAATGTTCATAGATGAAATACATATGATAGTAGGAACAGGTGCAGTAGATGGTGCAATGGATACAGGCAACATACTAAAACCAATGCTAGCGCGTGGAGAAGTTCACGTAATTGGTGCCACAACACTAAACGAATACAGAATGTACATAGAAAAAGATGGAGCACTAGAAAGAAGATTCCAAAAAGTAACAGTATCAGAACCAACTGTAGAAGACACAATAACTATCTTACGTGGTCTAAAAACAAGATTTGAAATATATCACGGAGTAAGTATTCAAGACAAAGCACTTATAAGTGCAGCAACGTTATCTAACAGATACATAACTGACAGATACTTACCAGATAAAGCAATAGACTTAATAGACGAAGCTTGCGCTACCATAAGAGTACAAATGGACAGTGTACCAACATCACTAGATGAAATCACAAGAAAAATACTAACACTTGAAGTAGAAAAAGAAGCACTAAAAAAAGAAAAAGATGAACTATCCATTAAAAGACTTGAATCACTAGACAGTGAACTATATGAACTAAAAACAAAAGAAAAAGAACTAAGTACAAAATGGAAAGAAGAAAAAAACATCAATGAAGAAATCAAAAAAATAAAACAAGACATATCTAAATACACATACGAATTTGAAGGTGCTAAAAATAACTATGACCTAGAAAAAGCAGCAAGAATCAAAAACGAAATACTACCAAAACTACACGAAAAACTAGAAAACTTATCAAAACAAAGTAAAAACGGAATACTATCAGACACAGTAACAAGTGATGATATAGCAAAAGTAATAAGCAAATGGACTAACATTCCAATATCAAAAGTAGCAAGTAGTGAAAAAGACAAAATACTAAACTTATACACTAACTTGCAAACTCGTGTAAAAGGCCAAGACAAAGCACTAAAACTAGTAAGTGATGCTATAATCCGTTCAAGAAGTGGAATAAAAGACCCTAATAGACCAATAGGCTCATTTATGTTCCTAGGTCCTACTGGAGTAGGTAAAACAGAAGTAGCAAGAAGCTTAGCATATGAACTATTTGATGATGAAAAACATATGGTAAGGATTGATATGAGTGAATATATGGAAAAATACTCAGTATCAAGACTAATTGGTGCAGCTCCAGGATACGTTGGATACGAAGAAGGAGGACAACTAACTGAAAAAGTAAGAAGAAATCCTTACTCAATTGTACTATTTGACGAAATAGAAAAAGCACACCCAGACGTACTTAACTTACTATTACAAATACTAGATGAAGGAAGACTAACTGACTCAAATGGTAGAACAGTAAACTTCAAAAACACAATAATCATAATGACATCAAACGTTGGAAGTGAACACGTAATAAATGGAGAAGAAGACAAAATAATGGGAGAACTAAATAAATACTTCAGACCAGAATTTCTAAACAGACTAGACGAAATAATAATATTCAACAAACTAACTAAAGAAAACCTAGGAGAAATACTAGACAACATAGTATCTGAAATAGAAAAAAGACTAACAGACATAAACGTAAAACTAGAACTAACAGAAAAAGCAAAAGAATACTTTATAGAAAACGGATACGATGAATTCTATGGAGCAAGACCTCTTAAAAGACTAATAAACTCTAAACTAGAAACATTACTAGCAACTAAACTAATCAACAATGAAATACTGCCAAACTCAAAAATAAAAGTTGATTATAGGGACGGAGAATTAAAAATCGACTAAATTAATATTGACTAACATTTATAGATTGTGATATTATTTTAACAGTAGAAGATATACGAATATGTACATCAGAGTTCGCAAATCTTCAAAAAGGATAAGGACGAGTGATATATATGAAAAGCAACTCTTTAGTACAAAATATTGCACTTGGGGGGGGGGTTATTTCTAAGTAAAATAAATCCTAGTTGTTTTTCGTATGCTTTAAAGTGATAGGAGAAATTCTATCATTTTTTGTTGTTTAAAAAAGAAAAGAGGTTAGTATGAAGAAGAAGTTAATTATAATATTAGGAGTTTTGGTTTTAAGTATAACCATATTATTTTCTTATATAGTTAAAGATAACAAAGAAGAAAATAATAAAGAAATATCTAAAGTAGAAAAATTGCTTTCTAAACCAGAAGGAATACAAGCTTATACATTAAATGGGGAAAAAACTGATAAAACGTTTGACGAAATGGTTAATTATTACGTAATTGATACTATTACTTGTCAAAATGGAAGTGTGGCTACTTATAATCAAAGTGATAA
>OIYG01001437.1_pt1 | contig 17945 bp, 33 predicted proteins | sample 1587861 | NCBI WGS metagenome assembly OIYG01 (sample SAMN03283272) | human gut metagenome | biome: human-associated habitat; material: feces | host: Homo sapiens | place: Peru | collected 2012 | reverse complement strand
GACAGGCTCCACGCCTAACTCCGCCGTGATCTGCGCCCGGATAGCGGGCGACATGCTTTTATTGTTTTCGTACAGGAAAAAATCCGGCTGGTACTTATCCCGTGCAATACGGTAATTCAAGAACAGTTCCCAGCCTATGCCGCTGGCTTCTGTTTCGCGGTTCTTTGTCTGTGCGATACTCCAATGGGTGCATGGGCTTCCACCAATCAATATTTTCATTCCATCAATCTCCAAACACCACGCCGCACTCGTCCTTCAGCACGTCCTTGATGTGCTTGCGCTTGATGCGGCCCTCGTTTATTTCCTCTGCCAGCTTCTCCAGGCACTTGTACAGGTACGCGATGCTGTTGGTATCCCGGCTGTCCTCTGTCTCCTCAAAGACGTGCCAGCCGCATTTGTCGATCAGCACCATCGCCACCATGTCCATGTTCTCCTGCGTACCTCTGCGCTTGCCGTCCATAAAAATCCGGTCGTCCCTGCTCAAATGCTGTTTACCCATTCCCGTCGTCCTCCGAAATGTGCACCACCTCATAGCACCCGAACCGTCCGCCGTTTCTGTACGCCTTGCATATCGCGCTTCGTGTGCTGGCGTAGGACCGCCCGGAACGCCGCGCCAGCTCCGCCGTACTCGTTCCCCACCAGCGGGGAAACCGGTATTTATCCCGCGACACGATCATATACACCGTCGTCATGGCCTTACACCTCCCCGCACCGTCGCAGGCGCAGGCTATCTGCCAGCTCCCGCGCTGACTGCTTCCGTTTGCGCTTCCGATCCCGCGCCTGCTCCCAACAGTTGCGGCACTCAGGGTACGGGCAGTTCATGCACGTGTCTATGCGCTCCTGCGGCTCATGCTGGCTGTCCTCCACCGCGCCGCTCAAAAATCGTCCTGTTTCTCCGCAATGTTCCTGCCGCCGGCTCTCCGCCGCGGCATCCACCGTCAGCCACGGTGCCTTGGCGCTGCCCAGGCTCCGCATAAATGCGCCGACGCTCATCGTTCCCTGCATTGCGTACATGATGTTCTAAACCTCCCTCACCGTGATGCCGTGGAAATACAGCATCATCTTCCTTTTCATCACAAATAGTCTGTATGCGGCGCTGCTGGTATCGCGGAAGCCCTTGCTGTCCTCCACCACCGTCTCGCCGCCCTGCTCGTATACGAAGTCGGCCACGTACTCTATGCTTTTCTCCTTCGTGCCGTCCTTGTGTACCTGCTTCGGTATCAATTCGTACTTTACCTGCGTCCGCAGGCCGGATATTTCACCGGCTCTCTGCATCAGCCACAGGTCCATGTACCGCCGCGCCTCCCGCTTGCTGTCGAAGTGCATCAGCGTTCCGTCCGGCATGGTCAAGTCCACTTTCTCGGCGTGGAGTTTGTTGCCCTTTTTGGGCTTTTTTTCAGTTTCCATAGCCGCTTTGCGGACTTTTTCCTGCTCCTGCACCTTTTGCAATATCTGAGCCTGCGCCCGCTGGCTAAAGCGCCCGATGTCCTCCAGTCCAAGGCCCATTGGCTCACCTCTCGCCTGCGTTTCCCATTTCCAGCCGCCGCCTCCGTGGCCGCTGGTGGAATTTGTCCACCGGCTCATCGTTGTCTGTCCGGTAGCTCAATTCCGTAAAGGTCATCTTCGACCCGTCGAAATAAAAATTCACGTCCCCTGTGCGGCCCCTTCGGTTCTTTGCCACCGTGCATCCCACCTGTGTGTCGTCCCCCGGATCCGTTTTCCAAAGGAATATGACCTTCACCGCGTTCTGTTCCAGCTCGCCGCTGTCGCGCAGAGAGTTCAGCTTCGGCTTGTCCGTTTCGTTCACCGTGCGGCTCAGCTGCGCCGCCGCCACAATAGGTATCTCCAGCTCCGATGCCAGCAGCTTCAGCTCTCGGCTTATGCCGCCCAGCTCCAGGTTGCGGTTCTCGGCTTTTTTGTCCTTTTCGCCGATCATCAGCCCCAGATAGTCCACCACGATCATTTTCAGGTCATCTATGCCCAGTGCCAGTTCCCGTATGCGGCTCACCGTCACGTCCGGCCCGTCGTAGAAGTACACCGGCAGGCGGCTCTCCCGGCTGGCAGCCTCCATCACGCTGGACCACAGTTCCTCATCTTCCGGCATCCCATCAATGAGCTGGTCCATCGTCACGCCGTCCGCCCGCTTGGCCAGCAGTCTCTCGCCCACCTCTCCGGCCAGCATCTCCGCCGTAATGTGCAATACCGTCTTTCCTTTCATGGCGGCGGCTTCCGTCATCTCCATGCACATGGCACTCTTGCCGCAGCCCGGTCTCGCGCCCACAAGGATCAGCTGCCCCGGCCACATTCCCTTCAGCGTGGCGTCCAGCAGTGGGAACCCAGTGTCTATCCGCCCCTCTTTCTTGCCCGCTATGCTGTTTACCGCCTCACTCATGGCATCCGACATGGTTTTCAGCCGTCCGCCCCGCCGCGACCGCATCTTCTGGTGGCATATCGCCGCCACCGCCGCTTGGGGGTCGTCCTCGCCGGTCAGTGCGTCCATCACCGCCTGGGTAAACCGCCGCTTCTCCGCCTTCTTCCTCACGATCTGCGCGTACTCCATAGCGTTGGCGCTGGTGGGGGTAATCTCCATACACTGCACCAGATAGCTACGCGTCTCGCTGCTGTATTTCCCCACACGCTCCAGTTCGTCCGCCACCATCACACCGTCTATTGGCTTCCCCGCCACATACATCCGCCGCACGGTCTCGAAGATGTCCTGGTTGGTCTGTATAAAGAAATCCTCGCCCTCCAGGCATTTCATCAGGTCCTTCACGCAGGAGGCATCTATCAGCATCGAACCGATCACCGCCCGCTCCGCATCTGCGGAGTAGTCCTGCTGCCACAGCGCCAGTTCCGTGGCGGCGTCCTTTCTGATCGTACCTATTTCCATGTATTCTTCACTCCTTCACCGCGCCCTGCTCCTTCACCATGTCGGCAAATATCTCGTTGAAATACCGCTTCAGGTCGTAGGTGCTCTGCACTTTCTTCCCCCACCACTGGCTGTTCAGCGCAAAGTACAGCACGTTGTCCACTGTCTCCCACGCCACACCGTTTTGCTCGTGCAGTTCATTCAGCGCCACGGCCTGCTTCTGCATTTCCGCCTCCGTGGGCTGCGCCCTGCCGGGGTTGTCCCGAGCCTTCTCCTTCGCCAGGTACTGGGCGATCTGATAGGCTTCGCTGGCGTGGTCAACAGCGGGGCTGTCGTTTTCGGGGCTAAACTCCTGCGTGTAGTTCCCCTCAAGGGTTTTCTGGAAGTTGTCCGGGCTGGTGATGAGCCAGTCGAAACTGGCCACAAAGCCGCGCTTGTTTTTGCCCTTCAGAAATGGGCTGTTCTTCACGTTCTCAATGGCCTTCAGCACACCGTCCACGCCGTTTTCCCGGATGCGGGCTTTCAGCGCCCGTCCCCTCTTGGTCTCCGCCGTTACCTTCATCACCTGTGTCAGGCCGGTGTCGTTCCACGCTGCCACGATGTGTCGGACATCACTTGTCCGACACACAGGCTCTTTAGAGCCTGTATATATCTCTGACTCTATCTCTGACTCTGACTCTATCTCTCCGTAACCGATTTCGCACGGTGTTGTAACATCGTTACGCTCCGGCGCAGGAAAAGCCTTACTTTTCCGTGCCCGATAGTCCCGCATTCGCTGGGCTGCAGCGCCCTCGCTTCCCACATTTTTCACCGCGTAGGGCAGAAAAACCTCCGTCAGGTCACTGGATGCCTCTGCCAGCCCGCAGGAGAGCAGATATTGCAGCGTGACCTCTACGTTTGCCGGATCCTCGTCCAGGTCTAAGGCCAGTTCATCGGCGAATCTTTCCTCCAGCCCTGACCATTTCAAGGTGCCGCCGTGCTTCATCGCCATGAGCTGCATTTTCAGGTAGATGATGACGTAGGTATCTCCACCGGCTATCTTCCGCAGTTTCTTGATGCGCTTCGAGGTAAAAAAGTCGTCGTACAGTTTCAGCCAGAAATACCGCTTTTCTTCCGCCACGTGAATCACTCCTCCCTCAAATGCCCAGGTCGTAGTCCTCGTCCGCGCCGTCCTTATCCCACGGCAGCAGCTCGTCCTCCTCCATCTCGTGCAGTGCCGCTGCGCTCTGCTGCGCGGTGTTCTGCGTCCCGCTGGGCCGTCCGGTGGGGGTTTCCCCGGCGCACAGCTTTTCCAGCTGCGGCAGCAGATCCGCCAGCCGTAGGAATACCTCCACCGGCACCTGCAGCAGCGTTTCCAGTGCGCCCAGCGGCAGCACATGGTCGGCGCGAAGCTCGCTCCAAACCTTTTCCTCGCCGTCCTTGGTGGTATACGGTCTCTGCCGCCATGTGCCCACCACGCATACCGCATCGCCCTTTTCCAGGCACGCGCTCAGCTTCGTGGCGGCGTTGTCCCCCACGGCGCACACGTTCATAAACTGCTTGCTGTCGTAGCTCACGCCGAACTCCACCTTCGGCAGGTTGTTCTTGGGTATCGCGCCTATCCGGGGATCCCGGCTGACGGAGCCGGTACAGATCATGTACTGGCTTCCGTCAGCCTTGCCATCTCCGTCCAGACGCTTCCGGACGAATAGAGGCATTACTGCTCACCCTCCCCAAAGAACCCCGCGGAGTAGTCCTTCGCCTCCGTCTTGCCCTCTGCGGGGCTCTGTGTGCGTTTGCGGGTCGGGGCGGTGTCGCTACCCTTCTTCGGCTCTGTGGCACTCTCAGAGGGCGCTGTGGGGCTGGTGGCGGCTGTTTCCTGCTCTGCGGTAGGGGTGTCGTCCTCCACCACGTGTCCGGTAGTGGGGATGACCGGATCGGTCTCCGCGCCGTCCCCCGTGGCCACCACGGTATCGTCGCTGTCCTCATTGAAGTAGCTACGTACCTCGTTGCTCAGGGGCGCATAGCCGCTATTCAGCAGCTGGCGCATCATGGTCTTGCGGCACATCTTGTCCTGTCCGCCGTTCACGTCGTACCAGGGCGTACCGTTCAGCAGTTTGCTCTGCTCCTTGGCATCCAGCTCGCCATTGATAAGTGCGTTATACTTATCCAGTTTGAAAGCCGAAGAGTACCGGTCCGCGTGCCTGAGAAGCTTGTCCATGCTCCAATACTCGTAGCGGAACGTTCCGTCCTTCAGCTCGAAGTAGGCGTAGTAGCCGATAACCTTGTGGCTCTCGCGCTCCTCGTCCGTGTCGTATTTGGCCAGGTTGATGGCGGGCTTGCCCGTGCGGTGGGAGCGCCCTTCCAGTTCGCCCTCGCGCACCTCCACGCAGTCGATGTCCGCGTAGTAGCCTGTGGACATGGCCAGCTGTATGTAGCCCTTGTACGACATCAGGTAGGTCGCCACACTGTTGTAGGGCACGATGTAGTAGCCGTGTCCGTAAATCAAGCCCATGCCCTCGCCACGCAGGCCGGCGGCGATAATGGTGCCGGGGTCGCAAGCCTTCAGCGCCTCGCTGGCGCTCACCGCTCCAATCAGGGTGCTGGTAAACCGCGCCGCCATCTTGTCGTTCTTCAGCGCCCGCAAGATCATCTGCTGGGTGTTGGGCGCCGTGATCGCCATGCTGAATGTGGGCTTCTTGGCCTGCGCCATCTGCGTAAAGCCCGTCTGATTCTGCGTTTTCATGTTCCTTCTCCTCCCTTACTCCTGCGGCACCGGCATAAACCGGATGCCGTTTTTCTGCATATAGGCTTTCAGCCCGTCCAGCTGCCGCGCCGTTCCGAATACGCGGAAGTCCACCTTGCACTCCGGCTCCTGCGCGGCGGGCATCTCATGTCCATCCTCGTCCACCGGGTCGTTGACCGGCTTGGACAGTTCGCCCAGTGTCTCCACCGTGCTCCTGCCGGTCTCACTTGCTTTCTGCTCGGCCTGACGCATCGTCTCATCGGCCACACACTTCAATTCTTCCAGCGCCGCCTCGTACTTCGCCGCAGCCTCCGCTTCCTTGTGCTTTCGCTCCTCCTCGGCGGCCTTCATGCGCCCCAGTGTCTCGTTCTTCACCAGCACCGCGCTGATGTTCCTGGTACGGGTGTACTCGTCCAGCAGCGTGGTCTCGAACTCGCTGTGCAGCGCACGAATGGCGTTCAGATCGGCGCGGCAGCGGTCTATAGCGGCGTTTATGCCCATCCACGCCGTGCTCTCGGCGTAGGTGGCGTTCAGCCACTTGGGATTAAAGCAGTCGTCAAAGGTCAGCCACTCCGCCATGTCGCCCACCACCTGGGCAAAGTATTCAGCAAGGCGATTTTTCTTCTCCTGCTTCGCCGCCTCCTCCATCGCCTTGATCTGCACATCCAGGGAGTTGGCCGCTTCCTCGCACAGAGCGGTCAGCTCCTTGCACTTGGTCTCAAAGCCGCTGTACGCCTCCAGTGCCGCTGCCTTTGCCATCTTGCGGCTTTCATCGATGCGGTCACGGACCTTCCTCACCGCCGCGCGATATTGCTTCGCCTGCGCTGTGCTCTCCGGTGTCACCGCCATCGTCCGCAGAGGTTCCAGGTTCTCCGTCAGCCACGCTTTCGTTTCCTCGAAATTAGCCTCGATCTGAAACTGCCGCAGCGGAACCAGGTCTGTGGTGATGCGAAATTCCGCCGCGCTCATGCCGTCACCTCCGCGTCGTACTTGGTGATGTGTTTCACCCTGTCCGCCCACGCCGGGTCAATGGCGCTCTCCGGCAGGTCCACCTCTGTGATGACGGCCTTCTTCTCCGTGCCATCGCCGCCGGGGACAAGCACATTGTCGCCGGGGTGCAGCGGCAGGTCGGTTAGGAAGGTGTACGCCTGCCCGCCGTAGCCGTTCAGCTTCGGCTTGTGATACATCGCCTTTACAATCATTCATTTCTCCTTTCGTTTTTCACTTAAAGTCGTAATATTGCCGCCGGGGGTACCCCGTTAAGCACGTTGTTTTTCCAGAAGTGCTCCAGTTTCGGAATGATGTAGTCGATGTCCGTCTGGCACTCTGTTTTCTCGAATTTGTAGAAGCGTATCTCACCATCCCCCTCCGCGTTCACCAGCAGCGCCCACACCACGGCGTATTCGTATTCGCCGGTAAACATCTGTTCGCATATCTGCGCGTAGTAGAGGTCGGGGACCTTCCCTCTCCATTTGTCCCAGTCGGCGCGGCTCAAGCACGTCGCCGTCTTGCTCTCGTAGATGCCTCGTCTGCCTGTTTCACGCTCCACCAGCTCCCCGTCCGGGGTGCAGGTCAGGAAACTGTAGCGTCCCGTCTGTCGCACGATCAGGTACGGCTCAAAGCTCAGTTCGTACTCCGGGTGCATCAGTCGAAACATGGCTCTCAGCGGTTCTTCCGCCCGGTTTCCGAAGTCGATGCGCTCGTTCCCGGATATTTCTTTTGTCTCCACCGCACCGATCTTCTCGCGCCATAGTTGCAGCGGTGTCTTGAAGTTGGACACGCCCAGCACAATGCCGCAGTCGCTTGCGCCCAGCCCGCCGCGCCGTCCCTCCAGCCACTCGGCGCGGCTTCCGTATACCGTTCGTTCCGTCACGTTTTCTCACTTCCTCCGCAAACAAAAAGAGCGCCGCCAAGCTGTTCGGAATTTCCGAACCACTCGACGACGCTCCGCCCTTCCCGCCAACTGACTTAGGCGGGGTACGCTATTTGGTTTTGACTTCTGCCCTGCTGACCTTTACGATTTTCACGCCATCCTTCAGGGGTATCAGTTCAATGCGAAAGTTCTTCGCCAGTGCCGCGTTGATCGCCGCAACCTGCTCTGTTGTGATATGCGAAGTTTCTTTCATGCGTCTCTCTTCCCCAAGAATGATTCCGCTGCCTCATGAATTTCGTTTACGAAGTCATCAACAGATTTCCAACTGTGGATGTCAAGGTACTTCCCCTGATTTATCGCTACAGAACAACCCGGAATATCTTTTCTCCGAGGTTTGCCTGCGTGGGCTTTTACATATATAGTCCCTTTTCTGTCAGGATCTTCATACCCCCGCCTCTCTGCATTGGACAGTTTCCCACGCTCCACAAATACATAATGTCCTTCGTAAAGAAGTCTGTTCTCTGCATTGAGATCGGCGGCTGTTTTGGGCGCAGCACCGCGCTTTAACCTGTCGAGCTCTTCTTTGAGCTTTTCTATCTGCGCTTCTCTAATCGCAATTTTTTTCTCTGTTGAGTTAGTTCTACCCACGTCTAAAAGCACCTCTCATTCAATCCACGTTTACTGTCGCCGCATATCCACGCAAGGCTACTCCCTTGCAATCCTCCACACCCCTCCGCTATTCCTCTGCGTTTCTTTGCGTTTCTTTGCGTTTCTTTGCGCTTCTCTGCGGTTCTCTGCTCTTCTCTGCCTTTGCCAAGCATCTCCTCGCCAAGCTGACCTTTACCATCGCGTTTCTTCTCGCAGCCGTGCTTCACCATTGCGTTCCCAAGCCAAGCGAGGCTCTACCTTTACTCTGCAAATCTCTGCGATTCTCTGCTTTTCTCTGCCTTTGCTGGGCTGTGCGGTTCGTAGCTGTTCCCTCGCTGTGCTTACCGATGCGTATCCTCGCTACACCGATGCTAAGCCCCACTCCTCATTGCCTTTCCTACGCGGGGCACGTCTCTGCACGGCAAATCTACACCGTTGCAATGCTTCTCCGTGCAAGGCTAGGCAATACCGTTGCGTTACGCGATCTCCTCCCAGCGGAACCGACCTTTTCCGCTGTTCCGCCACTGGCCGATGCCGGAGAACCGCCCGTAGTCCAGCCACTCCCGCACGGCTTTCTCATGGTCGTCGCACAGAAGAATGATGGTAAACTCACACGTTGCCCCAGCGGGAATCTGCTCTGACAACGCCAGGCTCACGCGCTCTCCCTGCATCGTCTGCGCCCGCAGAGGACGGCAGCACTCTCCCATTTCGCCGTCAAACAGGATGGGGATGGTGCGCGGCTCCACGAAGATCAGTTTGTCGACCTCTTTTTTGAACGCCTTGATACCGCTGGACACGCTGCCCTTGACCTTTCGGAGGCCGCCGCAGGTATCCTTAAAGAAGCCCCTGATCTGATAGTCGTAGAAGAACGGCGTTCCGTCGTCCAGCTTCGGGAAGATGGTCTTGCCCTTCTCCACCACGCCGTCCACGCCGATGGCGGCTACTTCGTCCTCAAGGGTGTTGGCATCTGGAGACTTGCTGGCGATGAACGTCGTGTAGATGTCAGGATCGCCGGGGCAAGTGCCCAGAACCGGCTCGGTAAACGTCAGCTTCACTTTGATCTCTTTCATAATTGTGTACTCCTTCAAATTAAAATTTTTGTTTATTTATAAAGCCCCAGAACTTTACAGCTTGTCCACACGCCCACCAGGGCGGCTATCGCGAGAAGCAGCAGCCACAACGAGCCGCCGTTCTCCACCTCTCCGATGATTCCCAACGCGAGAAAGGCGCTCACGCCCAGCACTATCTTCCACTTCCGGTCGCGCTTACGTTCCTGCTTGGTCTTGCTCATCATCGTCCTCCTCTATGTACACCTCTCCGCACACCGGGCAATACATATCCCGGCGTACCTCTATGCCGTTCTCCCCGTCCAGGTTCTCTTTCTGCTCCCGGACCACCGGCGCGTCAAATCTCACGCCGCAGATCAAACACCGCCAGCTCATAGCGTGATGGCCGACCGCAGGTCGTCTATGGGGATGTGCAGTGTCCGGCAGGCTTTCTGAAGCTCCCGCACCGTGAAGTCCAGCGGGTCTTTCTTCCGCTGCCGCAGCGTCTTGGGGGTCATTCCCAATGCTGCGGCCAACTCCTGCTTCTGCACGCCCTCTGTCTCCATCGCGCCGTACAGCAGCGCCACGATCTTCTGCTCCGTTGGGTTCACACCCAAGGGCTTCACTCTCGGCATTTTCTCCCCTCCCTGTTGCTTAAAAACCTGTCCACAAAGTACGTCTGCCCACGGCCCGTCACCTTCACTGTTTTGCTGACGGTAACGGAGCCGTCCGACCGGCTGATGGCAGTTTCCTTGATACTGAAAAGCCCCATTTCCATCGACCGCTGCGTAGGCATATTGTAGTCCGTCCCGCTGCGGCGTATTAGGTAGCCGTTGTCCCGAAGCCATGCAAACAGCCGGTTCTGCCCGATGTTTACGCCGTTCTGCCGCAGCAGCTTTGCCAACTCACCCACAAGGATGGACGTGTGGGACGCGCTCACGGCATCCGCAAACAGCACCTTCGGTCTGTCCGCTTCGGCCTGACGCTCCAACAGCCTGCGTCTCTGCTGCTCCTCCTTGAGTGTGGTAGCCAGCTGGATGATGTAGTCCGGGTCAGTCAGCGTCCGTTCGATGACCTCTGGGGTCATGTACGCGCCGTTGCGCCGAATTAACGGCAAAACCTCATCCGTAACCCAGTCGGTAAATTTCTCCGCAGTCGGTAGTTTTGAGCCAAACACGAGCCTGTAAATGTCGCCTTCAGGTATGAAAGCCATTTCAATAGTCTTGTCAGCAGACTGCGGGTGAGGTATACGGTGTTTTGCCGTACACCGGCAATGTGAAACAATAGCGTCATTCGGGCGGGCGTAGCCCAACGCTTTCGCAACGTCACTGGCGCAGAATAGGACCTTGCCGTCCCCTTCGATTGTGCGAATGCTGCCGAACTCTGGATTGCTGAATACCTGCATCTCGTTCATTTTTTCCCTTCTCCCTTCATCAGTTCATCCAGCGTACAGCGGTACAGCGCAGACAGCTTGTGCAGAACTGCCACCGAAGGATCAGCCTTGCCTGTCTCGTAAAGGCTCACCGCCGAAACGCTTATCCCCAGCAGATCTGCCACCGTTTTCTGCGAATATCCGGCTTTCTTTCTTTGCTCCTTATAACTCAATCTCTCATCTCCCATCAAAAATAATCGAGAAATACTTGACTTTTCCTGAAATTCGCCTTATTATGTGGTTGTCTGTTCAAATAACTTGGCAAATTCCATTTGATTAGGGTGAAGTATCTCTCTATATCTGCTCAATTTCTTTCGCGTGTCTTTATATTAACTCAATATTTACTCAATTTCAAGAGCAATCTACTTCATTTTTCAATGTTTGTAGCAATGCACAATTTTGGAGGTATACTTTTGTGAATGGTGAACTGTTTGTTTACAAGATTTGGCAATTATGCAAAGCCAAGGGGCTGACAAAAGCCGAGTTTTATGAAGCTGCCGGCATCACTCCGTCGGCAATGGCTCTTTACAAAAAAGGAAAGACCAAACCATCAATGGACACTCTTCGCGCTATTGCGCGCGTTCTGGAGATTGACGGCTCCTATTTGCTGACCGAACTTTACGGCGATGAAAAAGGAAAAGAGTCCGCTTCCCAACTGGAAAGCGAACTCGATTCCGCTCTTGTTAAGTTGCTGTGTTCTCTTACGCCTACTGAACTGGCGCAGGTGCAGGGCTTTGCCGCAGCGCTGATAGCAGCTCGTAAAGCCTGACCTTTTCCTCCATCGTCAGGGTGGAGACCAGTTCCCTTGCTTCCTGTTCGTTCATTTCTCTGCCCCCTCGTATGTCGTTTTGTGGCGTTTGCTTGGTTCAATCGTACTCTATGTGCGCCCCGGTGTCTACGTTCATTTTGGGGAATCACTCCCCAATTTGGGTAATTGTCCCCCAAATATGGACTTTTACGAATGAAATAGTATCCGTTACCGATAGAAAGGGGAAAATCATGTCAGAAATTCAGGAACTTGCACAGCATATTCAGGACTTCCCTGCCCTTGTCCGTAAAGCCAGAATGGACAAGGGCATCACAAACGAGGAACTGGCCGAGTTATCCGGCATCAGCTATTCCGCTGTCTGCAAAATGCAGTCCGGCGAGCGCGATCCAAAGCTGTACGATGCTGTAGCCGTGATGAAAGCTGTTGGCATCTCCGCCGATCAGACGTTTGAGATCCAGCCTCCTGCGTCTGCCCCATCCGCTATGCAGGAACGCATCCACGAGCTGGAACTGGATAACGCCGTCAGCTCCGGAGACGTGGTACGTCTAAAGCAGGTCAACGGCCTTTGCACCCAGCGCTTGGATGCCGTTATCCGCCAGCGCAATTATTACAAGCGCTGGTCTGTGTTTTCCTCAATTTTCGCTGCGATCCTCTCCCTGTTCTTAATTGTTTACCTTTTTTTTGATTTCCGCAATCCCCATGCCGGCTTCATCCTCCGAGAAGGACCTTCAGCGTTTGCGTGGCTTGTTATCCTCCTTGTGTCTATTTCTATCGGCGTGTGCAGCATTGTCGGATACTGCGTGCTGCGCGATACTGCAAAAGAGACCTCACTTCGAAAATAGAACAACAGTTCCACCGTGTTCTACATTATATTCCACAAGTTTATTGGATTCAATGCACACTTTTCACAAGTTTCTTGTTAATTTTTGTTGAAAAAAGAAAAAGCCGCCCAATCGGACGGCTTTTCCATATAAGCTCTATTCCCGCCAACACCATCACGAGTCTTAAAGAAAGGAGCCTACAACAGTAGGGTAACACGAAAATATCAAAATGTCAACGAAATGCAAGTCCTGTAAGCGCGAAGTCCCCGACAACGCCACGTTCTGCCCCTGGTGCGGCCAGAAGCAGGTGCGGGAGCGCAAAAAGGACGGCGTTATCAAGGTGCCGGAGCCGAAGCAGCTTCCATCCGGTAGCTGGCGCATATATCTCCGCGCCGAGCAGCAGTCTGTCACCGAACCTACCAAGGATCGCTGCATCGCAAAGGCCAAAGCCATCCGCGCCGGCTTTGTGGAGCAGCAGAAAAAAGCCAAAGACCATCCGCTTCTGCTCTCTGAAGCCATTGAAAATTATATCACGCGCCGTGCCCTTCTCTCTCCCAACACTATCCGCGGCTACCGCATCTATCAGAAAAACCGCTTCAAGTCTTGCCAAGGGGTCAACATACGCGAGCCGGTGGATTGGCAGTCGTATATAAACGATGAGGCCGCGCTCTGCGCCCCAAAAACGCTGAAAAATGCCTGGGGGTTTATTAAATCCGTCTTAGAGGAAAACGGCATCGCCGCTCCAAAAGTAACGCTTCCAAAGCTCCCTGTTTCCGAGCATAAGTGGCTCACGCCGGAGCAGATCATTGTATTCTGCAAAGCCATCGAGGGCAAGTCCTTCGAGAAGGAAGCACTTTTTGCCCTCCACAGTCTGCGCCGCGGAGAGCTGCTGGCCCTCAAATGGGACGACATAGATTTTAAGTCCGACTCCTTCCGTGTTCATGCCGTCATCGCGCAGAACGAAAAGAACGAGTATGTGGAGAAGATAACACCCAAAACCAAAAAGTCAAATCGTGTCGTCCCCTTTATGATCCCCCGCCTCCGCCAGCTCCTCAAGGATGAAAATGGCCCCAAGGGCAAGCGTGTGTCGTACCAGCCGCCAAACGGGCTCTGGCGCAAGATCAACGATGTCTGCGAAGCAAACGAACTTCCCAAGGTGGGTGTACATGGTTTGCGCCATAGTTTCGCATCCCTGGCCTACAGTCTCGGCTTCAAGGAGGAGGAATGTATGCGTATCGGCGGCTGGTCAGATTACAAGGTCATGCACGAAATATATACTCACCTCGCCGCCCGCGACTTAAATTCCCGCGTCATGGAAATGGAAAATTTCTACAGAGAAAATCTGTGACCGTCTCAGGTCCGCTTTTCGTGTGTAAATCCGTGTGTAAAAACGCAGGAAAACCCCGTTCCAGATCGCACCAAAAAAGCAGCAAACGAACCGATAAGTTTTATGCCAAAAACGCGCAAACCCCTTGAAACAAAAAGAAATCCCGCAGTCTCAACGACTGCGGGATTTCCCTTCATTTGGCAGCGGGAGAAGGATTCGAACCCTTACTTTTCCTTCTAAATCAGCTGTGCCACAACACTTTTGAAATACGTGTGCATTTTCGTGTGTAAAATAATATATAGGCTCTCATTCCTCACACCACCACACCGTTTCCCTTCTGGCTCCCGCCACGGCGGCCTCCTCATGGGTCATCAGTATGTCAACGTGTTTGCCTATTACGCCCACATCCAGGGCGATGTACGTTTTGTCTCCGATGATGACTGTGCTGCCGGTAGGTATCACGTCCGGGTCGGTCGCCACGCAAGAGCCGGGATATACCCACTGGCCGCTGGCGGTCATCACCCGTCCGAACTCGTCTTGGTTCATGTGCGCGTACTTCTCAACGCAGTCTGCACAGTAGCCGGTAATGATGCAGTCCTCCAGCACGTTGCTTTTGGCCTTGACGGCTTCCAGTATGCGTTCCGACTCATCGGGATCCTCTTCTACGATTGTATCATGGCTGTCAACATCTTCGCCCCACTCCACCCGCAAAACGGTGTGCGGCGTTTCTGCGCTGGCTCTCCAAGGGGCAATCAGCGCGAAAATCAGAAGCGTCAGCAGCATGAACTCCAGCAGGAAGTGTGTCTGTTCCCGCCGCACCACACGTCGGTACTCTGCCCGCATGGCCACAAACGGTCCGGGGCATAATCCGAACTCCCCAGCACGGGCAATGTTCTCGCTCATTGTTTTATAGACTATCTGTTCCCTTTTGGTCATTGGTTTTCTTCTCCTCGTACAGCGGACACCCACAGTTCACAAAGTCGGCACAGTAGGGGCTGTCCCCATTGAAGCACGCCCACGTCCATTCCTCGTGCCATTTGCAGCCGACACAGCATTTGCTTTTCATGTCCTCACCTTCTTACTCAGTCTGTTCCAGCTTGCCGTAGCGGCGCTCTGGCTCCACCCTGACAGAGTGCAACTGCAACTCGCGCAGCGCACATAGTACCGTTCCGGCACATAAATACCGATTTTGCGCTCTCCGCTGTCTCTTCCGCAGTGGGGACATACCTCCAATTTGCCGCGCGGCTTTCTGTTGTACTGGTTCATGTCCTGTCCTCCGGTTGCCCGCAAACAGGCAAAACATCAAGTTTCCCCGTTTTCGGGCTATAATACGTTTTACATTGACTCTTGAGGATACGGATACACCAAGCATACGGCTTATCATCGACAACGACGCCGATGGGAAAGCCATCGTAATAAAAATAGCTTTGGTCGATCGCCAAGTGCGCTTTGTTTCGCTGTTCCCAAACAGGACTCTGTACACTACTCCTTGCATTGCGCGGAGGATTCCCCTCCACAGACTTGGTAGGCGGAGGCCCCTGCCGTCCTTGCCCGTTGTTCTTGGAAACGAGGTCGATAAATGCGGCGAATCCGCCGACCAGAACGAGACCGACAAGGATACCCAAAATAGTTCCCATTATGTTTTCCTCCTCAAAAATGTACGATCATTGCTCCCTCCGGTATTGAGGGTGTTTTCTTTCCGTTCACCCACCTCGTGGGCATCGGGTTTATCTTCACCGCCTCCATAGGATTTACTGGTAATAATTCCGTCCAGTCTCTGCCGCAAACATAGCACTTGTGGTAAATCTCGGTTCCGCGCTTTTGCACGAGAAGGAGGTTGTGCGTCTGGCAGCAGGTCGGTGCGTTTTTCCAAATCCTCATCTCGCGGCCATCCTCTGTGCGGTGCCAGATAAATCGTCCATTTCCACCGGAGCCTCCTGAACCGGGCATACATACACCGGATCCAAACTCGCAGCCGGCACCACCATTAGCGATGTATGCCGGACCAACTCCACCTGCTCCGTTTGTTCCGCTGTTTTTTATCATCCCAAATACTCCCTCCACTTCTTATCCAGCCCCTTCGCCCGCAGTGTCCTGCCGTTCATAGTGTACTGGCGCATCCGAAGCATGAGGCTTTCCTCATGGCAGCGGTCGCAGTATCCACGCATTGCTTTATCCCTCATCGGGTTCCTCTGCTGCTCGTGCGTCAGGTACACGATGTACTCCGCTTCCATCTCCTTGATGCACTTGGGGCACAGTTTGGCGGTGCGGACCGTCCAGATAGCCTTATCCATTTGGTCAGTCCTCATTCTCCACGCCCAGCGCAGGGAAATTCTCGACGGCGTAGGACGTGATGATCTCCTCCGGCAGCACCAACACGCCCCGCACCAGACCCCCCACGATATGGTTGGTCACACCCTGCGCTATCTGCATACCGCCCTTTACCCGGACGATCAGCACCTTTCGTTCCGTCATTTCTGTTTTTCCTTTCGCAGTTCATTTACAGCGTCTACCAGTTCGTTGATCTTATCCTGCATGACTTGCGTGTCTGGCGCGTATCTCATAGTCCCGTTTTCGGACTTACGCACGCTCCCGCAGTGAAGAATCTCCTTGGGCTTCTGCACTACTGCTTTCTCATTCTCCCACCGCCCGATGCGCTTATAGCCCTTGAAGCCGTTTTCCGCCTCGTACTTGGTGATGCAGTCCTCCTCACCGTCCGTAAAATGTACCGTCGGCTCATAGAACCCACGCTCCCGGCATTTCTCACACCGGCAGATGCTCTTGATGTACCCCACCCGGCCATCCACGGTCTCCACAAAATCTCCCTCGCGCAGGTACTCCGGCATCATCAACAGTTTCGTGGAGCTCAGCTTGTCGAGATCATCCTTTTCCGCATATCCGCAATCCCTGAGCATCCCCCTGATAAGTGCAAAGTCGTACTTGCCAATGCGAGTAAAATTCTGCGGCAGATCCTCTATATTGCCACTCCAGCCCGTCTGCGTCCCATCGTCCCACTTGAAAATGAAGCTGTGAAGCCGCCCTGGCCTCTGGTAAGAAAACACATATCCGGTAAGCGTTTTAGATGATGTGCCATCGGCATGTTCCAACCTCACATAATCTCCCACATGAAAAGTGTATATCATTTCTGCTCGACCTCCTTCAGCGCTTTCTCCGCCTCCTCGCGGGTGAGGAATACGGTCTTACCGATTTCTCCGGCGTTTATACCTGACAGCGATTGCCAAACAAACCCTTCTACAATGTCCCACTCGATAAACAAGCCGAACAATTCCACGCGGATGGCTCTAACTTTATACACACTGATCGTTTTTCGACCCGTTACTTCGTAAAGCCTATCGCCCACCTTGCAAGGCGGCACCACAATCCTGCCGTCTTTGTCAGCTTCTTGATATTTTTTGAGTTCCATGAGTGCGCTGTGCAATTTTGCCATTTCCAGGCCGCTAAAGTGCTCCTCTTGCATTGACTTGATTTCCCCGGGCGTCAGCCCCGTGTCCTCGTAGGCGGCAAGGCGATCCTTGAGGCGATTGCGGCAGTACAGCGCGGTGCAGTCAGCCATCGGCTTACCATGCTTACCCGTCCAATCCGCTTTGCACTTCTGGCAGTCCATCATTGCCTGTCCATCGGTGTCGCGCTTCGTCAGTCGTTCCATCACTCCACCTCCTCTACATAGCACCAGCTCTGGGGCGGGCGTTCAAGCGTTCTCCCACACTCAACAAGATTGATACTCCCGTCAGGGTTGTAGTCATATTTTTGATATGAGCAAGCAATCATGCGCGATTGACACGATTTATCATCATTTTTATACATGCACACAGGAGAAAACTCGCTCAGTTTCTTCAGCGGATCGTAGATTTTCAGGTTGGAGATATGCCATCCGTAGCCAGCCTTCGCTTGCAGATACTCGTGCATATCTTTGAGGGTAAGGCACGACTGCCGCGCCACATCGTTTGTTGTCGGCTGACCCTCACCCTTGACATAGTAGCTGCCGCCGGGTGAGCGCGTTTCCAGCTCATAGATGCGGTCGCAGGTAAACTCGCCAACGACTTTGCCACCGCCATAAAACTGCGGCTTCGGATAATCCGTTGCAATAAAGTCCTCGTGCGGGTACTTCGGCATCGTGCAGTAGATGTAGCACTTAAACGGCGTTTTCATCTTTGGGCGGGTCTTTCGCACCTCAATGCTCTTTTCGCCCCTACAAATCTTCTCGCACCACTTCGGGCGGATGCTTATCATAACGGCCTTGCTCATACCTTTTCCTCCTTCCACGGCGTATCCACGCACTCCGGCTTCTTGCAGCGCATCTCGATTGCCCACAGCAGATTCCACGCCGCCGCCAGCAGGTGATCCTCGTCCTCCTGCCCGCCCAGATACTTCGCCGCGTGTCGCATGGCGCTGTCCATCAGGCTGCTGGTGGGTA
>OIYG01001432.1_pt1 | contig 18013 bp, 16 predicted proteins | sample 1587861 | NCBI WGS metagenome assembly OIYG01 (sample SAMN03283272) | human gut metagenome | biome: human-associated habitat; material: feces | host: Homo sapiens | place: Peru | collected 2012 | reverse complement strand
TGGAGATCTTCTTGCCCACCTCATACATGGGGTTGCTGGGGTCTTGGAACTCGCAGCCGGTCAGCAGGCCGGCACCGGCCACAGCCACAGCGGTAAGGGCAGAGTACTTCAGGAAATCACGCCGGGAAAATACATAAGACATGATAGATTCCTCCTATCTTTTGGGCATCCGCAGATGCTAAAACGATTCTACAGGGGGCGGATCAGGTGCCGCTGGCCTCATCGGGGGCAAACTTCTTGCGGTCGATGCTCCAGACGGACTGATACTCGTTGTACTGGGTATCGGGCATAAAGGTCAGGGTCAGGGTCTGGACATTGGGGTCCAGGTCCTTCACGGTGATGAGGTAATCGGCCTCCTGGCCCCGGTCGATCTGGGGGCCAGAGGCAGAGCCGGGCTTCAGGGCAACCTCCAGATTGCCTGCCTGATACAGCTTTTCGTCAGCATAGACGTAGAAGTTGACGTTGGTGATGTGGAGATCGTTCCAGCGGCCATTGCGGATATGGAGCTCAAAGGTGGCGGTGTTTGCCTCGGCACTGTAATCCAGCTTGGTCAGGGTGGACTGGACCTTCAGGGCAGAGTTGCTGGAGCCGATGTCCTCCTTAGGGGGCGTAGAGCCGGAGTCAGAGCAGCCGCCCAGCAGGCTGGTACCGGCCACAGCCACGGCGGCCACGGCGGTATATTTCAGAAACGAGCGGCGGGAGAAAACGGTAGACATGATTTTGTTCCTCCTCCTGGAATGTAAAATTATACAGTTTATGCCAATGGAAGTTACTTATACAATAGGCGAAATGACCGCAAAAGTCAATGCTTTTTATAAAATAATTGTGAACATTCTGTGGGCATATCGTACAAAATGGACGAAATCGAATGCAATTATCCGCGGATCACATCGGCGGCCTTCATGGTAAAGGTCAGGGTCTTGTCCGGGGCAAAGGTGGGCATGTAGGTCACCTGCAGCTCCTTCCAGCCGGTGGGCACCTGCAGCATCAGCACGATGTAGCCGGAGCCCTGCGGGGGCAGGGTCTCGCTGTCGGAAAAGCTCTGGGAGTTGGAATTGTACAGCGAGATGTTGGCACTCACGGCGGCACCCTGACCGTCGCAGGTGGCAACAAAGTCGGTGGTAGCAGCGGCCATGGCCTGGAAGTTGGCGTCCACGTTCTCCAGCGGGGGCACGGGGTAAGCGGCGTTGATGGCATCCACGCCCTGTGCACCGATGGTGTAGGTCTCGGTCTTGCTGCGGTTCAGCACGGTCACGCGCACGCCCAGATACTCATAGCCGGGCCGTGCGGGATCCTGGGTCAGGTGGAACACGCTGGACAGCTGCACGCCCAGACCGTTCCAGTTCTTGACGGTGTCGCCCACCTTCACGTCGTTGACGGTGGTGTTGCTGCCATTGGTCTTGCAGCCGCTCAGCAGGCTGGCAGAGCCGACCGCTGCAGCGGAAACACCTGCACACTTCAGGAATGCACGGCGGGAAATCTTGTTCGACATAGGTATTGTCCTCCTCTTGATCGGTGGAAATGTTGTCCTTTCCAGAATCTTCTACTCTGTTTATACCGTTTTTGGTGCACAGATGCAAGAGTTTGGGGGAACAATTCACAGGAATATCACCCCGGTACGACGGGATTTCAGTCCTCGGGGGTCAGGCCCTTGACGTGGGTCTCGCTGGTCTTGACCAGATTCAGCAGGCTGGGGGTGTACAGCGGGAACTCGCGGGTCAGGCTCTCGGTGGTCATGGCAAGGCAGGCGGGGTCCTTCACGCCCTCGGCACCCTTCAGGTCCTCCCCGGCCAGCAGGGCTTCCACATTGGCCTCGGACATGCGCATCACGGCGTCGGAATAGCCGCGCCAGCGGTGGGCACCGATGCTGAACATGCTGGACGCGTTGTGGGGCTCGGCCGAGTACAGCAGGCGGAACATCTTGGCCACGGCCATCATCAGGTAGGCACTCACCTCGGTGGTCAGGGCCTTGCTGTGGCACTGGCCAATCTTGGCATACAGCACGTTCAGGCTGTTGGAGATCAGCTTTTTGTTCATGGTGGGCAGCACGCTGCCGTGATAGATGTTGTCCTTCATCTTGTCGGGGTTGGGCAGCTCGTCGGCGGTCAGCATCATGCCGTTGCGCTCGGCTGAGCGGCCCAGCAGATAATCGCAGGACACATTGTAATAGTCTGCCACCCGGACCACAAAGTCCAGGCCGCATTCCCGGATGCCTTTTTCGTAGTGAGACAGCAAGGCCTGGGATACTCCGAGATCCTCGGCGGCCTGCTTCTGAGTGATGCCGCGCTCCTTGCGCAGCAGTTTGATGATACGATTGAATTCCATGATTGTGGACTCCTCAGTGAACCGGAATCGGACTTCCTTGATATTTGGTTTACAACACGTTGATTATACACAACGAAAAACCGAATGTAAAGCAAGAAAAGTGACGGTTTTTTCCCTCTTTTTTCGTCATTTTTGTCAAAAGACTTGCCCCGCATACCATATCTATGATAAACTAAAAGGCAACAGCGCATATTTTGTGGCACACCGGCGGGGTCCAGGACCCGGCCGGATGTGAAATTTGAGAACAAAGAGAAGATCTTTGCCAGACAGAGGTGTTTTTTGCATGAAAACGTTCAAGCTTCATCTGATCCGCCACGGCATGACGGAGGGCAACCTGAAGGGCCTGTACATCGGCAGCGGCACCGATATCCCCCTGTGCGACGAGGGCCGCGCCCAGCTGCAGGAGCTGAAGGAGCGGTTCGAGTATCCGCAGGTGGACACGGTGTTCTCCTCGCCCATGAAGCGGGCCGTGGAGACGGCCAACATCCTGTTCCCGGAGGCCGCCCACCAGTTTTCGGTGCATGACCTGCGGGAGGCCGGTTTCGGCGTGTTCGAGAACCGCCCGGTGAAGGAACTGGTAAAGGAAGAGGATTTCAAGAAGTGGATCACCCCGGGTTCCGGCTTCCTGCCCGAGGGCGCCGAGCCCACCGAGCAGTTCCATGCCCGCTGCTCCGAGACCCTGCTCAAGCTGTTTGAGTACATGATCCGGATGGACGTCTCCGAGGCGGCCTGTGTGACCCACGGCGGCGTCATCATGAGCATGATGAGCCAGCGGGCCCTGCCCTCCCGCCACCCCGAGCAGTGGATGGCTGACCCCGGCTGCGGCTATACTGTCCAGACCGATGTCCAGCTGTGGATGCGGGACCGTCTGGTGGAGGCCATCGACATCGTTCCCTACGGCTACGCCGACACCCTGCGGGGCCAGGAAGAAGCCGAGGAAAACGAGACTTACGAATAAACTGCCGTCTCAGAACAGGCCGGGAAGGCTTCTTTGCCGTCCCTTATCGTAAAATTCCGGGCAAATCCCTTGACAGGATGCCCGGAATTTACTATTGTATAAAGAGAACCTATTTTTCCCGCTGTTAGGAGGAATCCCCGATGTCTCAATCCCTGTCACGCCGCTCGTTCCTGAAATATGCAGGCTCCGGTGCGGTCAGCCTGGCGGCTGCCCTGCTTACCGGGGTATCTGCTGCGGCACAGGCCCCCTGCTATGAGGGCGAACCGGCCCTGCTGGACGGCAAGGCTGCCGTGGAGCTGCTGGGCTATACCCCGGCCCCGGAGCTGGGCTGCACACTGGTGTATCTGTCGGTGGAGAACCTCTCGGCCCGGACCCTGACGGTGGGGGCCAGCTACCTGCAGAGCCGGGGGCTGGACAGCAAGAATGCTCTGTACAGCCTGGGCACCGGCCTGACGGCCCTGTGCGACGGCAAGCCGGTGCGGATCGGCAGCTTTGCGGCCCCGCTCTACGGCGAGAACGCCGCAGACGCCTCGGCCTTTACCCTGAATCTGGCTGCAGGCCGTGGGGCGATGCTCCACTGCTTCTGCGAGACTCCGGGAAACTGGCAGACGCTGGAGCTGGTGTATCAGCCGGATTTTGCCGCCAGCCAGACGGTGCATTTCCTGGTACGCCGGGACACGGACGAGGTGCGGCTGGGGGCTGTCCCCACCACCCTTGCCGAGGTGGGCAGCATCGTGGAGCTGTAAGAAAAACCGAAGAATACAAACACAAAAAGGGCTGGAAACAGCCCTTTTTGTTGTTTGTTGTGCAATTTACTGCAGGGAATCCGGGTCGGCGATCAGGCTTTCCCCGGCCGAGTTCTGCACGGCCAGCTCCTGCCCGGTCAGACTGGAGACCAGGGCGAGATAGCTGCGGCCCGCGCAGAGCGTCAGGGGACGGCCATCGCTGTCGTACAGTTTGAAGGTAGAGCTGCTGCCCTGGGTCCAGGTGATGCTCCACAGGTGTCCGCCGTTGAGCCAGACCCCGCCGCCCATGGTCAGGTCGTAGTCCAGCGTGGCGTTGTCGTCCCGCAGGGAGGAAGCACTGAACAGGATGAGCAGATTGTCGAAATCGGCCTGCGCACCGTTGTTGGCGTCCAGCTGGGGCGTTCCGTCGGCATGGAGCATCCGGTAGGTGCCGCTGTCGGCATCGTAGGAAAAGCCGGTGGCGTTTCCGGCATCGAACGCGACCCGGACGCTGACGGCGTCTGCGGCATCGGCATCCGGCAGCCTGCCGTTCACGCGCTGCGGCAGCAGGGACGGCACGGACAGCACCCCGGAGGAGGAGTCGCTCTCGCTCCCGGAGCCGGAGGCGGCATCGGTCACCCGGGATTCCGTCAGCGCCGGGGAGATGCCCAGACTGTCCAGAACGCCGGAAAGTGCCTCACCGCTGGTGTACCACAGGGGGGCGTTGGCCCAGGTGCTGTCGCAGGAGAAGGCGTTGGTGCCGGTCTCCAGGGCATCCACGGCCCGGATGGAGTAGTAATCCAGATAGTTCTGGTCAAAGGTCCCGCCGCCCCGCTGGACCGGCAGCACCTGCTGCCCCACCAGAAGCCGCCAGTAGAGATCCTGCCCGGACGCCACCGGCCCCACACGGGGCACGGCGTAGACCGAAGGATAGACCAGACAGAGCCGGGTGGGCTGGCTGACTTCGGTCAGGGCTTCCAGAACAAGGGAAGCGCCCGACAGCCCCCACTGGGTGGTGCTGGAGGTCTGGTTGTCGATGGTCACGGCCACCGGCCTCTGTCCCGGCCACTGGGGGTCCTGCCCCGTCAGCGGGTCGGCGGGGGCGGTCGAAGCGGAGCTGGCCGCACAGCCGACAAGCAGGGCGGCGCAGAGCACAAGGCAGAGCAAAGAGCGTATCCAAAGCTTCATGGTTTCCCTCTTCTGCCCGGATGGGCGGGTGATTTACTGGTAGCTGAAGCGGTTCCACTCATCGTCATCCACCAGCGCCAGATAGGTCTTTCCCCGGTTCAGGGTCATCTCTTCGCCGCTGTCGGTGTACAGCTTCAGGGGCTGGGTGGGATGCGGTTTCTCCCAGCGGCCGGTCTGGACGCCGCCCCGGGTGAACAGGTAGGCCTGACCGCCGGCCACATAGTTGACCGACTGGACGTCGTGGGAGTCGCCGGCATAGGCGGCGATGCCGGCAAAGCAGACCACAAGGTTGGTGAAGGTCAGCTGCTTGCCGGTGAGTTCGTCCACGGTGGTCTCGTAGGCCTTGGCAGCGCGGCTGTACAGCTCCATTTTATAGTTCCGGTTCCAGTTGTTGTAGGTGAACCGGGTCTTGTAGCTGTCCGAGTGGGTGATATCAATGGTCCGTGCCCCCGGTGCCCCGGGCAGGTCGTTGATGGCAAGGGTGCGGTAATCGGCAAAGTGGAAGAAGGGCGTCTCGTTGACGTAGGTCAGGCCGATGCCGGCGTTGGAAGCGGCCTGACGGATCTCCTTGCCGGAGGTGAACTCGGTGTGTTCGTAGGCTACGTTCCGGCCCCGGCTGTCGCGGTGGGCAACATGGGGGTGGACCGGGGTGTTGAAATAGTTCTTGCCGCCGATGTTCAGGTCGGAATAGTGGTATACGCTGATGAACTGGGTGCAGAAGATGCTCTCGCCGTCATGGTAGTACAGGGCCTGATAGGGCATGAGCAGCTGCAGGAACTGGTCGCGTCCGGAGCGGATGGGGCCGACCTCGGGGATGACGTCGGCGCTCTGGAACACGGCGCAGAAGCGGGTGATGCCGCCCTCCACCTTGCTCTCGATGAGCAGATCGGCGGAGCCGATGCCGCGCTGAGGGCGGGCGTTCTGCTTCTGGGAGTTGGAGATGTTGTTGACCATGACGCCCACCATCCGGCCGTTGCCCCGGCGGGCCTCGCCGGTAAGGGGATCGGGGTCATAGGCAGGCAGCGGGCTGAAGCTGCTGGCCGCAGCCTCGCTGGAAGCCGCCGAGGATGCGGCGGCAGAGGACGCAGCCGCTTCGCTTCCGGCTGCTGCAGAAGATGCTGCCGCGGAAGAAGCCGCCATGGACGATGCAGCAGCCTCCGAAGAAGCAGCCGCAGCAGACTCGGAAGCGGCCCCAGACACGGCCCCTCCGAACAGGGACTTCATCCAGCCGGGCAGATTGCCGCCCAGTGCGGCGCTGCCGGAAGTTCCGGTGCAGCCGGTCAGCGCCAGAAGCGCCGCCGTCAGGCCGGTGTAACGAAGAACGGACCGTCGAGAGATTTTCATGGATGCAGGACCTCCTATGATCGCAGCCGACCCCGGCGCATCCGCGCGAACATCCGGCCGGCTTACAGGTTTCAGATGGACTGCTTTGATTGTAATGTTTCTTGCCGGGTTTGTAAAGGGGCAGTTGCGCACACACCCCTGCGGCCAGGTGCGAAATAAAGTTTTTTGCCCGGAATGCTTGCATTTTCCTGCCCGATGTGGTAATATTATTCGGCAGTATTGTTTATATTGCAGATAATATCGTATGCGCTCGTAGCTCAGTCGGTAGAGCATCTGACTTTTAATCAGAGGGCCAGGGATTCGAGTTCCCTCGAGCGCACCAAAAGAAAACCCACGATTCACCGTTTCAAATGCGGCTTGGATCGTGGGTTTCTTTTTGTTGTATCCGCCCGGCGGGGCTTGAAAAGTGCGACAGAAATGCGACAGCTTCGGAGGGGCTTTGTGAGCGTACCGGAACACCTGCCGGAATGTTTAATAAAATAAAGAAGCAGATAGACAGTCAGCAGCCTGACCGAAACGATTTTTACCAATCGAGGTATCAGCGCTCCTGGCTCTTTTGGTATTCCGGAATTTTTGCCAGCTCACGGGCATGATGGAGAACAGCTTCCCTGCCATCCTCATTCAGGCCTGCCATAATAGCATCAATTTCACTGACAAACCTGCCTTTATAGTAGGTTTTACTTTTGGGAGCAGAATCGGTCTGAGCTTCGTCAAGACCAAGAGAAAGGTCCTTGTTCAGCTGCTTCCGTATAGTATTTGTTGGAACACCATACTTAATTGCCATTTCATCCAAATGTTCCAAAGCCCATTTTCGTTCATGGGACGTTGTTACGGTTCCATTGCAGGATTCTGCCTGCTTAGTATTGTCATCAATGATTTTTTCGATTTCGTAGACAGCGAAGGAAGTACGAGATTCGGAATTTCCATATTTTTTTTCATAGTCCTCTCTCTCGGACTTCAGCATCAACTCTGTGATGTCAATATCAAGGGCGCTGGCAATTTTTTTGCGGGTTTCAAGTTTTGGATTGCGCCGGTTTTGCTCCCACTGAGCGATGCCAGCAGGAGTGATGCCAAGTTTATAAGCCAGATCGCTTAAAGTCCAACCTTTTTGCTGTCTGGCGTTGCGGATGAGTTCGCCGTACACTGCAGTCACCTCCAGATGTAATAATGCGCTATGATGCAGTATACCATGATTTATGCTGGAAGACAAGAGCAAAACAAAAAAAGATAAAAGTTTCGTTTTTGCTATTGATACTTATACCAAAACGTGATAAGATATAAATGAAGACGGGGCATCGAGCCTCAAACGTCGCCTGCACAGGGTGTGGGCAGAAGCCGACAGCCGTCTCATAATAACAATCAGGAGGTTCCTATTATGGAAAGAACAATCTACTACCCCGCCATGGCCAGCGTGAAAAACGCCGCCGCACGATTCAACGTGTCGCCCGAATATGTCCGGAAGCTCTGCCGGACGGGCAAAATCTGCTACACGGCCATCTCAAGTCGGAAATGGTTGGTCAACGTGGACACGCTGGCCCAGTTTTTCGCCCGGGGAGAGCAGGTCGCAGAGAACCCACAGCCCGTCGACGGGATCCGCCGCGTGGCTTCCTATTAAAAAGGAGGACCACGATGGCTCAGATCACACCGAAAGCGAAAAAGGAGGGCTCGACGTCCTACCTCATTCGCGTGTACGCTGGTCGGACACAGGACGATAAGGTCATCACCAAATGCAAAACTGTAACGCCGCCCGCCGGGATGGGCAAGAAAAAAGCCGAAAAGTGGGTGCAGGAGCAGGCAGTCCTGTTTGAGCAGCAGGTCACGAACGGCCTCGTGCTTGACTCAGATATGCTGCTGGATGACCTGATCGACCGCTGGTTTGAGGAATACGCCAACAAGCAGCTGAAGGCCAAAACGCTCTACGATTATAGAAGGATGCGCGGCCGGATCAGTGCCGGACTCGGGCATCTCAAGGTTTCTAAGATCAGACCGGCGCACGTGATGGCGTTCTACAACAATCTGGAGGAGAAGGAAGTCCGCCGGGACAGTACCTACACCGCTACAAAAGCTCTTCTGAACTTGCTCCCACATGGAACCCGGGGTGAACTGGCGAAACAGGCCGGGATCGGTCAGGACACCATGCGGATGGTCTATGCAGGCAAGAGTGTCAGCCGGAAGACGGCGGAAAAAGTATCTTCTGTGGTAGGGCTGGCCTTCTCAAAGGCGTTTGTGGAGCATACCAAAAAGGACGGGAAGCTGAACAACAACACCGTCATCCGCTATCAGGCCATGCTCTCCAGCATCTTTAAGAAAGGGGTTCAGTGGGGACTGATCAATGAGAACCCGTGTTCCCGTGCAGAACATCCCAAAGCCGAGGAAATCGATGTCCGGGTGCTGACCGAGGAAGAGATTCCAAAGCTGCTGGATGCCCTCTCGGATGCACCGCCGCAGTACAGCGTGATCGTTCAGCTGGCATTGCTGCTCGGTGCCCGGCGGGGTGAGATCTGCGCCCTGCGCTGGTCGGACATTGACTTTGAGAAGGGAACGCTCTCCATCAAACGGACGGTCCAGTTCATCCCCGGGACAGGCCTTCTGTTCAACACGCCCAAGACGAGACGCGGCAAGAGATGTCTGCGTATTGGAGCGGATTGCGTGGAACTGCTGCAGGAGTACCGGCGATACCAGAAAGCCGAGAGGTTCCGGATCGGATCGGCGTGGGTACGCAAGGTTACACTGGAAAATGGCAAGGTGGTTGACAACGATATGCTATTCACAAAGTGGAATGGTGAGCCGATGGACCCGGATATCATCTCGTCCTGGTTTTCGGATTTTCTGGAAGAACATGGTCTTCCGGACGTCAATTTTCACAGCCTCCGCCATTCGAATGCCAGCATCCTGATTGCGGCACATGTGCCGATCACGACGGTTTCCGGGCGGCTTGGGCATGCACAGACCTCAACCACGCTGAACTACTACGCATCGGCCATCCAGAGTGCAGATGCGGCCGCAGCGGATGCACTGGAAGGGGTTATCCGAATCCGGGAAAGGGCACATGCGTGAGGACACCCAAAGCACGGATTGCAAAGTTGAGAAATGAGACGGAAATGCGATGAAAACAAAACATTGCAATTACAAAGTGGCCGGAAGATTGCAAATGGTTGCATGGGGCCAAGAAGGAGAATAACAATGACAGAAGATACCACAGTAACTGCTGAGGTGACAGTGCTGAACCCGGGCGGTGGGGTGTTCCAGAAAATGAGTGAGGTAGAGCCGGAAGCTATCGAGTGGACAGTGCCCGGTTTGATCCCGAACGGGGAAATCACCCTTCTTTGCGGCGATGGCGGTGTGGGAAAGGGACTGTTTACGGCACAGCTTGTGAGCTATGTGACAACAGGAAGAACTTCCGAGATTTTCCCAGCGGCACGAGAACAGCCCGGGAATGTTGTGATTCTGGCGGGTGAGGATTCCGTTGATGCAGTGTTATGGCCACGGCTGAAGGCCGCAGGGACAGATTTTGAGAAGGTTCAGGTTGCCGCCAGCAACTATTATTATTGCAAGACAGGCCAGATGCTGTATCTGGATGACGAGAATCTGTGGGCCAGAGTTGCATCGGTGCGCCCATCGCTGGTTGTGATTGACCCGATTCAGAGCTTTTTGCCGCCAAGCATCAACATGAACAATCGTCAGCAAATGCGGGGCCTACTGCAGAAGCTGCAGGGAATGGCGCAGGAGTGTGGATTCTCGCTGCTTCTGGTGATGCACACCAACAAGGGCACGGGGGCATCTGGCCGGAATCGGCTGAATGGAACCGCAGATCTCTGGGACGCAGCACGAAGTGTTCTGATGATGGGGCATGAACAGAATGGAAACAGAGTCTATCTCTCGCGCGAGAAAAGCAGTTATGGTACGCAGGCACAGACCGTCCTTTTTACCACAGAAACGGTGGATGTTGGGAAAGGCCTGAAGGCTGCAAGGTTGGTTTTTGATGAGACAACAGAGCGTAGAGATATGGATTTTGTCCGAGAAAAGCCCGAGAAAGCCGCCGGGAAGTCCGAGACTGTGCAGCGTATGATCCTGTCGATTCTGGGTGAAAGTCCAGAGAGAAAAATGGAGAGCGTTGCACTGAAGAATGAAGTCATAGCACAAATCGGGTGTAGTGGAAGCACATATGATCATGCCCGGAGCGCGTTGACAAAGGATGGCCTGATCCGGAATGAAAAACAGGGAAAGGGCTATACGGCTCTGAATCAGGAGCGGGCAACAGTGAGAGTGGCCTGAGAAAAATAACATAGGAGAATTAGATATGATTAATATTTGTGGAAATTATTACATGACCGCTAACAGCTATAACTATATCGTGAAAAAGGCGTATAGGAAGAATGATGGGGAGACAGGGTATAGCGATTACAGGTACTATTCATCCCTTGCAGCGGCACTGAATACGACAAAGGACTATGCCGTTCGTGATGGAATCGCAGAGGAAAAACTGACAGACGTGAAGCAGATGATATCAGAACTTGAGCGAGCTACGATAGAAGTGAAAAATGCTGTAGCAAAACTAGGCCTCGCTATGAACACGAGTGAGATAAAGAAAAAGATCGAAGAGATGCAGGATGAGCCAGACAAAGCGGAAGACGTGGCAAAATTTCCGGCATAAAGAAAACCGCCTTTCCTGAGGGTAACAGGAAGGCGGCCATGGAAACGGGAAAATTGTTTGGCGACAGAGATTCCCTGCTTTCCATTTTATCAGGTGAAGAAGCATTTTGCAACGAGAATTTTTGTAGTTGAAGGGTGCAGAATCACCAAAGATACAGTGCGCATGGCTGGGTGGAAGATACCTGACCATGTGCTTTTTTAGAATGGAAGTGATTATCGTGACAAAGACAAAGTGGCCATTCGGGGGATTCTTTCTGAAGTTTGCCGATGAAAAGAACGGAACACACCTGTATGAAGACTACCAGAAAGAACTGGAAGAAAATCCCATCACAGAAGAGGAAGAAAAAGAACATAAGGAGTCTGTGCAGGCAGCACTTGCAGAGCTGGAACGGTTCAGCGCAGAGGCTGAGCAGAAACGAATGGACGAGGAAAGACGGAGGAGGGCGCAAGAGGTTTCAGAACTGCCGTTTGATTTGGACTTGCCCATTCAGCTAAGGGACGGTCCTCAGAGTGAAGATGTGGTGTCCTCTGAGAAAGAGTCAGAGCCAGATCAGGAGACGGCCTTGGCACCCATTGAGCCGAAGCTGTACGTGTCGGATCTTGTGGGAGATGATTACAAGAGCTGGGGAAATGGCCGTGTGATTCTTGACTGCGGAACAGGCCGCGGCAAGAACGAGTTTATCATTAAGAAACTGACAAGCTGGCTTGTGAACGGATTTTTGTCAGGTGAAAAGCAGCGACGAATCCTCTATCTGTGCCCGCTGAACTCGCTTCACACGGAGATGATACGCCGCCGATTTGAAGCCGAGACAGCCGAGATGGGAGAAGGAGTCGCCGCAGAGTTCTCGATTTATGGAGATGTTCTGATGATTCAGACCTATCAGCACGTTGAAAGGCTCAGAAGGAATAACCCGGCCAAACTGGAAGAGGAGCTGGCTGGTGTTGGGTATATCGTGGCGGATGAATGCCATTACGTGACCGACTTCTCGACCTACAACATCAATACCTATTTGTCCTTGGAAATGCTACAGAACGCCGAGAAAGACCATGTGGTGATTTACATGAGTGCGACCGGCAGTCAGGTGTATGAGATACTGAATGAGACTTCCCCGACGCCGTCTGACCGAATTTATACACTCCCACAGGATTACCGGCATATCGCACAGATGTACTTTTATGCCAGAGAAAATCTGGTGATGATGCTGGATGACCTCCCGGCGGATGAAAAAGCTATGATCTTTATGTCCAGTGCAGAGGATCTTGTCAAAATGAAAGAACAGTTCGGGGATGCCGCCGGGTACTACTGCTCTGAGAACAATCCAAAATATGGAAAGCAGTTTGATGCTCTGGAAAATTGTATCAGGAACAGAAAGCTTCAAAAGCGGTTTGTATTCACGACAAAAGCTATCGGTATGGGGATCGAAATCAAGGACCGTACCGTAAAGCATATCTTCATCGATCAATGGAAGCCGACGGATATCGCACAGTCCATGGGCCGCAAACGTCCTTTAGATGCAGAGGACACCTGTACCATTTACTTCCGTGACTATGACGCAGACTGGTATATGAGCGGCTTGCAGAGATTCTGGCCGATCATTGCAGAAGAACTTGAACCGGTGGAAGCGTCCCTTGATGGAACGGAATCCTTTGCAGAGTATTGCCAGAGTGGTGCACCCGATAAAATCAACAGGAGGTTGGAAAAATGCAGGGTGATGGAGTGGGATGCTTCGCAAGGAAATTACCGTGTTAATCAGCTTGGTGTCAATCAGTTAAGATATGAAAGGGATTTATTAGAAGAAATGATAGAGACATCTTATAAGCAGGCGTTTACAAAGTATACCGTGGTGGATTTGAAGTGGGACATCCAACCGTATCGTATGCCGGTACTTATGAACTGGTTGAAAGAACACCTTAATCAACCGATGCGTAAAGAAGAAATGTATGCGGGAATTATGGGTACAGGAGTGTTCACGGAATATAAGGGAAGGCCGATGGGACTCAATGCGCTGAATGAAAAACTCAAGAGCTATGGAGTGCAGATTTTAAGTGAACGTGATTTTAGAAGGACAGAAAACCGAAATAAAACATTTTGGAGATTAGTTGAGATTTAATCTGGCGCAAAAACTGTACTATAATCTATATATGGAAAGTACAAAAAATGAGCCAAAATCAAGAAAAGGTGATTGATAAAGTAAGCAGTGCATGCTAAGATAATCCTGTACATAAACGGTGAGTACCGGGACGACTCTGACATTGGCAAGCTGATGCACGACTTCAACTGCACCAGCGCCGATGATATGAATTTTGAGATCCTTGCCGAAAAGACCCGGTATCTGAAGGAAAATCCGAAGGGAGTGAGCGAAATGTGTAAAGTGATGGAAGACCTGCGGGATGAAAGCTATGCGGAGGGCCGTGCAGAAGGTCACGCAGAGGGCCGGGAAGAACAGGCTCAGATGACCGCCAGGAACCTCTATGAACAGGGTCTGACGATCGAACAGATCGCAAGAGCAATCGGCTTTGGCATGGACACAGTAGAAAAGTGGCTCACGCAGAAAGCCGGATAATGAAATAACCGAAATGGCCAGTGTATTGTACGGTTTGCGTATGATATGCTGGCTTTTTTGTTTGATGTAAGGCAGGTCGGGGTGGTTAAAAATCCGGAGCCGGGTGTCATTCTGGCCAGACAGAGGAGTTGCTGGTTCTCCCCAGCCCGGGATAAAATATGGATCAGACGGCTGAAACAGGCCATACTAAAAGCGGTATCCTCCATTTGAGTAGTTGAGGACATCTGTCACTTTTTCGTGTTGCTACGCGGTTTGTTTTGCTCTTTGACTCCTCTCTGACCCTTTTTGAAGCCAGCGGGTGATGCATTCCAGTTCCTGCCGTTTGCGGTTCAGGTCAGAGTGAACATAGCGCTGCAGGGTGATGGCTGCGTTGGAATGCCCCAGCAGCTCACTCAGGGTCTTGATGTCACATCCGGCCTGCAGACAGGTGGTGGCAAAGGTATGCCGGAGAACATGCGGATGAACTTTTCGGACGCTGGCCTGCTTCAGGTAGCACTGGATGCTTTTTCGGTAACAGCGCGGTTCCACCGGACGTTCCTCGGTTCCGGAAAGAAACCATGTCCTGTCACTGTAATTTTTGTGAAGTTTCCGCAGAAGCTTTAAGAGAGGATTCGGGAGCGGCAGTTCCCGGTTGGAGTGCCGTGTCTTAGGTGTCTGGATCACGACCCTTGTATGACCGTTTCCGCAGGAGATCCGGCAGACGGTGCGTCGGATGATGACAATCCCCTCGTTCAGATCAAAGTCACCCCACTGCAGACCGCAGACTTCACCGATACGCAGGCCGAGTTCCGTTTGCAGGAGCATTCCGGCTTTGCGGGTAGTCGGTTCTGATAAAAGAAAATCCCGGAGAGAAGCCTGTTCTGTCCGGGTCAAGGGCTGTGGTTCTGGTTTTTGTGTGCGCGGGAGTTTTATACATAGCTCCATGGGTGGCATAAGATGCAGATGGGCACCATATTTGCAGATACGCCGTAACATCCCAAGGCATTCCTGTGCGGAAGAAGCACCAAGCGGTCGATGACTCCGGTCGGCAGGAGAAAGAACCTGAAGAAAAAGCCGCTCCAGAAGCGAATCAGTCAGGCTCGAAACCGACAGACTGCCCAAAACCGGAAGAAGATATTTGTGCAGAGTGTACTGATAGTGTGCATATGTGGACTCCTTGATGCTTTGACTAAAAGAGGAAAGCCACAATTCCGCCAGTTCAGAAAACTGCATCGATTTTCTGGAGAGCTGATAGAATCCGGACAGGGCTTTCCGCCGGGTCAGTTCCTCTTTGACCTCGTGATAAGCGTGTCCATACAGGTAACCCCAGATCGGTTTTCCGTCGGCAGTGCGTCCTTTGATATAACGGCCCTCCCAGCGGCCGTCTTTCCGCTTGTGGATATTTTCTCCCCGTTTTGCCATCTGAATGCCTCCTTTGATCTGCCCCTTGTCCGACCCTTTATCCGCAAGATAACGGTTGCCAAATTGCCATAAACTGTCATTCCTGACTTGGATCAGGCAAAACAGCGTGGAAATGTTGCTTTTTAGCTGGACCATTCGGGTCAGAGCGAGGCGCTTCTATTGAAGTACTGGTAAAATTATGATAAAATAGGGCAAGAATTGGCACAAGAACAAAAATGAGCGGTATCTTCCATTACTCAAATGGAGGATACCTTCTCTTGCGGAAGGGAGGGACAACAGGTGGCATTGCGGTTATTCGAGCATAACGAAAAAGCCTATCGGGCGGCGCTTGAGATGATGAATCAGTACGGCAAGGCTGCCGTTGTCCACCCGACCGGAACGGGAAAAAGCTATCTTGCCTTCAAGCTGATCGAAGACCACCCGACAGAGATCATTTTCTGGCTGTCCCCCAGTGAGTATATCTTCAAAACGCAGATCGAGAGCCTGAAACGACAGGACCCGGATTTCCCGATGGAGAATGTCCGCTTCTACACCTATGCCAGACTGATGTGCTGTACGGAAGCTCAGCTTGCGGAGATTGCTGTACAGGCTCCTTCCTATATTATTTTGGATGAATTCCACCGTGCGGGAGCTGAGTGCTGGGGCGAAAGCACGGTGGCTCTGTTAAAGTTATGCCCGGCGGCAAAATTGCTGGGTCTGACTGCGACCAATGTCCGGTATCTGGACAACAACCGGGACATGGCGGCCGAGCTGTTTGACAGCAGGATCGCAAGAGAGATGACCCTGGGCGAAGCCATCGTCCGGGGGATTTTGCCTGCCCCGAAGTATGTGACGACGGTGTACCAGTATCAGAAAGACCTTGCCCGATATCAGGCCCGCGTGGACAATCTGCGTTCCGCCGGGATCCAGGATGTGAATCAGAAAGTCCTTGATGCACTCCGCCGGGCGCTGGAGCAGGCGGACGGTCTGGACAGAGTCTTTGCACACCATATCACGGATAGGGCGGGAAAATATATCGTGTTCTGCGCCAGTAAGGAACACATGGATGAGATGATCTCTCATGTGCCGGAGTGGTTCGCAAAGGTCAACCCGGAGGTCGCCGTCTATGAGGCTTACTCGGATGACCCGGGGACAGATAAAGCGTTTGCGGCCTTCAAGGCGGATACCAGTGACCGGCTTAAGCTGCTTTTCTGCATCGATATGCTCAATGAGGGTGTCCATGTGGCGGGCATTTCGGGTGTGATCCTGTTCCGGCCGACCATTTCGCCCACCGTGTACAAGCAGCAGATCGGACGCGCCCTGACCGCCGGGGAGAACGTGACCCCGCTGATTCTGGATGTCGTGAACAATTTTGAAGGTCTGTGCAGCATTGCCGGGCTTCAGAACGAGATACGAGAAGCGGTGCAGCGTCTCCGCGTCAACGGCGAGGGCGACCGGATCGTGACCGAGCGGTTCGAGATCGTTGAGCAGGTGCAGGACTGCCGGGTACTGTTTGAACGGTTGCAAGAGAGTCTTTCGTCCACCTGGGACCACTATTTTTCGGAAGCGAGCATTTACTATGCGGAACATGGCAACCTGAATATTCCAAAGCGTTATACCACGCCGAACGGCCTGAGCCTTGGCGAGTGGGTCATCACCCAGCGGAGAGTCCGGGCAGGACAGCATACTGGCAGCCTGACGGAGCAGCAGATCGCGCGGCTAGACAGCATCGGAATGCAGTGGGACAACCGGAACGATGCAGCCTGGAACCGTGGCTTGGAAGCGGCAAGGCGGTACCGGGAGCAGTTCGGGAGTCTGATGGTTCCGAAAAACTATAAGTCGGACTCCGGTTTTGCACTGGGACAGTGGATCGTCAATACACGGCAGAGCCGCGCAGAGGGAAAGCTGAGTCAGGAACGGACTCGCCAGCTGGATGAACTTGGCATGAGCTGGAACGCTCTGGATTCCAGATGGGAGCAGGGCTATGCGCTTGCCGCGCAATACGCTGCGGAATATAAGGACCTGAACGTCCCGGCAGACTATGTGACACCGACCGGAGAAGCACTTGGAAAATGGCTCCGCAATCAGTGCCGTGCCTACACGAACGGGAGCCTTTCACCTGACCAGGTTGCCCGGCTGGAAGCCATCGGAATGTATTGGGGCAACCGGAATGACCGGCAGTGGAATGAAGTCTATCAGGCGGCAAAGCGCTATTTTGAAGCAAACGGAAATCTGGATGTGCCGGTGGCCTATGTCTCGCCGGAGGGCTATACCCTTGGCAAGTGGGTGCGGAGACAGCAGTATGCACGGCAGAATCCGGAAAAGAGCAGTGCAGTCCTGTCCCCGGAACGAATCGCCCTGCTGGATGCCATCGGGATGCAGTGGGAAAAGTCTGACTCGTGGCAGCACCGGCTGAAGCTGGCGCAGGAATATAAGCGAATTCACGGGACAGCGCAGATCCCGGCGGCCTATAAAACGCCGGATGGCATCTGGCTGGGCCGGTGGATGTATCAGCAGAAAAAGCTGCTGCAAAGCGGTTCGGGAAAGCTGAGCGCGGAACAAAAGAAACAATTGAAAGGGTTATTGGAGGATTATGTCAAAATTTCAGCATGACTTGATGCTAAAGATCGTGAAGCTCATCGATCTGGTGATGATCACGATCCCATTTGCAGCCTGCTGGTATGGATATTATTCGTATCAGGTATACGCAAAATTCGGGTGGAAGGGCAACTGGGCCATGATCGGCCTCTTTGCGGTGCTGTTCTTCCTGCTGGGCAAGGTCTACGATGCTTTCTGGATGTCCATGCAGCGCATCTCGGAACTGATCTATGGTCAGGTCCTGGCAGCGATGGCCACGGACGGCATCCTGTACATCG
>OIYG01001429.1_pt1 | contig 18046 bp, 22 predicted proteins | sample 1587861 | NCBI WGS metagenome assembly OIYG01 (sample SAMN03283272) | human gut metagenome | biome: human-associated habitat; material: feces | host: Homo sapiens | place: Peru | collected 2012 | reverse complement strand
ATGGTATGGTATGGTGTGGCGGGGCGGAGCAATCCTTAGCTTTCGATTGTTTTTATATCTGTGTAGGGAAAATCGATTTACACCAAAATGAAAAAGTATTAAAAACAAAAAGAAAGTAGGAAAAGTATGACAACAATTAATCCAATTTATGTACAACCACAACCGCAAACTCAATCAAAACACAAGGTAGCAAGACATATTGTAAACGCAGGTATTACCGTCGCAGGTGTAGGTGCGACAGGCTATGCCGTACGCAAGGATTGCATCGGAAAACTTTTGGATTCAAATAATACAGTTGCCAAAAATGTAGTAAAAGTATTTTCAAAAATCGGTGAAAAATGTATGAAACCATTTGATGAAATTTTAAAATTTCCATTGGAAAAAAGGGGATTTGATGCTAAAGAAATTTCGGAAGCCTTAAAGACTTCAAGAACAGGACTTGCAATGGCTGCGACTTTGGGAGCAATCGGATTAGGTTTCCTTGCTCGTGGTATTTACAATGCAGGTAAAATTAACGCAGAATAATAAAACTTTTGAAAATAAATTCACCTAAATATGATAGTGGCACGACCGAAAGGTCGTGCCACTTCTTTATACTCTTAACTTTCAGGTGTATCGACCCATTTTTTTGCATCAAATCTGAGGTCTGTTAGTTTCATGTTCAGGGATTCAACGTAAGGTTTAAATTTTACCAAAAGTTGGGTTTTTCTTAGTAGCAGTTCTTGTGCTACGATTGGGGTTTTGCAGGCTATTACCATAATTGAGCCTTTTATCATTGAGTAAGGTTTTGAGTTTTGTGCAAATTTTTCACCTGCAACTTTTCGCCAAAATTTGCACAGGTTTGTTCGAGTCAGTGCTTTTCTGATTACGGCATTTTTTGACATTTCTGCGATAATGTCGTCAATATTTTTAATTTTTAAATAACGTATTTTTTTCATAAATGCAGGTAACTCTTTTTTGTGTTAATATTATAGAATGGTGACTCAACAATTAAATAATAGCATAAAGAATTCAAAAAATATATTACTGGTTTCTCACATAAACCCTGACGGTGACACGTTGGGAACGATGTGCGGAATGTACAATTTGATAAAAGATAATTACAAAAAGCACTGTGAAATGGTTGCTGTGTCTGATATTCCGACAACGTATGATTTTTTGCCCGCAAGGAATCACATTAAATCAGTTTCTGAATTTGATTTATCAAGAGAATATGATTTGGTGATAAATTTGGACGTTGCGGCTCTTGACCGATGCGGTGAGGTTCAAGTGTTGTTTTCAAAGGCGAAACATACCGTTAATATTGATCACCACGAAACAAATGTAGGGTATGCGGAAATTAATATTGTTGAACCTTATGCGGCGGCTGCGGCTGAAGTTTTATGCGGAGTTGCCGAAGATTTAAACTGGAAAATTTCAAACGACTGTGCGATTTGTTTATATACAGGTTTGATGACGGATACAGGATGTTTCAGGTATTCCAACACCACTCAAAAAACTATGCGTTATGCGGGTGAAATGATTTCATTAGGCGTAAATCCTTCCGAGTTGTATCAAAAATGTTACGAAACCTCGTCTAAGGATATGGTTTTATTCCAAAGTTATTGCGTAAATAAGGCACAATTTGTAAATAATGACAAAATCGCTTATACTATAGTTTATAAAAAAGATTTGGAGAAATTTAATAATAAAGGTGAAGATTTCACGGACGGTTTAACCGAAAAGTTGAGGGCTATTGTTACTACGGAGATTGCGTTTGTGGTCAAGGAATTAAATTCAACGACTTCAAAGGTTTCAATGCGAAGCAAGAGCGAAAATATTGCTCAAATCTGTTCCGAATTTGGCGGAGGCGGGCATAAATTGGCTGCGGGTGCGGTTATTAAAGGAACTCCGACACAGGCTGTAAAATTGATATTAAAAGAAATCAAAAATAAAGGTTTATGTTAAAGAAATTACTGAAAAACAAAACGATAAGAGGGCTGGTTAGATTAATAAAGTCGATTATTGAAAACGACTTTTACGGTATGGCTGCGGAAATGGGCTTTATGCTCGTTGTGGGAATTTTCCCGTTTATGTTGTTTTTAATGGCTGTTTTCGGGTGGCTTGGTAGCCGTTCTTATTTGGTTTCTATTTTGCATGTGTTGTCGGGAATTATGCCTAATCAGGCAATGAATTTGCTTCAATCAGTGTTGGAAGAAACAATGATTTTCAATCACGGAAAATTAATGGCGATTATCGGTATAGTGACAACTCTTGTTCTTTCTACAAACGGAGTTGCAGTGATTTTGAAGGGTTTAAACCGAGCGTATAAAGTGATTGAAACGAGAAATTTCATATATACAAGGGTGCTTTCATTTTTAATGGTTTTTGTAAATATTTTGGTGATGTTTTTGACGATTAACATTATCATTTTCGGTAAAGTTATTATTACGTTTTTGGTGACACATTTTGGAATGACAAAATCTGTTGCGACATTGATATTGACCCTTCGTTGGCCTGTTGCATTTTTGGCATTGTATTTAATGGCCTTTTTGATGTATTACATTTTGCCTGATTTGAAGGGTAAAGAGTCCTTCAAACGCAGAAGTGCAATTCCTGGGACTATATTTTTCACGACTTTGTGGTTGGTAGGCTCGTGGGGCTTTTCTATTTATGTAAACAATTTGAGTACATATAACCTTGTATTCGGAACGATTGGTGCGTTCTTTATTTTGATGATTTGGCTTTACTATACTTCAATTTTATTGCTTATCGGGGGTGAAATTAATTCGCAGGTTTATAACAAATTGGCATATAAATCAAACGAAATCCACGAAGAAATCATGGAGCTTCGTAAAAAGAATTTCAGAAGGTAGTTTTATTTTAAAAAGTCTTTCCAGTAACTTCCGTTTCCGTCAGGGCTTTTGTCTTTCAATGCAAAATAAGCACAGGAATGTGCGGGTGTCGTGGTTGAGTAGCTACAGTAATTTTTTATAATATTTTCATCGGTAACGTTTTCGTTTGTGTTTGCCCAGTCTTTTCCCGTATATGGTACGATAGTGTTGTTATTTGTGAAAACGAACACAAATCGGTCATAACCGAGCCTGTTTGGGTTTGCATTTCCGTTGATATCGACACAAATTTTTGGTCCGAAATCAATGCCATATATGCTGGGTTTATCGTCAAAAGCATATAATCTTCCCGTAATATCAAGGTGTACGTTTGACCTATCGCAGGGATATGAGGTTGATTCTGTTCCATTCAGGTTCTTTTGAGTTATATTGTTTTGCTTATCATACCTCCCCCAGTGGTTACTTGTAGTTCTTGTGTGACCGTTAAAATGTGAGAGGAACAAATCAATAGTTTTATCGTTTAAGAAATCGCCGCTGCTATCGTTATATAAATATTCATTCGCATCGTGTACCGAATACCCTTCTGTTTGATAAAAGGATTGAGCGGCGTTGTTCAAATCTGCATAAGTCTTTTTGAATTGGACGGCAAGTTTCTTTTTTCTCAGATTTGAATTTATTGTAGGGATTGCAAGTGCAGCAATTACTCCGATTATTCCGAGTGTGATAAGAATTTCAGCCAGCGTAAATCCGAATTTCTTTTTGAACATCCGTTTCTCCTTGTTGAACAAATATTGATATTATCGTTATAATATTGAATATATCAATAAAATAATACATTATTTCAATATTTATTGCAATACCCTATACTTTCTTTATGGATATTACGGAATGGAATAACGATGAAATTATGCGTCTTGTTATGGCGAAAGGGCATATTACCCAAAAGATATTGTTGGAACATCTGAAGAAAAATAATGGTGAGAATATTCCTCAAAGCACTTTTTCTTGTAAAATAAGACGTAATTCGTTGAAGCTTGAAGAGTTCCAAAAAATTTGTAAGATTTGTGGTTATAGCATAAAATTGGAGCGTAATTTGTAAAAAAAAAATGTTCTTGTTATAATCCTGTTATGAAAGATATGTTAGATAAAATTCTTCAAATTGAGAAGAAATATAAAGAATTAGGTGAAACTTTATCAAATCCTGACGTAATTCAGGATTACAACCGTTTCAGAGATTTGTCAAAACAAAGAAAATCTATGGAAGAAACGGTTGAGTTGTATTATAAATGGAAAGAAACAACCGAAGCAATCGAAGATGCAAAACAAATGCTTCACGAAGAAAAAGATGAAGAAATGCGTGCGTTTTTGAAGGCGGAAATGGAAGAAAATGAAGCAAAAATTCCTGAATACGAAGAAAGAATGAAGGTTCTTCTTCTTCCTCGTGACCCAATGGATGACAAAGACATTATGCTTGAAATCCGTGGCGGTGCTGGTGGCGATGAAGCCAATATTTTTGCAGGCGATTTGATGCGTATGTATTTGAGATATGCTGACAAAATGGGTTGGCAAACTCAAATTTTGAGCAAAACCGATTGCGAAGCCGGCGGTGTTTCCGAAGTTATTATTTCAATGAAGGGTGATTCAATTTATTCAAGATTGAAATATGAATCAGGTGTTCATCGAGTTCAAAGAGTTCCCGCAACGGAATCTCAAGGCAGAGTTCATACCTCTACTGCTACGGTAGCGGTTATGCCACAGGTTGATGATGTTGAAGTTAACTTGAATATGAACGATGTTGAAATTACCACTGCAAGATCTGGCGGTGCGGGCGGTCAAAACGTAAACAAGGTTGAAACCGCAGCCAGAGTTTTCCACAAACCTACAGGAATTATGATTTTCTGTACAGAAGAGCGTTCTCAGTTGCAAAACAAAGAACGGGCGTTGGAAATTCTTAAAGCAAAACTTTATGATATGGAAGTTCAAAAACAAACCAAAGAGATTACCGATTTAAGACGTTCTCAAGTCGGGTCGGGGGATCGTTCCGAACGTATCAGAACTTATAACTTCCCGCAAGGTCGTTTAACTGACCACAGATTGAACCATAACTTGAATGTGTGGACTGTTATTGACGGCGAACTTGACGAGCTTATTGATTTGTTGGTTGAATACGACCAAAAATTGAAGTTGGAAAAATTGGCAGAGGTAGGCTAAGCGAGGTTAAAGTGGTAGAAAGAAGGTGCGTAGGTTGTTGGCAAATTAAAGACAGAAACGACTTAATAAAAATTACAGCCGACAAACATTGTGAAAACCTTGCAATAAACCCTGATAATACCACATTTGGCAGATCAGCATATCTTTGTTATAATGAATCGTGTATAGAGAAGGCATTTAAGAAAAATAAATTGGCAAAACACCTGAAATCCTCTATACCAAACGAATTGAAAGGACAATTACTAGATGAGTTACGAAACAGTTAGAATAAGTGAATTAGCAAAAGAACTTGGATTACCAAGCAAAGAGGTTGTGGAAAAATTTGCACAACTCGGTGTTACAAACAAAACTCATTCAAGTACTGTCACTCTTGATCAAATCCGCAGATTGAAAGAATTTATCGCTAATGGCGGTGTTAAAAAGACACAAAAACCTAAAGCTTTTGTCGTTAAAAAGGCAAAACAAGTTGAAGAACCTGTAGAAACTAAGCCAACAACGGTTGCAAAAGCGGTTGAAAAGGTTGCTGCGATTGAGAAATCAAAACAGGTTGAACGTATTGAACGTCCAAAACAAACTCCGAAACAAACTGTTTCTCGTTTGGAAATTGTAAGACGTGCTCCTAAAAAGCCTGTAGCATCTGAAAATGGTGAAAAACCTGAAAGACCTGCAAGAAAACCTTTTAATAAAAATCAAGACGGAGAAAGAAAGCCGTTTCAACGTGGTGAAAAACCAAACGGCGAAAAAAGATTTTCAAAATCAGACAGACCTGCTGGTGAAAATAAAGATTTTGGTACTAAAAAACCGTTACAACGTCGTATAATTCCGCAAGAAATTTATGATAACAAAACCCCTGTGGCATCTAATTCAAAAAGACGTTCTGATAGCAAGAAAAAAGACAAAGAATTTAATAAAAAAGAAGAACAGGAAAGAATTTCCTTAGAAAAAGCCGCAGCACAACACCACAAAAAGAAAGTTGCAAAAGTTGCGGATGTTGAAGAGGTTACACAATTAGTTGTAACTCAGGCTATGACAATTTCCGAATTGTCCGAAAAAATTGCAAAAACTCCTGCCGAAATCGTTAAATTCCTTATGTTGAACGGAATTATGGCAACAGTTAACCAACTTATTGATATTGATGTTATCAAAAAAGTTTGTGCCGAGTACGGTTTAGAGGTTTTGGAAGAAGACTTGGATGCTTACATTGAACAGGAAATGGAAAAAGAAGAAAAAGCCAAAGTCTTGTCGGAAGTTGATAAAAAATTATTGAAACGTAGAGCCCCTGTTATTAGTATTATGGGGCACGTTGACCACGGTAAAACAACCTTGCTTGACAGTATTCGAGCTTCAAAACACAAAATTGTAGCAACCGAAGTTGGCGGTATTACTCAGTCAATCGGTGCTTATACTGTATATTTGGACAATAATAAAGATAGAAAAATCGTGTTCTTGGATACTCCTGGGCACGAAGCGTTTACCGAAATGCGTGCAAGAGGTGCGAAAGCTACTGATATCGCAATTTTGGTTGTTGCCGCAGATGATGGTATCATGCCTCAAACAATAGAAGCTATCAACCACGCAAAAGCCGCTGAAATCCCTATTATTGTTGCGGTTAACAAGATTGATAAACCGGGTGCAAATCCTGATAAAGTTCTTCAACAACTAACCGAACACGGTCTTGTCCCTGAAGAATGGGGTGGTGATACAATTACGGTTAGGGTTTCGGCTCTTCAAGGAACTGGTATTGATGAATTGCTTGAATATATCTTGCTTGTAGCAGATGTTCAGGATTTGAAGGCTAATCCGAAGGCTGAAGCGTCAGGTGTCGTAATTGAAGCAAACTTGGATAAAGGTAAAGGTCCTGTAGCGACATTGCTTGTTCAAAACGGAACACTTCGTGCAGGTAATTGTATTGTTGTTGGTAATGCTTGCGGTAGAGTTCGTGCATTGTTGTCTGACAGTGGCGAAAGAATACAAGCGGCAGGTCCTTCAACTCCTGTTGAGATTTTAGGTTTGTCAGAAGTTCCGCAGGCTGGAGATTACTTTGAAGTTGTTAAAAACGAAAAAGAAATGAAGGCTATTGTAGCGGCTCGTAAAGAAAAAGAACGTGACAAACGATTAGAGGCAATGTTGCCTGCTCACATCAGACGTGATGCAGTTGCGGGTGAAGATAATATTCCGCAGTTGAATTTGATTATCAAGGCGAATACTCACGGTTCAGCAGAGGCAGTAGCACAAGCGATTGCAGGTGTTGAGTCTAAAGAAATTACTACAAAAATTATTCACGTTGGTGTAGGTGATATTTCAGAAGCCGATGTAATGTTAGCTTCAGCATCAAATGCTTTAATTTTAGGATTTACGGTAAAAGAAGACAGTAATGCGTTGGCATCTGCCGAAAGAGAAGGCGTAACGATTAAGAAATATGATATAATTTATCAGTTGCTTGAAGATATTGAAAAGACATTGTTGTCTTTACTTGAACCTGAAATTAAAGAGGTTGAACTCGGTAAGGCTGAGGTTCGTCAAGTCTTTACTATTGGTAAAACTTCAAAAATCGCAGGTTGTTATGTTACTGAAGGTAAGATTGTTCGTTCAAAAGATGCAGTCTTGTATAGAAACGGTGAAGAAATCTTTAGAGGTGCAATTGACCAGTTAAAACGTTTCAAAGATGACGTTAAAGAAGTGGCTCAAGGCTTTGAATGTGGTATTTCCTTCTCTAAATTCAATGATATTCAAATTGGTGATATTATTGAAGTTTCGACAAAAGAAGAAGTTGAAAGAAAATCTTTGTAATTTCACGGTTACTCTTCTTTGTTAAGGTATTCTTCTGCTGCAACAACGGCAAGAAGTCTGTTTTTGACGTTGAGTTTTTTCAAAATTGCCGCAACGTGGGCTTTGACTGTGTGGGGGCTGATATAAAGCATTTGTGCAATTTCAGGGTTCGTGTATCCTTTTGCCAGTAGTTTTAAAACCTCTTTTTCCCTGTTTGTCAGCATAAAAATCTCCTCATTTCTTTTGATATATTTATTATAACTTGCAACAATATGAAATATCTTAATAATAATTCGGTTTTGAGATTTTTTACAAAATTTAAGATAAAAGGTTTATAGTGAACAAAATGACGAAATCTTTGAATATCAAGTGTTTCATTGAGGTTAAATTGTCGGTTGAGCAGACCTTCCAAACGTGTAGAAACGCTTGATATACTTGAAAAATCGCCACTTGAAAAGTAGGTCGGCATTTAGTTTAGGGTGACTTTTTGTTTGTTTTGTACAGCTTCTTTTACATCTAAATTATTTCAATCCCTTAATGATGTTACAAAATATTAAGTTAAATTTTAAATGGCTGAAATCCTTGATATAATTCCTTTATGGTATGGTATGGTATGGTGTGGCGGGGCGGGTGTACTCCCATGTCAAAACCGTTTATAATAGAAATACGGGTTTGCAAAAATGTACAAAACACCCAAAGTAAAAACAGATTCCGGCTCACGCCCTTGCATTAAACAAACACTGCTCGTGCTGCCCGGAATGACTTCTTAGAGAACCTACCAAACGTTTTGTCATTCTGAAAACTTAGAAAATTTTTGCGATTGAAAAGAGCAAATTAATTTTCTTGTTATTCAGAATCTGTGGATTGGTAGATGAGTCAGTCAAGAAACTCGACATTCTTGTAAATATGACAAGAATGGTTCAAAAGAAAGGAGTATGTGAAACATGAAAAACAGTGCATTTACTCTTGCAGAGGTGCTTATTGTGTTGGGCATAGTTGGGTTTATTTCTGCGATGACAATTCCGAGTTTGATAACAGAATGTCGTGCGATAATTTTGCGTACTCAATTTCAAAAAGCGTGGGCAAAGGTAAATCAAGTGTACCTTAAAATGGTGGCGGAAGATTCAAATCTTACTGCTGATATTGCTCAAAAACAACCGTATTATTCGCAATATCCCGGATTGATTGCAAAACATCTTGTGGGTGCTCATTCCTCAAGTGAAAATCTCAGTGGAAACGGTAATATTCAGGCTTATTTTAAAAAACTCGGCTATTCTGATATGAGCGGTAATGTTAGTTCTCTGATTCTTTGGTTTATAGATGATGGATATGTGGAACTTTCTAACGGTGAAATTTGGTGGATTGAAAATGGAACTGCTCAACAAGCGATAACGATTGATATAAATGGCGTTCAACATGGGCCGAATAAGTGGGGGTATGATTTGTTTACTTTTATTTATGATATTGAAAAAGGGCAATATGTTCCAGATGCAGCGGGTACATGCGATAATATTAGAAAGTTGGGCGGTTATAACGGGCGAGCTTGTGCTTCCAAAGCAGCTAAAGACCCAAAATATTTCAAGAAGCTGTTGAGAAATCAACAGGTATAAATTTTTATGTAATGTTCTCTCAAAATTTATTAACTAAAATTAATACTCATCATCTTCCCAGTTGAAGTCTTCTTGTGGTTCTTCGCCCGGTTCGACTATGTGTTCTCCGCATTCGAGCATTACCTGTAGTGATAATTTGAGTTGGCGTTTATAATTCTCTCTTGCTCGTGCTAAAGTGTTTGCACAAAAAGTAAAACTCGGTATTTCCTTGATTTCAATATAATAGTAAGGTCTTCCTTCAAAATCAAGGTCTTGACCTTCTATTAGTGTCCAATTCAAATTCAAGTAGTAATCTAAGTCTTTCTTTTGTTCCATACTTTTTAGTTTTCCAATGAAGAATTGCTCAACGGTTGAGATAGCATAATGCCTTCACCGCCGACAACATCAGCACGTTGTCCGTCTATAAACAAATAAACAGGCAATTTTGAATTAAGTTTAACTGTTTTGATTAACTGGTAAAGTCTTTTGTAAAGGCTATCTGTTCCGCCACCTGTTACATAAGCGGAATTTAGGTTTACAATGACTTTGTCTGAAAGTTCCGAAATATTTATAACTTCAGAATCTGACGGAATTTCTGTGTAAACACCTTTTGCACGTTCTTTCTGTTTTGGTCCTTTTATAAGTTCATTTACCGCAAATCTGATTTGTGAACCGTCAATTTCTTTATTATAAACACGTTTTACGGCTTTATAAACTTCTTCATTGTTTTCATTTTTTCCGATAAAGTAGATATTCACATATTGATCTTCTTTTTTTTCTGTGTTTTCATTGCCCATAACTTCTTCTGCTACCGAGCGTTCCGACACTTGAACATCGTCCGGCTTAATTTCAGGCTTCGGCATAAACACGTTATATGCAAGTACGCCTATTACAACCAACATACAAAAACCTATAAAAAGTAGAAGTAATTTTTGATTTTTATCCATTTTCTTAACCCTTTAATCTTTAGGAATAACGATAACTCCGTTTGCTACGATTTTATTATTTTTAATTTCAACCGATTTAACTTTTACGTTTGCATCTTTATCTTTGATTATATTAACCGAAAAATCAAGCGGATTCAAATAATCAAGGATAAAATCTATTTTCTTCAAGTCTAAGTTGAACAGACCTGAAACAAGTCGTGTATTTTTATAGTTAATTTTTCCGTCTTTAATGTTGATATTTGCTTCAAAAACGATTTTTTGCGGTTTTCTGACAAGCGGTAATTCGATATTCAAGATGTAGTAAAATTTACTGTTTTTAATCGCAGCTTTTGTTGAGGCGATTTTCACTCCATAACCGTAAGATGCACCGATTTTGTTCAAATCGTTGATTATTCTTTTGTAATTTTCGTTTTCCATTGTACGGTTAAGGTCGTTTGCGTTGATTTCAAGATTGAAAGATAATGGCAAATCTTCAACAAAAACGATATCGCTACCTGATTGTTTTACATAATTAAAGTCGCAAAGAGTTTTTAAATGTAGTTCTGATAAATATATGTTGTTCAATACGGCATTTTCAGCATCAATTTTTGCGGATTTGAAAATCCCGTTTTTAAGGTCTTTTGAACTGTAAGATTCAATATCAACTTTTAAATTATCAGCACTGCCGATTTTCAAAATCTCTTTTTTTAGGACTTTTTCAAGTGCTTTTTCTGTAATTGCATTAACCCCTGTTGCCGCTCCTATAACTTTTCTGAATTTTGAATTCATATCGTAAGGTGCAACACATTGGTAATCACATGATGCAAATGCTGACATATTTGTTGAAATTATTAAACCAAACAATACCATTAATAACTTTTTCATAACTACCCTAAAACCTTCTTTACTTTAATTTTTTCTTGTTCTACTTCACCTACTGCATGTATTTTACCACTATAAATCAAAATTACAATATCGGAATTTGGTAAATTTTCAGTGTTAAAAATGCTCATTCCGTGCGAAACTCGTTCTTTTTCTTTGTCTGTTAAAATCTGTTTTGGTTGCTGCAAAACTTCAATCGGATTGATAAGTTTTTGGCTGACAATCTCAGATGTAGTTAATTCTTCAAGTGAAATAGCGTTGTCTATTGTGAAATTTCCGGCTTTTGTTCTTTTCAACGCCGACAAATACGCTCCACACCCAAGTTTTTGTCCGATATCAAAGGCAATCGAGCGGATATATGTGCCTTTAGAACACGCAACGACAAGCTTTGCGGCTTGTTGAGTTTCATCAAATTCGACAAGTTCAAGTTTTGTAATTGTTACTTGTCGTTCCTTGATTTCGATTGTTTCACCGTGTCTTGCGTAATCGTAAAGCTTTTTCCCGTTGACTTTTATTGCTGAATAGATAGGCGGTTTTTGCAAAATTTCACCACGAAAACAAGGCAAGACTTTTTCCAAATCTTCCCTTGTAATTCTTTTTTCAAAAGTTTGCGTAATTTCTCCGTCAAGGTCATACGAATCGGTGTTTTTTCCGAATTGAACGGTGGCGAGGTATTCTTTGTCATCGTTCAGGTATTCAATCAATCGGGTTGACTTGCCGATACATATCGGCAAAACTCCTTCGGCGAAAGGGTCAAGTGTTCCCGTATGTCCGACCTGTTTGATTTTTGTAACTCGTCTGATTTTTGCCACAACATCGTGTGAGGTCATTCCTTTGGGCTTGTTTACATTGAGAAAGCCGAACAATTACTTAATCTCCCCACGAGAAATTTTGTTGATAAGTTCGGTTACTCTCGCACCTTCTTCAAGTCCGTTTGAATAAACAAATCGAAGTTCCGGAGTTAGTCTTAATCTAAGCATTTTACCAACGTGGTATCTGATATTTGGTGTGCTTTTTTCAATAACTTCTTTTGTTTTTGCCACTTGTTCTTCAGAACCTAAAACGCTATAGATAACCTTAGCAAACGAGTTGTCGTGTGCAACTTCAACGTCAATAATCGAAACAACGCCTTCAAGACCTCTGATTTCTTTTCTCAAAATTTCAGAGATATCTCGCATCAATTCTTTTCTTACTCTTTCATTGCGTAATGTCATAATTCAATATTCTCCTATATTGATTATAGCACAAATATAAAAGCATTTTTGTTAAGAAAAATTTAAGGCTGGCAAAATGTTTCAGAAAACATGTTTATTGTATAATTTTGAGTGAGATAGATATGATTAGAGGAATTAGTTTATGTTAAAAGGAAATGAAATAAGAAAATTATACTTAGATTATTTTAAGAATAAACGTCAACATACGGTTGTTGAAAGTTCAAGTTTAGTGCCTGACAATCCTACCGTATTGTTGACAACAGCGGGAATGTTGCAATTTTTGCCTATATTTTTAGGTATTCAACCTTGTCCTTACGAACCTGCAAGAGCAACTTCTTGCCAAAAATGTGCAAGAGCGGGCGGTAAGGATTCTGATATCGAAAATGTTGGAAGAACTCCACGCCACCATACTTTTTTTGAAATGTTAGGTAATTTCTCGTTTGGGGATTACTATAAAAAAGAAATTATCCCTTGGGCTTGGGAATTCGTAACAGAAGTTTTGAAACTTGATAAAGACAGATTGTGGATTACAATTTTTGAAACAGACGATGAAGCTTTTGACATTTGGAGAAGTGTCGGAGTTCCTGCTGAAAGAATTAAAAGAAAAGGTAAAAAGGATAATTTCTGGGGTCCTCCGGGAGCTTCAGGTTCTTGCGGACCTTGTTCTGAAATCCATTACGATTTAGGCGAACAATACAAATGTGATGACCCTAATTGTGGTATTGATACTTGCGAATGCGACAGATGGGTTGAAATTTGGAACTTGGTATTTACAGAGCTTTATCAAGATGAAGAAGGCAATCAATCACCTTTGGGTAAGAAAAACGTTGATACCGGTATGGGTTTGGAACGTATCGCAATGGTTTGTCAAGGCGTTGCATCAACCTTTGAAACAGATTTGTTAAAACCTATTATGGACAAAGTTTCCGAAATGTGTGGTGTTCCTTATAAAAAATCAGAAAAAACGGATATTTCTTTAAGAATTATCACAGACCACGCAAGATGTGTTTCTTTTTTGATTTCTGACGGAGTAATTCCGGGAAATGAAGGCAGAAGTTATGTATTGCGTATGATTTTGCGTAGAGCGTTGCGTCACGGCAAAATTTTGGGTATGGAATTGCCGTTCTTGTACAAATTAGTTGATGTAATCGTTGATTTGTACGGCGAAGCTTATCCTGATTTGGTTAAAAATAAACAAAAAATTATTGATACAATAAAAAAAGAAGAAGAACGTTTTGCAAAAACTTTGGATAGAGGTTACAAAATGCTTGACGAATTTATCTCCGCTAAAAAAGATATTGATGGGGAAAGTGCTTTCAAATTGTACGATACTTTTGGCTTCCCGTTTGAATTGACTAACGAAATTGCTCAAGAAAACGGATTGAAAGTTGATGAAGCAGGATTTAAAAATGCAATGCTTGAACAAAAAGAAAGAGCAAAAGCCGCAACTGCTAAAATCAGTGTTACAGGCGATATGAAATACGCAAAAATCGAAAAAGAAGTAGGTTCAACAACTTTTGTAGGATACACGGAAAACGAAGTTGAAAGTGCTAAGATTTTGGCACAAGTTGAAGGCGAAGGTTTTGTAGATGTCGTTCTTGACAAAACTCCGTTCTATGCTGAATGCGGCGGACAAATCGGTGATAGCGGTATTATCGAAAGCCCGAAATTGAAGGCTGAAGTTTTGACAACTTTCAAGGTGAACGATTTGTATGTTCACCGTTGCGAAATTCTAAACGGCGAAGTTGAAATCGGTGATATTGTGAGTGCCAAGATTGACCTTCCGAAACGTGAACAAATCAGAGTTCACCACACTTCTGCTCACTTGTTGCAGGCAGCTTTGATTAAGGTGGTCGGAGATGAGGTTAAACAGGCTGGTTCTTACGTTGAAGAAAACAGAATGCGTTTTGACTTCACTTTCTCAAGAGCAATGACTCCTGAAGAAATTAAAAAGGCAGAAGACCTTATGAATAAATGGATTGGCGGAAATTATGCCGTTAATACAAAGGTTATGGGCATTAAAGAAGCCGAAATGACAGGTGCAACCGCATTATTTGGCGAAAAATACGGTGATGAAGTTCGTGTCGTTTCAATCGAAGACGAAAAAGGCTGTATTTCAAAAGAATTTTGTGCAGGTACTCATGCAAGACAATTAAAAGATTTACGATTGGTTAAAATCGTGTCTGAAAGTGCGATTGCGGCAGGTACAAGACGTATCGAGGCTGTTGTTGCGGACGCTGCAATTAAGTATTTGAACGCAAAATCCGCTGAAATCGACAAATTGTCTGCAAAATTCAAATCTCATTATGATGAAGTTTTTGAAAGAGTTGAAAAATTGCAAGAAGAAAATAAAGAATTTTCTAAACAACTCGAAAAATTGCAAGAAGAAAATACTCGTCATAAATTTGCTTCATTTATTTCAAAAGCACAGGATATTGACGGCGGAAAGTTGTTTATTTCAAAAGTTGCAGACTTGAAACCTTTGGGTGTAAAAATCGGGTTGGAATATTTGTCTAACAAACTCGGTGACAGTGTAATCGTTTTGGCTGCAAATACAACTGTTGCGGTTAAAGTTTCAGATAGTTTTGTTAAAAAAGGAATTAACGCAGGTAAAATCGTTGGCGAAATCGCAAGATTTACTGGTGCTAACGGTGGCGGAAGACCTAATTTTGCTCAAGGCGGCGTGAAAGATGCTTCAAAATTAGATGAAATTTTGGCAAAAGTTGAGGAAGAAATTAAAGCCGTTTAAGAATTAAGAAAGGAAAGTTTAATGACAGTATTGAAAATTGAAAAATTACCGCATAACAGGATTTTGCCTGAGTATAAAACAGAAGGTGCTGCAGGCATGGACTTGTGTGCTGCGATTGAAGAACCTATCGAATTAAAACCGTTAGAGAGAAAATTAATCCCTACAGGTTTGAAAATCGAACTGGAACACGGGTTTGAGGCTCAAATCAGACCTCGTTCAGGCATGTCAATCAAACACGGAATTACTTTGATTAACTGTGTTGGTACGATTGATGAAGATTATCGTGGGGAAGTTTGCGTTCCTATCGTAAATGTTTCAAACGAGGCTTACACAATTCAACCGCAAGAAAGAATTGCACAAATGGTAATTGCCCGTGTTGAACAGGCAAAAATCGAAGTTGTTACTGAATTGACCGAAACTCAGCGTGGCGAAGGTGGTTTCGGCTCAACAGGTAAATAATTTATTACATTATATAGATGATTTCAAAACCCATAGTTAGAACTAAAATAACTATGGGTTATTTTTTATTATTGAAAGGAGAAAATAATTTATGTCTAATGAACAATACTTTGGTCCCGAACAACCCGGTTTGAATGACAATAAAGGTGACAAATCATGGATGACGACTATTCTTTTGGCGTTGTTCTTAGGACCTTTGGGTATTCACCGTTTTTATACAGGGTATGTATGGATTGGCGTTGTTCAGTTGGTATTGACACTAACGGGTATAGGTAGTCTGATAAGTGTAATTTGGGCTTTGGTAGATTTGATTTCAATCGCAATAAATAAATTTCAAGATGCCAAGGGAAACGATTTAGTAGGCGAAAATCCGGGTTGCGGAATGATAGTCTTAATTTTACTTGGCGTTAGTGCCTTGTTAGCGGTTGTCGGTACAATTTCTAGTTTATGGTCGGTATTTTTACCACATTAATAATATCTTACTTAAAGAAAGGAGAATAAGACATGGAATTAGAACAATTAAAAGGAAAAAACTGGGTTGCAGCAATGGTATTGTGCTGGTTTTTAGGAGCATTTGGAGCACACAGATTTTACACCGGTAAGACAAATTCAGCTTGGGTGATGGTAGTGTTAACTCTTGTAGGCTTGACAGCACCTATCAGTGCAATTTGGGCATTGGTGGATGGTTTCACTTTGGCTTTCAACAAATATAAGGCTGCTGACGGTGGCGACTTGTTTGAATACATTAACTGGCTTGGCTGGGTTTATGTAGCGGCAGTAATTCTTGGAATTTTAGCATTTATGTTTTATGGTGTTATGATTTTAGCATTGCTTTCATCAGCGTTCGCAGGAGCTGGAACAGGAGCTTACTAAGTTTTAGTCAATCCCGAAAGAAAAATAAAACCGTACGAGTTAATCGTGCGGTTTTTTGTTAATAAAAAAGGAACCTTGCGGGTTCCATTGTAGGTAGTTAGTAGTAGGGGAAAAAGGAGGAAAATTATAATCTGTTTTGTTTTATCTTATTTAACTTACATTTTATATATCGGTACAATTTTGTGATAACTTTAATATTTTGTTTTAAATGTTAAGCTTTTGTTACATTGAATAACAAATTTTGAATAACAATGCCAAATATTGGTGCTTACTCCATATAGTCGTTCCGGACTCCAATCCGGAATCTGTTACGAGGTTGAAAATTTTTGAAACAGCTTCTGAATAGTCTTTGTCATAACAAGTTTTTTGTTAAAATTTGTAAAAATTTTTCCATATTCCGCAATTTCTTCAAAAAATATTTGTTTATAAAGATGTGTAGGTTAAATTTTTATAGGCAAAAAGGTAGGTATAGGTATGGGTATCTCGTCAATTATTTCTTCGGCATATAAAGCAATGCCAAGTATTAAAACAGTAAAACGTGCTTTGAAAACAGTTCCTGATATTATTTTTGATAAAGGTGCTGACACTTTTGTTCGTGGAACCGCAGACAGTTTTAAGGCTGCAATGAAAAACGGCGGTTCAATTAAAAAATCTTTGTGGCAAAGTATTAAAGAAGGTGGCGGTAAGTTAGCACTTGACGTTGCAAAAAATACAAGAGCAAACGGCTCAATTTGGTCAAGAATGTGGTCTTCTTTGAAATCTACTCCATCCGTAATTAAGGCTTCGGTTAAAGATGGTGCAGCAGTAGCAAAAGCGGCAGGTAAAAGTTCGATTTGGGGCGGAACAAAAGGTTTCTTTAACGGAATTGGCAAGAGAATGCCTTTGATTGGTAACTTAATTTTGATTGCATCTGAATTACCGAACGTAATTAAGGCGACAAAAGAACAAGGTATCGGACAAGGTATTGCAGAAGTCGCAAAATCAGGTAGCAGATTGGTTGGCGGTTCAATAGGTGCGGCTATCGGTTCAATGGTATTCCCTGGTGTCGGCAGTATCGTTGGTTGGATGGTAGGTGATTGGCTTACTTCAAAGGTTGTAGGTAAATCTTATACCGAAAAACAAGACGAAATTGCACAAAAACAACAAGAAGCACTTGAAACCTTGCAACAAATGGGTATTGACCCGCAAGCGGTAATTGCACAACAACAAGGAATGACAAATCCTGTACAACAACCGCAAACAGTACCATTCGGAGTAAATCCGTTCGTACCTTATCCGACTTCACCTGATGATATGTTGAGCGGTAACTTATACAACAGCCAATATGCAAACGATATAATGATGCAAGGAATGAAATTCAATACAATCGGATAACCTAAACAGTAAAATATAAACCTTTCACGGACTATTTGATAATAGTCCGTTTTTTTTATGGTGGATTTTAAGTTTTGAAGGACGAGAGCTTTGGTAGGCTCATCGCTCAGTCATTCTGAACTGACTAGAAAATGAGTTGAGAGGAACTCGAAACGTAATTTTCTGTTCC
>OIYG01001428.1_pt1 | contig 18047 bp, 16 predicted proteins | sample 1587861 | NCBI WGS metagenome assembly OIYG01 (sample SAMN03283272) | human gut metagenome | biome: human-associated habitat; material: feces | host: Homo sapiens | place: Peru | collected 2012 | reverse complement strand
GAAGTATCCTCTTGAACGGGTGAAAACTTGGGATAAGATGCTCAGTGAGCGTAATCTGACCAAATACCGCAATTTCAAACACTTCCGTGGCGGCAAGTACCGGCTCATCGGTTTTGGTAAAGATTCCGGAACATTGAAAGAAGTCGTCATCTATCAGGCACTGTTTGGTGACAACCAGATCTGGGTATGCCCGTACAAGCTATTTTTCGGCAAGGTTAAAGACGATAACGGCAATGAGGTGGACAGATTCAACGAAATACGTTGATTGCAAGGCATCGCAAGTCGTCAATAAACACGGCGACGGCAGCATAAACAAGCGATATCGCTCCAGCCGATGTCAAAAAGACATACAACGGCGGCATTATATGGAGAAAATGCCTCCGCCGGGGACGAGAAAGGCTTCCCTGCCTTGTGATCAAATAGTCCAATGAATATATTCCCAAAGGCTACATTCCTCACCAAGGTGGAATATTAATGAGCGAGGTCTCGAAAATTTTGCGTACCTTTGTGGTTTAGTGGCGTGAAATGTGCAGTTGGCACGCCGGACATATTTGTAAATAATAAAAAAACATACGTGATAATTATGTTGTTCCAAGTTTTGCAGGCCGTGGGCCTGGATTCTGCGGCGGCCGAGATGGCCGAGGATATGGCACAGGGGGCCGCGCCTGTGGCGGATCTTGCTCCACAGCAGGTTGAGCAGTCGTTCTCACTCATCGAGATGGCGACCAAGGGTGGCTGGCTGATGATCGTGCTGGCGATTCTGTCAGTGATCGCCATCTACATATTCGGAAAGAAATGGTGGATGATCCACAAGGCGGGACAGGTTGACAAGAACTTCATGCGCGACATACGCGACTATATTCATGAAGGGAAGGTGAAATCGGCTGTCTCGCTTTGCCAGAAATATGATTCTCCGGTGGCGCGTCTCGTGGAAAAAGGAATCGAGCGCATCGGAAGGCCTTTGGCTGACATCCAGACTTCCGTTGAGAACATGGGCAACGTCGAGATCGCGAGGCTTGAGAAGGGGCTCCCTATGCTCGCCACCATCGCAGGTGGAGCGCCGATGATCGGATTCCTCGGAACCGTGCTCGGTATGGTGCAGGCCTTCTTCAATATGGCGAACGCGGGCAACAACATCGACATCACACTGCTTTCGAGCGGTATCTACACGGCGATGATCACCACGGTGGGCGGTCTTATCGTCGGCATCCTCGCCTACTTCGGCTACAACTATCTGGTCGCTCAGATCTCCAATCTGATGTTTATGATGGAGAACGCGACGATTGACTTTATGGATCTTCTGCACGAACCTGCAGGCAACGAGGAGGAGAAGTAGTCAATGGCATTCAAGAGAACCACAAAGGTCTTGTCGGACACAGCGATGTCTTCGATGACTGACTTGGTGTTCCTGCTGCTGATCTTCTTCCTGATCACCTCGACACTGGTCAATCCGAACGCGCTGAAGCTCCTGCTTCCTAAGAGCACAGGGCAGGTTTCGGCCAAGCCTACGGTCACCGTCTCGATCAAGGATTGGGGCGATGACACCTACACCTACCATCTGAACGGAAGCGAGACTCCGGTGCAGTACTCCGAACTGGAGGACGACCTTGTCGATCTGCTTCAGACAGAGGAGGATCCGACATTCTCGATCTACTCTGACGAGAGTGTGCCGATCAAGGAGGTCGTGTCGCTGATGAACATAGCGAAACGTAACCATTACAAGGTAATCTTAGCGACGCAGCCTGAATGATGAAACCGTACCTTCGTGACAGAGAGAGGGAGGCCAAGGTCTCCACGGTGACCGGGATCGTTCTTACGGTCGCGGTCCACGTGCTTGCCTGCCTGCTATGCGTGTTCACGGGGATGAAATACATCTATCCTCCGCCACAGGAGCAGACATTCCTTGTGGATTTCAGCGAGGACGAGCCTCAGCCGATCAGGAGGCAGAACAGGGGCCGTCAGCCTCAGGCCGAGGAGATCGACAGGACGAAGCCGGTGGAACTGATCCAGAGGAGCGAGTCGCCTCACCGGTCCGAGAAGGCGAACAAGACCGCCGAGGCTAAGCCGGACGATTTCGGTGATGTCGAGACTCCTGTGCAGAAGGAGGAAATCAACAAAAACGCCCTGTTCCCGGGAATGAGTAAGAAGGACTCCTCGAACGCACCTCACAGCGCCACCGAACCCAAGAACGAGTTCAAGGCCGGACATCCTAAGGGAAACACTTCCAGCGGGAAGGCCGAAGGCACACCTAACGCCCGGCTGAAAGGCAGAAACACCTTGGGGGCGATTCCAAGGCCGGCATATTCAGAGCAGGACTACGGCACCGTCGTGGTGGACATCTGGGTTGACAACTACGGCAATGTGACAAAGGCCGTCCCTGGAGAACAGGGAACGACTGTGAACAACTCCAAACTCTGGGCGGCGGCAAGGGCCGCAGCCTTGCAGACACACTTCAACCAGAGCGCTGACGCACCGGCGCTCCAGCAAGGAACGATAACATACGTTTTCAAATTACAATAGAAAAACATTTTACTTATTTATTTTTAATTAATGGCGTGAGCCACAAACATTATGGAAGAAAATTTGAATGGTGGTCAAGAGAACCACGAGGAGCGTAGGGATTACGCTGCAGAAGGACCAAAAACAGGTTATTCATCTGAGGGCAGGAAACTCAGGCCAAGAAAGAAGGTAGTGCCTGCCGCTTCATCCTCCGCTGACGGAGAGTACAAGTCTTACGACAATCACAGGAGTTACTCCAGCGACAATCGTGGCGGCTACGGCCAGCGCGGTGGTTATCAGAGCCGTGGAGGCAACAGCAGAGGAGGATATTCATCAGACCGCAGAAGCGGCTACGGAGACCGCAGCGGTGGCTACGGCCAGCGCAGAAGCTACGGTGACAACGCTGAAGGCGGAGAGAGAAGATCTTCATCTTACGGACAGAGCCGTCCTTCTTACGGGGACAGGCCGTCTTACGGACAGAGAAGAAGCTATGGCAACAACTCCGAGGGAGAGGAGAGAAGATCGTCATACGGACAGAGCCGTCCTTCATTCGGCGAGGGCCGTCCATCCTATGGACAGAGAAGAAGTTACGGCGGCAGCCAGGAAGGCGGCGAGAGAAGGCCGTCATATTCAAGAAAACCGGCCGGCGGCCACGGATTCGGCCCTAAACAGGGAGGTTTCTCAGCCGGCAGAGGCGCCGGACATCAGGGACCTAAGAAGTTCGGCCGCAAGGACGAGCCGCATTTCACCGAGGCTGACGAAGCCGGAATCAACCAGATGCTTTCAAGGAAGCCACAGATTGACGCGGCGTTTTCCGACAACGACAACGTTCCTACACCTATCAAGGAAGAGATACGTCTGAACAAGTACATCGCCAATTCCGGAGTGTGCTCACGCCGCGAGGCTGACAACTTCATTCAGGCCGGCGTCGTGACCGTAAACGGCGAGGTTGTGACCGAGCTTGGGACAAAGGTCAACGTCCTCAAGGACGACATCCGTTTCAACGGAGAGAGACTCAAGGGCGAGGAGAAAGTTTACATCGTGATGAACAAGCCGAAAGGCTTCGTCACCAGTGCGAGCGACCCTCACGCCGAGAAGACCGTCATGGATCTGCTCAAGGGATGCAAGTTGAGGGTGTTCCCTGTCGGAAGGCTTGACAAGAACACCACTGGTGTGCTGATGTTCACCAACGACGGTGAGATCGCCGAGCAGCTCACACACCCTTCCTACAACAAGAAGAAGATCTACCAGGTCATTCTCGACAAGCCGCTTGAGGAGGCCGACAAGGAGAAGATCCTCACAGAGGGTCTCGACCTCAACGACGGCAACATCAAGGCCGACGAGCTTGAATATATCGACGCCGAGGACCACAGACGTCTCGGCATCGAGATCCACTCCGGCAAGAACAGGATCGTCAGAAGGATCTTCGAATCCCTCGGCTACGACGTGAAGGCTCTTGACAGGGTTTACTTCGCGGGTCTCACCAAGAAGGGCCTCAAGAAGGGCGAGTGGAGATACCTCAGCGAGGGCGAGGTCAATGTCCTCAAGATGGGGGCCTATGTCTAGTCCGGACAAACACACTGAACACAGAGCTGGATTTGTCAACATCATCGGTAATCCGAATGTTGGCAAATCCACGCTTATGAATGCCCTGGTAGGAGAGAAACTGTCCATCGTCACGGCAAAGGCGCAGACCACCCGGCACAGGATCATGGGCATCGTCAACACCGACGACTGCCAGATCGTATATTCAGACACTCCCGGTATGCTCAAGCCGAACTACCGCCTGCAGGAGGATATGATGAAGTTCGTGGACGCCGCCATCGGGGACGCGGACATCATCCTCTACGTGACGGACGTGGTTGAAAAGAGCGACAAGAACATTGAATATATTCAAAAACTCCAGAAGCTGGATTGCCCGGTGGTGGTCGTCATCAACAAGATCGATGTCAGCGACCAGAAGACGGTGACCGACCTGATCGCCTATTGGCAGGAGCAGCTTCCGAAAGCGACCATAATTCCGGTGTCGGCCAAGGAGAGGTTCAACCTTGAGAGTGTGCTGAACGCAGTGATGAGCGGGCTTCCGGTCGCGCCGCCGTGGTTCGACAAGGACCAGTTCACCGACAAGAACCTCCGTTTCTTCGCCTCCGAGATCATCAGAGAGAAGATTCTGGAGAACTACAGCCAGGAAGTGCCTTACAGCTGCGAGGTGGCCGTGGAGGCTTTCAAGGAAGGCCGTGAAAGGTACGAGATCAGCGCCGTCATCTACGTGATGCGTGACTCCCAGAAGGGCATCATCATCGGCAAGGGTGGCTCGGCCCTGAAGAAGATCGGTACGGAGGCCAGGCTGGAAATGGAGGACTTCTTCCAGAAGAAGGTCTTCCTTCAGCTGTTCGTGAAGGTCAATCCGGACTGGAGGGAGAACCGCAAGGAACTCAGGAAGTTCGGGTACGAGGAATAACATTGGACAAAATAATTAATAATTATTAGAGGAATATCTTGATATGGCAAAGGACGACGAGTGGGATGACATCGAGGCTCCGGAAGGAGGCAACGAGGACGAGGAACTGAACGAGGAGCCGATTGACGAGACATCGGCGAAATCTTCAGGGAAATACGACAAGCTGCTTAGTTCCGACAGCAGGAAGTACAAGCTTTCGGGAATGTTCAAGGACTGGTTCCTGGACTATTCCTCATACGTCATTCTGCAAAGGGCCGTCCCACACATCGTTGACGGACTCAAACCGGTGCAGAGACGTGTGCTTCACGCCATGTTCAGAATGGACGACGGAAGCTACACTAAGGTGGCCAACATCGTCGGCCAGGCGATGCAGTACCACCCGCACGGTGACGCGTCCATCCTCGGAGCCCTCGTACAGCTCGGCCAGAAAGGCCTTCTGATCGACTGTCAGGGAAACTGGGGTAACATCCTTACCGGTGACAGCAACGCTGCGCCCCGTTACATCGAAGCCCGTCTGAGCAAATTCGCCAAGGAGGTCGTCTTCGACCCGAAGATCACCAACTGGATGACATCCTACGACGGACGTAACCAGGAGCCGACCGAGCTTCCGGTCCGTTTCCCGCTCCTGCTCGCTCAGGGCACCGAGGGAATCGCCGTCGGAATGGCCTCCAAGATACTCCCTCACAACTTCAACGAACTCATCGACGCGTCTGTGAAGATTCTTGAGGGCGAGGATTTCACGATCTACCCGGACTTCCCTACCGGTGGCTCGGCTGACTGCAGCAACTACAAGGACGGAGCCAGGGGCGGAAGCGTGAAGGTTCGCGCCAAGATCGAGAAGATCGACAAGAACACGGTGGCAATCACCGAGATACCTTACGGAAAGACATCCCACATTCTCATCGACTCGATCCTCAAAGCCAAGGACAAAGGCAAGATAAAGATCAAGAAGATCGAGGATATGACCACGGAAAAGGTCGAGATCCTGATCCATCTTCCGAACGATGTGTCACCGGACAAGACGATCGACGCGCTGTACGCTTTCACGGACTGCGAGTGCAACATCGCCCCGAACGCCTGCGTCATCGTGGACAACAAGCCTCTGTTCCTCTCTGTCAAGGACATACTGATCTACGACACGAACCACACGAGGGATCTTCTAAAGTGGCAGCTTGACATCAGGCTCGCCGAGCTTGAGGACCAGTGGCACTACACATCCCTCGAAAGGATATTCTTTGAGAACAAGGTCTATAAGATCCTGGAGCAGAACCAGAACAGCTGGGAGCAGCAGCTGCAGGACGTGTTCACGGAGATGAAGACCTACCAGGACGTCCTCCGCCGCGAGATCCTGATGGAGGACATCGAGAGGCTCGTGGAGAAGCCTGTGCGCAAGATCTCCAAGTTCGACACAAAGGCCATCGACGAGAAGATCGCCGCCATCGAGGCGGAGATGGAGACCGTCAAGAACAACATAGAGCACATCACAGAATACACCATCGACTGGTTCAAGATGCTCAAGGCGAAATACGGCAAGCCTTTCGTAAGGCAGACCGAAATCACAGCGTTCGAGAGCATAGCCGTCACCAAGGTGGTCAGCAACAACGCGAAACTCTACGCAAACTACGAGGAGGGATTCGTCGGGCTGAACCTCAAGAAGGACGACAACGGCACCTACATCTGCGACTGCTCCGACCTTTCAGAGGTCATCGTCATAGGCAAGGACGGCAAGTACCGCATCACCAAAGTCACGGACAAAGCCTTCTTCTGGAAAGACCTGCTTTACGTCGGAGTGTTCAACAGAGGCGACAGCAGAACCATATACAACGTCATCTACCGCGAGGGCAAGAGCAGCGTCTCCTACGCCAAAAGGTTCGCGATCACCAGCGTCACCAGGGACAAGGACTATGACATCACCACAGGCGAGGAAGGGTCCAAGATCCTCTGGTTCACCGTCAACCACAACGGCGAGGCTGAATCTGTACGAATATACCTGCGTCCGCGTCCGAAGCTGAAGAAAACGCAGTTTGAATATGATTTCTCTACCCTTGCGATCAAGGGCAAGGCTTCCAGAGGCAATCTGGTGTCCAAGAACCCTATCGCCAGAATTCAGCTGAAATCCAAGGGCGTTTCGACAATCGGCGGCAAGGACATTTGGTACGACGCTGACATCCAGAAGCTTAACGATGAGCAGCGCGGTCAGTACCTCGGCGAGTTCGGCCCGGAGGACAAGGTTCTGGCAATATTCAAGGACGGAACCTTCTACACGACTTCGTTCGATGTATCGAACCGATACCAAGGTGAGGTTATCAAGATCGAGAAGTTTGATCCGAACAAGACCTACACCGCCCTCTACTACGACGGAACCGCCAAGGCGTTCTACGTCAAGAGGTTCAGTTTTGTTCTTAGCGACAACACACCGCTGTCGTTCATCGCCCCGGGAGCGAAATCCTACCTTGTGGCCCTTTCCGAGGACAGACATCCTCAGTTCCAGGTCATCTTCGGAGGCAAGTACGAGCATCGTGATCCGGAGAACGTTGACGCTGAGGAATATATCGCCAAGAAGGGCTATGCCGCCAAGGGCAAGAAGTGTCATCAGTACGACCTCAAGGAGGTGAAGTTCATCGAGCCTCTGCACAAGCCGGAGGACGACATCGAGGACGAGCCGCTGGACATCATTGACGATGTGGAGTCTGACGAGCCACAGGGTGACTCCAATGAGGTTTCTGGTGCCACCACTGACGGCGGTCAGACCAGCGCCGCTGACCTTCTGGACTCCGGAGACATTCCGGATGTAGGTGACATTGACGAGCCTACGTTGTTCTAAACACTGGCATATTCATAAACCATCAGGGGCATTCGTGGCTCCAAGAGACGGACGTTGCAAGGTGAATATGAAAGACATATCCCTCATAGGCTTTATGGGCTGCGGCAAGAGCAGTGTCGGGAAAATCCTTGCGACGCTGCTCCCGGAATGCCGCCTGATTGACCTGGACACCTACATCGAGGAAAAGCAGGGCAAAAATATTCCCGAAATATTCAATGAATATGGTGAAGCGGCTTTCCGCCGGATGGAGCGTGAGGCCCTTGAGGAGATATTCAGTGACAAGTCCCGTCCCCGCGCCATCCTTTCCCTCGGCGGCGGCACCGTGACTTCCGAACAATGCCGTCAGCTCATCCGTCAGCACACCGACTGTTTTTATCTCCGCGCCACCACCGACACCCTCCTTGACAACCTCGAAGGACACTCCGATGGCCGCCCGATGCTGAATCCCGTTCAGCCGGCTCGCTTCGATGCTTCGACAAGCTCAGCAACCGATGAAGAATACAATGTTGATAATCGGCATAGTAACAGTCTTAAGATGTCCGAACCGGTCGCTGAGTGTGTAGTTCGACGGGGCTCACCAACCATCGAAGCGCAGTCAACGGAAACCTCAAGCGAACGAGAAGCCCTCCGCCACCGCATCGAATCCCTGATGCAGACCCGCTCCCCACAGTACCTCGCCACCGCCAACCACATAATCGACATCGACAACCAGACATTCGCACAAATCGCCGCCAAGATCAAAGATGCCGTGAACGGCAACTTTCAGTTATTTAACCAATAACGCATTTCTCTTTAGTTGACACCCTCTATAGACGAGCAATTATTTTACTAACAGTCAAAACATTACGAATCGCAAGTCCAACCTTCAGTTATCATACTTCATACTGTAAGAAGACTACACTTATATTCAGAGGAAGAACGTTAAAACTGTACTTATTGATTAGATCCGAACACTTTACTGACAAATTTATATGCCCTTAGTTCACCTGTTTCAGGATGTATCCAATCAGCTTCCTTTGGAATAGATACAACAATAATAGCGTGCTTGTAGCAGATTTCATCAGCATCTATTTTATCATAGAAATCTTGATCCGTTAACGAAACTCCTTTAACAAGACGCACAACATTTCTGAAATTATCACTCACAACACATCTGAAATCAATTTTAGCCTTGCCATTATCGTTTTTATAAAGTCTAACATCAGACACCAACATAATAGATTCCGAAGGTTGTGTTACCGCCTCAAACTCATCTTTCCTCATAAATGAGAAACCACTCCAAAAGCCATGATAACCATATTCTTTAAAGGCCTGCATAACTCTATTTAATGGTTCCGTGCCAACTTTTTTACAAGAATGATTATCAATTACCCAATTCTCTCTTTGCTTGCCTTGCGGCATAGGGCGACCGTCAAACTCTATCACATCAAGCGGTTTGGCAAAATCAATTTCATGCCCTTGAACAGCCCCAGATTGACCATCATCTCGCACTATACGAATCCACTCTTTAGGATTATCCAAGTCGACACCTCCTGGGCAAAGTCCACCATTCTTACAACTAACGGCAAGAAGGAATACACGTTTTTTCATTATAGATTTCCTCCGAATTTAATATCACCGGCAAACATTTCAAGCAGCATATTGCTAAGAACTCTTCTATGACACCTTTCATTTGTTGGTTCTGAACACAACAATACAACATTATCGTACTTTCCAAACTCTTGCACAAAGTTTGAAATATGCGATTGTGTCTCAAGCTGTTTTTTATAAGCAACTTCAAATAACTTATAGTCTTTGCTCATAGGGCAAGATTTGTCTCTAACTTCTTTCAGAAGTTCCTTGGTTGGTGCTAAATCCACACGATGTCTATATTCACAGCCATTTGCCAATTCTGAAAGGAAAAATGGTAGATCTTTCTCAAATGCGAAACGTGATAGTTGACCATTAGGATTTAGACGCACGTCCACAAGGCAATTTATTCTATTTGCCTTGATAATTCCAAAAAACTCCTTTGCAGTTTTTTGTGTAAAACCGATGTTAAATAATTGAATCATAGTTCTCTTTATTATAATTTAACCTTTTCCATCCATGCAAGAGATTCCAATATCTATCACAAAAGTCTTTGAGTTTATCTTGTTCTGTTTCTCCGGAATAATTATCAAGAATGTCATTCCTGAACATCGAGCCCAACTCCGGTATCTTTTTGCAAACGAGTTTCTCAAGCTGTTTATCTAAATCATCATTTGATATATAACCAATATTACCATCAGATTTTTCAATAATGTGCCTTACTTCAAGCCAATCTCCGAATCTTTGTTCCAATGCTTTGCTTATCAAGAAATATCTATGACAATCCAACGGATTCTTCTCGCTACACATCAAACACAATATGTAGTTTTTATCGTAAGCATTTTCTATACGCCTTAATCCGCTTAAAAAATATTCATCACATCTGAATTTATGAAAGTCAACAATTTCATCAGATCCATGCAATTCAGTTTTCTCTGGACGATAGCTTTTTGCTATAGGAAATACGTCTTCATAGAATATATCTGATGCTTTCGAGAAAACATCCTGTTGGTTATTGGCTTTGGCTCCAATTTCCGGCATACTCATATACGGCATACATAGACCCTTACCCACAATTTTCATATTATCAGCATTGCACTGTGGATATTGTTTAGAGTATGGAACGGAACGTACATCAACTAAGAAATTTATACTATACTTCTTTAATACGTCAATCATATTTCCTAGGTCTACCGTATCGCCCTGTTTAAACAATGTGTACCCAACTGTATATAAGCACTTCTTATTCATTCCAATATTCTTTTAAATTGGTATTAGATTGTATCTCCTTAATTAACTGCTCGTTAACACTAAAGCGTATTCTATTTCCCATTTCTTCTAAAAACACACTTGCATACTTATTTATCAATTCTATAGCTTTCTCATTAAAACCAGTATCCTCGAAAGCAAATGTTATTAATCTCCCTTTCGACAAAGCAAAAATATACATTAGTATGTATTCTTCAAGGCCAATTTCAAAGTACCTGCAACTAATAGCCCAATTTAAGACATATACTTCTTGTTCGCTTTCCGAATAAGTAACAGTTGAACAGATCCCTAAATTTTCCCCATTGTCTCTGACTATTTCAAAAACTATAGATTTACAGTCTTCACCAATTCCTCTCACTCCAGAGAACCTAAATTGATTTGACTTCGCATAAAGGCGATTAGCCTCAATATGTTTAGTATCGTAGCTAACCTTAACAAATAGTTGCGGGAGATAACATCGCTCGCGCTCTTGTTGCAAAACTTTGTATAACCGCTTTCGATTCTTCGACTTCAACGAAAGCTCAAATCTGTCAAAGACACAACTGGCCACCAGCAAGGTAATAAGTTCATCATGACTTTTCCATTCAGGCACAAATACCTCAGGTAATTTGTGCCTGACCTCATCACGGATTAGTTGATTATCATCAATGAAAACACACGCATTTGTTAATATTGACAACTGCCGAGCTATAGTTTTTATGTTATCGCTTTTATCGTTATAGTTGGCCACAATACAGTCAATCTGCCCTTTCAGAGGAAATTCCTTCTCATTAAGTTTGTCTATAGCAAACTTAACCTTTTCAATGCTGTTACGTGAGCAGATAGCAACATATAATCCTAATTCTTTAGCCATCACACGTACGAAACGCATGAATGTAACGTGAGGCACAGCCTCACTTGAACAAAAATTTAGCTTAATGGCATCAATTCCATCTTCTGCAAGAGTACCTTTCCATACCGTATCATCAAGATCAAGGATAATCGCCTTATACATTATTTTTGACTTACATATAAGTCTAGATATGATTTGCATAATCAATATCCCCGCAATAGAAATATCTGTTTTACTTGACAAAAATATAGTTGAAATCAAATTCTCAATTCTATATTCAAATAGTTCATGGAATCCACTTCCTTCGACAAGGTACTCTACTTGTACCTCATCAATTGTATCCGAACCCTTTGAGATTTGCACTTCAAAACCATATGCTTGTAACCTGTGAAGAATGATAGACACATCATTATCACCTTCTACAATAAAATCAGCAAGACCTCCAATGCTAACTGCATACTTACCAGGAAAGGAATCACGAAATGGCTTGACATAGTAATTTATATAACTATCTATGTATTTATTATTTACGAAGTTCATTATTTTGATGAACCGACTATTGTGTGGTTATAAATATAACCTGGAAGCTCCAATCCAAGTAAAAAACAACAATTGCCACACAAAACTGAAAAACGTGGAGCCTATCTATCGCCCGTTTCACTATGTAAGGCCTTCGCATTGCCCAGTTAATCGAAACGAGCAACGCTGAAAGCCCCACGCTGATGCAGTATATCTATAACCGAAAGTTATTCCCTCATCGGAAATGCAAAATCGGCCGTATACAATACATCCTGCAGAGCGTTCCTCGTTGCTTTGTTTTTGATTAACTGTGAAGAGTTTGCGAAGTTCTACATAGTCAAAACCAAAGCGTCAGAAACGCATTCAATATGTATGCCCCACCATAAGTCCACCTCTATCGGTGTCACTATTGGCAGGTGAATGCAAAAGTACATTTTTATTTTGGAAAAACCATCGTTAGAGATTACAAATCTGACAAATCCCAAAAACATCAATAACAATACCCTTGTAAGATATGATTATATGTCTATACCCATAGGGGTAATGATATAAAGGTCTGGGAAATATTCATTATATTTGGGGTTGTAAATCATACACTTTGCGACTATGGAGGAGAAGAGGACCAAGAAATACCCGATCGGCGTGCAGACATTTGATAAAATCATCAAGGGAGGATTCTTGTACATTGACAAGACAGGCTACATCTATGAGCTGGCGCATAATTATAATTATGTATTCCTAAGCCGGCCGCGTAGGTTCGGGAAGTCTTTGCTCTCCACCACATTCCATAGTTATTTCGCAGGAGAGAAAGAACTGTTTGATGGTCTCAAAGCTGGGGAATTGGAGAAGGAATGGAAAAAGCATCCTGTGTTCCACTTTGATATGTCAACGGCAAAGCATCTGAACGAGGATCAGTTACTCAGGACATTGAGTTACAAACTGTCGGCTTACGAGAATACGTTCGGCAAAGATCCAGAGCTTAAGGAAGAGGACATCAACGCACGTTTTGAAAACCTTGTCAAGAACGCTGTCGAACAGACCAGTGAGAAAGCCGTGATAATCATCGATGAATATGACTCCCCCCTGCTGGATGTGATGAACGATCCTGAAAGGCTTGCGCCGATGCGGCAGATTATGCGAAACTTCTACAGTCCACTAAAAAGTCTGGATCCGTACCTTAGATTCGTCTTCATCACCGGAATCACAAAGTTCGCGCAACTGAGCATATTCAGTGAACTCAACAACCTGATGAATATCTCGATGCTGCCAAAATATTCAGCGGTCTGCGGAATCTCACAAACGGAGATAGAGACTCAAATGACAGACTCTGTCAACGATTTGGCCACCGGCCTCGGGATCTCCTACGATGAGGCCCTCGAAAAACTGAAGGAGAACTATGACGGTTACCATTTCTGCGACAGATCCGAGGATATTTATAACCCCTATAGTTTGATAAAAGCTCTTGACACACAGCAATTTGGAAGCTACTGGTTCGAGAGCGGGACACCAACATTCCTTATTGAGAGGATGGAGAACAATCCGATTGACGAGATGGAGTTGGACAGTATGAGCGACATTCCGGAATCGGCTTTCGATGTTTCTCCCGAACTCTGTGACGACACGCTTCCGATACTCTATCAGGCAGGTTACCTAACCATAAAAGGGTACGACAGAAGGACAAAACTATACACCCTCGGCTACCCTAACGAAGAAGTCAGGATAGGCTTCACAGAATGTCTTCTCGCCCGCTACAACAACAAACGGATGTCCGGAAATATGTTCGTGGCGAAATTCAGCGCCGCTCTGAATAGAAACGACATCAACGAAGCCCTCCAAAGGATGCAGTCATTTATGGCAGGAATCCCTTACGACTTGGAGAACAAGACCGAGAAGCATTTCCAGACCATCATCTATCTCGTTTTCTCCCTGCTCGGCTACTATATTTACAGTGAGGTGAAGTCTGCCATCGGACGTGCGGACGCGGTTTGCCGGACACAAGAGTGCATCTATGTCTTTGAGTTCAAGGTGGACAGTTCCGCTGAAGTGGCACTGAAGCAGATCGATGACAAAGGATACCTTATTCCGTATAAGTATGACACAACCGAAACCTCAAACAAAATGCACTTAGTGAAGGTCGGGGTGAATATCTCAACCGAAACCCGTACCATCGAGGAGTGGAGAATAGAAGAACAGAGGTAAATCGGTAAGCCTCAATATTTGACAGACATTATGAAATACAATAAAGAACTTTTAATCAAGGAGAACATTTCTTTCTCAAAAGACGATTTCATGTTCTTTTGGGGACACCATAAGGGGAAGAACGGTGTGAGCAAATCCTGCTTCAGCCAGTGGTATCCTTGTCTTTTCACTGTAGATGGCCAAGAATATAATTGCGCCGAGCAATATATGATGGCTCAGAAAGCCTATGTTTTTGGCGATAAAGAGGTGATGACACAGATTCTTGCCGAAACCGATCAAATGACCATCAAGAAACTTGGCCGTTTGGTTAAGAATTACGATGACAATGTCTGGACCGAGAAACGTTTCCAGATTGTCGTTGAAGGCAATCTCGCCAAGTTCTCGCAAAATGAGGACTTGCGACACTTCTTGTTGAGTACAGGCGATAAGATCCTTGTTGAAGCAAGTCCCAAAGACACAATATGGGGCATCGGATTTGACGAGTTCGCCCCGGAAGCAACCAACCCAGCACTCTGGAATGGAGAGAATCTTCTTGGTTTTGCTCTTATGGAAGTCCGCGACCGACTGAAGGAAATTGACACACAGGGTTAGAATCGTAGATGTTATCAGAACCAAAACAAGGGTAAACAATATGGCTGAGAAGAACGATATACCACAGTTTGTGAACAGTGATTCATTTATGGCGGACAAGAACTACGTGAAGTGGTTGTCCGACTTGAAGAAACGCATACGTGTGGCCCAATTAAAGGCTGCGGTCAAGGTTAATGAGGAAATGCTCAAATTCTATTGGAGTTTGGGTGAGGACATTTGCGAGAAGCAGAAACAGCATAAGTGGGGATGCGAAAGTAGTTGATAGGCTTAACCTAAATCTGCGCACCGAGTTTCCTCAGACAGAAGGCTTTTCAAAAGCCAATTTGTATAACATAAAGCGATGGTTTGCTTTCTATTCAAGCCAAATTGAATTTGTCTACCAGCTTGGCAAACAATTACAGAAAATAGATAATGTATCCAACTATGCTGATTTCTGAAATCCTAATCTGCCCATTCAAAGACATCTGACTATTAAGATACTTAGGGATACTACCGGACATATTCTATGAACATAATACACTATAAATACTCAGCATCAAGAAACGAGAAATCGAGGGATATATTCCTAAATGAACTCGTCGCGCTCCTTGATGTCTTTGATACGGAGCTGGAGGGTGGTGTTCCCGCGGTAGTAGTTCTCGACGATGGAGTAACAGATGTCGAACGGGTTGCCGGCTTTGATATAGTCATAGAACTCGGCCATATTGAAGGCGATGGCCGGGATCTGGTGGAAAGGCTGCTTCTCGTCGATCAGGTCGAGCTTCATGTGGACTCCGCCGGCGCCCACCTTGCGGCCGTTGCCTCCGTCGGAGACATTCTCGGTCAGGAAGACAGGATTGGTGTTGCCGGGACCGAAAGGCTGGAACTGTTTCAGAAGACGGAAGAATTTAGGGGTGATCTGGCTGAACTCCAGTTTGGCGTCGATGTCGGTAACCGGAGTCAGCATCTCATCGGTGATCTTCCCGGAGATGAACTGGTCTATTCTGCCGACGAACTCATCCAAGTTGTTCTCCTTCAATGTCAGACCAGCCGCATAGACATGGCCGCCGAAGTTCTCAAGCAAATCCGCGCAACTCTCGATGGCCTCGTATAGATCGAAACCGGCAACGCTTCGGGCAGACCCGGTGATGAAGCCGTTCGATTTCGTCAGCACGATGGTAGGCTTGTAGAACGCCTCGACAAGACGCGAGGCCACAATCCCTACCACACCCTTGTTCCACGTCGGATTATAAACTATTGTAGCGGCGTCGGTAGAGAGCGCCGTGCCGTTCTGAACCATCTCCAGAGCCTCCTGGGTGATCTCCCGGTCGATGCTCTTGCGGTCGTTGTTGTTGTCGTTGATCTGCTCGCCGATGATCGTGGCGGCATGGTCGTCGGAAGCGGTCAGAAGCTCCACGGCCAGACGGCCTGTCTCCATCCTGCCGGCGGCGTTGATCCTCGGACCGATCTTGAACACAATGTCATCAATCGTCAGATGGCCGAGTTCCAGTTTCGAGAGCGTCGCCATAGCGTGAAGCCCCTTTCGCGGATTCTCATTCAACTGCTTGAGGCCGAAGTGCGCAAGGACCCTGTTCTCCCCCACCATCGTAACAAGATCCGCCGCGATGCTGACCACCAGCAGATCCAGCAGCGGAATCAAAGTCTCGAACGGAATGCCGAATTTCTGTGAATATGCCTGCACGAGCTTGAAGCCGACACCACAGCCGCTCAAATCATCGAAAGGATAGGAGTCGTCCTCCCGCTTTGGATCCAGCACGGCCACAGCCGCCGGAAGTTTGTCCTCAGGAAGATGATGGTCGCAGATGATCACATCGATGCCTTTCGCGGCGGCATATTCAACCTTCTCGTTGGCCTTGATGCCGCAGTCCAAAGTGATTATGAGCCCGAAGCCGTTGTCTCCAGCCCAGTCAATGCCCTTGTAGGACACGCCGTAGCCCTCGTCGTAACGGTCCGGAATGTAGAAATCCACCTTTGAGGAATATCTTCTGAGGAATGAATATACCAACGACACGGCGGTCGTGCCGTCCACGTCGTAATCACCATAGACCAGGATCTTTTCCTCGCTCGTGATGGCCTTGCGGACCCTCTCAACGGCCACGTCCATGTCCTTCATCAGGAACGGATCGTGCAGGTCATTCAGGCTCGGACGGAAGAACGAGCGCGCCTGCTCGAAAGTCTCGACTCCCCTCTTGACAAGAAGGTCGGCGAGAACCCGGTCAATGCCCAGTTCGGCGGAAAGCCTTCCCACCTTCTCCGGATCAGCCGGCGCCTTCAAAATCCATTTGCGCTCTTTTCCCATAATAGACAAAGGTACGGATTTAATTTCAGAATGTGAATTAAAAGTAGTATTTTTGCATATTCAGGACGTATCTTATTCGCCTTTAACGGAGAAAGGAAGCGGCGGAATGGCAGGCATCCGCATTGCGCGGGGCGGAGGATATTCCTTAATGTTTGAATATAAAAACACAACAGATATGGCAAACATCGAACTCAGCGAGCAGGAGAGAATCAGACGCGAGTCTCTCGCAAAGTTAAGGGAATTGGGCATCAATCCTTATCCGGCGCCACTCTATCCGGTCAACGCGACCGCCAAGGAGATCGAAGAGGGTTTTGACCCGGAGAAAGGCAACTTCCAGGAAGTCTGCATCGCGGGCCGTCTGATGTCCCGCAGGATCATGGGAGCGGCATCTTTCGGCGAGATCCAGGATTCAACTGGAAGGATCCAGATCTACGTCAAGAGGGACGAGATCTGCCTTGGCGAGGACAAGACAATGTACAACACTGTCTGGAAGAAGCTCCTTGACATCGGTGACATCATCGGCATCAAGGGATTCGCCTTCATCACCCAGACCGGCCAGCTCAGTGTTCACGCAAAGGAACTTACCGTTCTGAGCAAGTCTCTGAGGGTTCTTCCTATCGTGAAGGAGGTGGACGGCGTTGTCTATGACGCCTTCACCGATCCGGAGCTCCGCTACCGCCAGAGGTACGTTGACCTCATCGTCAACCCTCAGGTAAGGGACGTGTTCGTCAAGAGGGCGCAGATCATCGCCACGATGAGGGAGTATTTCAACGCCGCCGGCTGCCTTGAGGTCGAGACCCCTATCCTCCAGGCGATCCCTGGAGGTGCCGCGGCCCGTCCGTTCATCACCCACCACAACGCCCTGGACATCGACCTCTACATGAGAATCGCCAACGAACTCTATCTCAAGAGATTGATCGTGGGCGGCTACAATGGCGTCTATGAGTTCGCCAAGGACTTCCGCAACGAGGGCATGGACAAGACC
>OIYG01001427.1_pt1 | contig 18051 bp, 16 predicted proteins | sample 1587861 | NCBI WGS metagenome assembly OIYG01 (sample SAMN03283272) | human gut metagenome | biome: human-associated habitat; material: feces | host: Homo sapiens | place: Peru | collected 2012 | reverse complement strand
TAAAATAAATGGACAAAAACAGTTTTAAATTTTGCACGTAAAAAGGCCTATGATTCACACACGCACTTTATCGCATGCAAAGCATAGGCCAATATATTTTGGTCTTGAAAAAACTATTTAGAAGGCTGTTGCCCCCCCCCGTTTACATAATTTTCCAACTGTTTCATTTTCTTTTGTTTTCTCCTTTACTTCTATCCATTTTATACCAAATATTTTATATTTACAAGTACTTTTATATATTTTTAATATATAGAAATCCTCTTTATACCAATTGGAGTATTTGTTTTATCATCAGTTTCAACAACAATACCATTTAGCATACCTGCCTCATTACTGCACTCGTATTTTACTTTTTCTCCTGTTATAAATCGTTCAAGAGCAATGTCTGTTCTAAGTCCTATTACACTATTTTTAGGTCCTGTCATTCCTACGTCTGTAATATATGCCATTTTACCATCTAAAATCTCTTCATCTGCAGTTTGAACGTGAGTATGAGTACCGAACAAACACGTTATATCATTTTTTAAGAATTGTCCCATAGCCTTTTTTTCAGCAGTAGCTTCAGCATGGAAGTCTAAAAATATATAATCTACACCTTTTTGTTTTATTTCTTCTACTACATTTTTTATAACTTTAAATGGGTCATCTATGAAATCTCCGTTAATTTCATACAAATATACTTTTCCCAATAAATTTACAACAGCAATTTTTTTCCCTGATCTTTCAACTATGCAATAGCCTTTTCCTTCTAGATTTGTTACATTAGCTGGAATTATGAGCCTTGGCTCTCTTTTATAAAGTATAGCAGCCTCTTTGCGATAATACAAATGGTTTCCCATTGTAATTACATCGGCTCCAAAACTATATATTTCTTTCATTTCTTTTTCTTTTAAGCCTCTACCACCAGTAGCATTTTCACCGTTTACTATACAAAAATCTATATCTTCTTTTTCTTTTATATTACGCAAATATTTTCTCAATACGTTAATTCCACTTTGTCCAACAACGTCGCCAATTATTAAAAACTTCATATTATTCCTCTTTCCTTATTGTACAATTATATCACATCCAATGCTTTTTTCATGTCTAATACAACAGAATCTATAGTTGTACTTCGTATGTACTTATTTTGCCTTGTTAATGCATCAATATATGTCTTTAATATACTTTCATACATATTGTACGCTACCTTATTCTTAGGGCCCAATTCTATTATCCTGTTTGTAAGTTTTAGAGCATAATTTAGATAAAACGCATATGCCACTTCATCATTTTCAAAGTTATTACTCATTATTTCTGAATACCTAATATAATTTTCAAAATAGCATATTGCCACCTTTTCTATAGCATATTTGTTATAATACTCACATTCTACCATATTATCTGCATTTGCTTTTTGGCGCAATATATACTCTGCAAGAATCGTACTTGCATTGTCTTTTTCACTTTCTTCTATAGCGTTTAGGGCAACTGACTTTAATGTATCTATATATGCATAATACGTTGAATCTAGCTCAACCATATAATTTATATTGTACCTATCTAACTCTACTTTTTTCTCAAGTAAAGTCAATTTTTCGTACAATTCATCATCATAATTTTCAGAAGTCTCATCAACATCCGGAAGTTGTATCATACTAGCTTTGTAAACGTCTATCATATACTTAGACATGATACACAAAACAATACCAATAATACAAAAACCACCTAGTTTTAGCATAGCTGCTAAAGACTTATTATCCGACTTATATTCATATGTTTTTTCAGTACCGGAATTAATTGCCACATTTGAACATATCCCTATAATCACTGCTAGTATATATGTAACTACTGCAAATGAAAATATTAAATCAAATGTCCCCATTATGTATAAAGATAAAATAGATAACAAATACGCAATATTCGTGTTATCTGTCTTAAACAGCGCAAAGCATAACCATAAAACCATAATTTGTATTAGCACATAAGATATTCCTCCAATTATCCCAGTTTCAACAAGTGATTGAATAAAACCACTGTGAGCTTCTGAGGATATGTAAGACTTATCCTGAACACTCTGGTAGCAAAGTTTAAACCCTTCTCCACCTAATCCTACAAAAGGAGATGTTTTCCATAACTTAAGCCCATCCTTGTAATAGTTAATTCTTAATGTGTTATTTAAATCTAATACAAAATCTGTCTTTATTCTGTAAGCTAATCTATCAGGAATAAAAGCATAGGATAAAGCTATGTTTTTTTCATTAACTTTGGCATTATTCACAATAACATATCCATTGCTCACATTAAACTCTATTTGTACATACTTAATGTTTTCTGTTATATTGATAGTCTGGCTAAAGTGTCCTTCACTCAAATCTTTTTCATCTATATTTACAATTTCTTCTGGTTTGTATGTATCATATATTTTTGTTATAACTATGTTGTATTTAGTATTGTCATTCTGTTTTGCAATATCAAATGAAAAGTTATTATCACCTATATTTAAGTCATTTAGCCTTACAACTTTTGTTGCATTAGACACTTTCAATTCTCCTGGCATCATTATTACTAGTAAAAAAATAGCAATAAGTACGATTCCAATATAAACAAAAACTCTTTTATCTTTTATAGCAATACTTTTAATTTTTTCAAAAAAACTATATATATAATTTTTCTTAGTGCTAAATATACCAATAACAGCTGCAACTACTACATACAAAGCATACACAATGTATAAAGTGCCTCTATCTACACACGATGAAATTATTCCTGCCATAACAAGACTTAAAGCATAAATAATTACACTTAAAATTGCATGCCCTAATTTTTGAGATTTATAATAAAAAGTACACCAAACTATAGTTAACGTAAGAGTTATTACAAGAGCCATTCTCGATGTTGTAAGAAACACCACACTTTGTAATAAAACACCTAAAAATATATAATATGCCTTACCACTTTCATTAAACTTGTATAATGAAATATTTATACCAATAATCATTAAAATAGCTGCTACATTCGCATATTGTACTATAGAAGACACTACACTTCCGTTAGAAGGTAAATAATTGATAGGTAAACCTATTTTTTCTATTATCCTATAAGTTACCTCATCTAACCCAAATACTGCTGTAATACAAGAAATTATAAGAATAAGATTTAAATAAATCTCTTTTTTCTTACTAGTTCTAACTATAAAATATACAATACTTGTACTAGCGTATCTTATAAACTCAAAAATACTATTTTCTAAACTTACATACTTCCTAAACACGATTGGTAATAGATATGAAATTGGAAGTGCTATCATAGCAAAATCTAATATAGTTACAAGTTTGTTTTTCTTAATCACGCCATTTTCTTTAATATTTAATATTATCTTAATAATCACGTAAATAAATCCAATTACACAAATTACTGTAACTGGGAATAATATATCTTCCTTGTAAAAACCACCTTTTGAAATTGTAACTACCAAAAGTAATACGCAAATAATAACATCCAATACTTTTTGTATTTTTTCTTTCACGTTCTGCCTCTTTTCTCTATAAATTATATATCAACCACAACATTTTTTCAACACAGCGTACTTTTTGCGACACATTTTATTGATTTGGAGTATTTTTTTTAATATAATAACTGTATGAGAAGTTTTTATGTAAAAGAAAATAACAACAAATATGCAAATCAAAGTATATATAAAGTATTAAGAAACATCTATCCTGCTTTAAGCCAAGGAAATCTAAATAAAGTATTTAGATTAAAAGACGTTAAGGTAAATGGAATACGTGTATCCAAAGACTATACTTTACAATATAATGATTTAGTTGAAGTATATTTAACAGATGACATACTTTTTGGAAAACCAACAAGTATTGACACTATTTATGAAGATGACAATATTATAGTAGTTTTCAAACCAGCTCGCATTCCTTCTTGCAATGAAAACCATAAATATAACGAAAACGACGTATATCTCGAAAAAATAGTAATGGACAAATTTGGAAAAAGTATTAAAATTTGTCATAGATTAGATACCAATACTGAAGGATTAGTCATATTTTCTAAAAATGATTTAGCACACAAAGAAATTCTAAGCTCATTTAAAAATCATATAACCGAGAAAAAATACATAGCTTTTGTATATGGTAAATTACAAAAGAAATCTGACAAACTGGAAGCATACTTGCTAAAAGATAAATCTACATCAACTGTAAAAATCTTTTCTCAACATGTTAAAAATAGCGAAAAAATCATCACTGAATACAGAAGTATAGATTACATACCTTCATATAATATATCCATCATAGAGGTCGTTTTACACACAGGTAAAACTCACCAAATACGTGCTCATTTAAGCTTTATAGGTCATCCTATTATAGGAGATCCAAAATATTCTACAAATGAAATAAACAAAAAATTTAAACTTAGCTATCAAGCTCTTGTGGCGTATTATTATAAATTCAACTTTCCAAAAGGATCTATACTTTACTATTTAAATTCAAAACAAATTAAATTAAATGAAGATGTCATTATCCAAAAAATAGCAGAAAAGTTATAAAACTTTCTGCTATTTTATCTCTTTAACAATCACCCCACATGCAATTCTTTTTCCAGAATTTCCTGAAGGTTGCGTTGTAATATCATCAAAATTTTTATGGATTATAACGGACTTACCAATAACATCATCAGGTTTAAATCTATCGGAATAATATATCATGAACGAATACCCATTGTTTGAGTATATCATTGGTAAATCTCCTGTGTGATTTGGATGTAACTCATCCTCCATAGTAAAATGTTCACCTGCATTTTTAAACGGATCTTCCAAATCTCCTTCATCACAATTTCCATTTTCGTGAATATGAAATCCCCAAAAATTATTTTTTTCACTCTGAGGCAATCCCATTACTTCTAACTTAATTATTGTTCCGTTTGCCCATGAATAAAAACATACTGTACCGTAAACTTGACTATCCTCTGTTCCGCCCTTTATATGTGCGACTGCACATGGCTTTGCTTGTATTCTCTCTACTATTTTCAAATTTATCACCTAAATTATTTATATACAATTAGCCTGTACAGTATTAGTAATTTATTTTAATATATTAAATATAATGTTTTTAGGGTGATTATATGATTTCATGTGCAGTAATAGGAGCAACTGGTCTTGTTGGCTCAACTTTTTTAAAACTAATAGAAGAAGTTAAGCCCAAAATTGATCGTTTTGTCTTCTTTTCATCAAAACGTTCTGCGGGGAAAAAAATAACTGTATTAGACACTGAATATACAGTTCAAGAATTAACCAAAGATTCACCAAAAGAAAAGTTTGACTTTGCCATGTTCTTTGCAGGAGGCAAAATATCCGAAGAATATGCCAAAATCTTTGTAAAAAATGGCACTACAGTAATAGATAATAGTAGTTTCTTTAGAATGGATCCTGATGTACCTTTAATAGTTCCTGAAATAAATCTATCAGCAATTGGTTCTCACAAACTAATTGCTAACCCAAATTGTTCTACTATTCAAGCCGTTGTTGCATTGTATCCATTACACAAAAAATATACTATTAAAAGGATTGTATATTCTACTTACCAAGCAGTATCTGGTGCTGGCAAAAAAGGAATAGATGATCTAATAAATACTTCAAAGGGACTAGAAAACGCTAAATTTCCACACAAAATATATAACAACTGTATTCCTCACATTGATGACTTTACTCCAGATGGGTATACAAAAGAAGAACTTAAAATGATAAATGAAACTCACAAAATTTTTAATGATAATGATATAAAAATTACGGCAACTTGCGTGAGAGTTCCAGTTATGAATTGCCACAGTGAAAGTATAAACATTGAATTTGAAAATGACTTTGATATCCAAGATATAAAACAATTACTTGCTAACAGCCCTGGCATTATTCTTGAAGATGATTCAAGGTTTAATATATATCCACTTAATGAATTTGCAAATAATACTGATGACGTAATAGTTGGAAGAATTCGTAGAGATTTTAGTGTAAAATATGGAATAAATTTGTGGGTAGTTGCAGATAACATTAGAAAAGGTGCGGCATCAAATGCTATGCAAATTCTTTTAAGTCTTATTTAGCCTTGAAAATACAGTCTTTTTATGTTATACTTTTTATGATGAATATATATATGCTCAAATAAATTTATTGGGAGGAATTAAAATGAAATGGTACATTCGGCACTTTGACAAGAAAAGTTTTTGGAATTTTGCCTTAAAAGGTAGGGTGTTTTTCTATCAGAAGAAGTTTGGCTTTTATGCAATGAACGCTAGACCTTCAATATACCTAAAAAAGTTTTCGAAAAAAATTAAAACCATTACAATAGTTAAAAGTGACTATGAATACGAACTATGCGCAAGTGACAATGATTACTATGACTTAGACGAAAGTGATTTAATACAAGTTGAATACACTGATGGCAGTGTTAAAATTGCAAATATACTTTTTAACCCAATTACCAACTCGTATTACTATCGTTAAGCTTGTAAGTCAAAGCATAAAAAATGAACACATATTTGTGTTCATTTTTTATGTTTAAATTTACTTATTCTTTCCAAACAAGCTTACTGTTACGATTCCTGTAGATACAGTACACAATGCCATAATCGCATACGTTGAAATAAATGGTATAACTGTTAAGGCGTACAAAACTAAATATATAGCAAATAATAATCCCAATTTCTTTATTAACGCATTTTCTTCGTATTTCTTTATCACATTGTATTTTATTGCTTCAAAGATAACTGCGCCAACTATCATAACAGATAACATACAACATGCAACAATATATGCGATATACACAATTAACAATGGTACTCCTATAATCCATAACCCTAATATACTAGCAATAACTAGTAGCATTGCAACCAATATTGAAGGTAACAAGACTGCTGCTCCTGATAAAACTACATTAACAGATTTACCTTTTATTTTATTTAACGCTTTAGTAAACATGTTATCGTCTTTGCGAAGGAATATATATCCTACGGCTGTAAATATAACAACTGTAGTTACGCCAGTTATTATAATGTCTTTAACTTCACTTTCATTTTCACTCATAGAATCTATCTCTACAACTGCATTAGGATATTTTTCAAGTAGTTTTGACATATCCGCATCTGTCTTTACAAATATATCTCCACCAACAGTACCGTTTTCCACATTTAAAGATTTTGTGCTTACTCTCAAGCTCTTTCCAACCTTACCCGTAATTGTACATTCATTACTTGCATGGGCTATAACACTACCGTAAACGTCACCTTCTATCTTCAAATTTTGAGTTGATACAAGAATATCTCCATGAATTTTAGCGCTATCTTTTATAACAATATTAGGTGCCCAAATAACTGTATCGCCTGTTATTTCTCCCTCAATTATAACATTTTGAGACACTATTATTGGATAATCTATTTTTCCCTTAATAGTTATACTATCTGTGTTATACATCATATGCAAACCCTTTAAATTTCCTAATACTTCTATTTCCTTCTGAGCCATAGTAATACCTGAATGGGCTATATCTGTATCTAAAATAACTTTCATACCAGATATTGAGTTTATAAATGGTATTGTAGCACTTTTGTGTTCACTAGATTTATATATAGTATCTGTGCCTACATTTCCCATTGCTTCGCTATAAATATTCACATTCATAAGCTCTTCTGCATTCACAAAACTAAACATACTAAATAGTGATAAAACCATTAAGCTTAATAACAATAATTTTTTCTTCATTTTGTTTCTCCTCTTTTTTATTCATATATTATATCACAAACAAACAAAATGACAAGAAAAATTAGAAAATTACACAGCTTCGTTAATAGAACTTGCTATAATTTCAGATATTTTTAGAATAACTGCGTCAATCTCCTTTGGAGTAACTATATAATTCTCTGTTTCAAGAATATTTGCAATTTTATTATATCTGTTTTCACTATATAATAGTTCTAAAGTCTTATTACTTGATGATTCAACATCATTTGTATAGTTTTTAATCTCATCATCAATACTCGTAATAACCTTATCTATTGCATCATTAGTTATAGTAGCCATATCTGTTACTGTTGGTACACCGATAGCAATTACTTTTCTACCTAAAGTTTTCTCATTTAATCCCTCTCTTGTATTGCCTACTCCCTGTCCCGGCGTTATTCCTGTATTACTAAGCTGTATTGTTTTTCCAACTCTTGATACACTCATTGAAGCGAGACTATCTATTGCAATTATTATATCCGGATTAACATTTTTAGTTACTGCCTGTATTATCTCTTCTGTTTCAATTCCTGTTGTTCCAAGTACACCAGGAGATATAACACTTATTTCATTTACCGGCTCAGTAATTAAATCTTTCGCGTATTTTAAAAGATGTCTAGTTACATTTACATATGAAGCCACCTTAGGTCCTAATGCATCCGGAGTTATATTTATATTACCAAGCCCAACTACCATTACAGATTTAAATTCAGTTCCGTATAAGTGACTTTATTTGTTCACTTAAACTTTTTATAATCTTTTGTTTTACTTCATCTTGCAAATATTCGACCTCACTAATTTCCACAGTTATATACTTTCCTATTTCTTTGTCTACAGCTTTACTACCATTTTCATTTAATACATCTACCACAGTCGTAGTGAAACCCTCTTCTTCATTACTTGTTACTTTAATTCCATCTATTTGAGTTAAATTGTTAACTCTTTTGTATGTGTCCACTCTCTCATCAGCCATATCTGTTCTAAAATTCAAATATCCTCTGTTCATATAATCGCCTCGAACTTATTATGTGCCACAATAATACTGGTTATTTACACGTATTTTTTTTAATGCAAAAATTTTTGTTGTACTTTGTCGCTTTTTGATGTATATTTTATTAGGGAGAGATTGCACATGGAAAAAACAAAAGAAGTATTTTTTAACAAAAAGCAAAGAATTATTAGAGTTATAACTGTATTTTTAGCAGTAATACTAGCTAACTTTATTATATATTTATCACTTATTATAACAGACAGTCAAAAATTATATAACACAATTATTAACAACGCTAGTAGCAATTCCATCATAGAATACAGTCCAAAATTCAAATATTTATATATATCTAAAAAAGCCCAAGATACATTAAATAAATGTAATTCTCAACTTATACTTAATAATATAGATTTCTCATTATATATAAATAATGATTTTTATGGAATGTTAAGTCTACCCTCAGTTAGTAAAACTAATTTGACCATAGATAAATCAAATTATGCTGGAATTAAAGTTAAATTTAATGACAATAAACCATTTGAAAAAATAAAAATAAATAATAATTTTTTAGGAAGTATTTTTTCTAACTCTAACGCTTTGGATATATATACAAAAAGTAATGGAAATCTTACTAAACATTCAACCATACCACAAGGAAATGAAATCATTATTGATGCTTTTAATTGCTACATAGTATATATTCCTGCAATCGACATAGAAATACCAGAAAATATAACGGTATATAGAGGTAAGGATGTAAATATAAATTACACAATTAAGCCTGCTAATTCTACCAATAGCACCTTAACTTTTTCAAATTATGATTCTGCTATTTTAAATATAGAAAACGAGACTTTTACTGGTACTTCTAAAGGTACAACAACTGTTACATGTAGCGTTGATAACATAGAAAAGAAAATAATTGTTACCGTATTACCAACGGTAGAAAAAATTAACCTTAACAAAACCTCAACAGAAATAAAACTTGGAAATTGGTCATACGTAATTCCAACAATTAACCCAAGTGACTCAGTTAACTCTAAACTTGTATGGACATCTTCAAATAATAACGTTGCAACTGTAGAAAATGGAATGATAAAATCTACTGGAATAGGCTCTTGCATAGTGACTGTAAGCACCAAAGAAGAACCAATTGTATCGTCTACAATAAATGTAAAAGTTACTCCAAAATCTACAGACTATAGATACATACAAGGCCAGTTCGACTACCCGGATACAATAATAGAAGGGCCCTACTATGTAGACAATATACTAATAGTAAATAAAAAATATTCATTACCTGAAAACTTTGCAAACGGATTAAACAGTGAAGCTCTTGAAGCACTAAAACAAATGCAACAAGCAGCATCTAAACAAGGCATTTCACTACCAAACATATCAGACTTCAGGTCATACAATACCCAAAAGGCTTTATACGAAAGATACGTTTGGGAATATGGACTAAACTATGCAAATACATATTCTGCAAGACCTGGGCATTCGGAACACTCTACAGGTCTAGCTTTTGACATAGGTAATATTTCAATAGCATATAATCTAACTTCGGCTGGTAAATGGCTCTCTGAAAACTGTTATAAATATGGTTTCATTATACGATACATGAAGGAAAAGGAAAATATAACAGGATATAGTTACGAACCCTGGCACATAAGATATGTAGGAAAAGATAATGCACAAAAAATATATAAAAGTGGATTATGTTTAGAAGAATATTTAAAATTAGATAAGTAAAAACTAGGCCTTATGTTTTAAGTCCTAGTTTTTACATCAACGCCACTATTCTTTTTAATCCTAACACAGCATCATCAAGTCCAATTTTTGAATTTAAATCATACTCGGCAAATTCTAAAAGTAAATTTTCTAATTCTTGTAAAGTATACATACCTTTAATTTTGGATAACTTACTATATACAAATGGATTTATAGACAAAGTTTGTGCTACGTCAATCCTACTATTTTCGTTTTTCGCCTTTTCTTCTAAAAGCTTTATTAAATATAACTGTTTAAGTTGCTTATATATTACAGAAGATATCACTCCTATATATGTTTTTCCTTCAATAAGGTCATCTAGCTGTCTAAAAGCCACATCCTTTTTCTTTGCAATAATGTTATCTATTACGTCAAATATCTTCGCATCTAAGGTTCTCACACATATTTTATCTATTATGTCTTTTGTTAAAGTTTCTCCCTCTTTTAAATACGCGACTATTTTTCTAAATTCATTTATTAAAAGTTGTTTATTAGGCGTGCATACTTCTACCATATATGCTGCCACTTCATCACTCACATTTATTTTATATCCTGCTAAAACTTTACGCACATAACTTGCGGCATCTTTAGCCTTGAGCTCAGCAAATTCAACGCATACTGCTAACTTTTGTATTTTTTTGTACTCAGACGTCCTTTTATCCACTTCTGGCTCTATTATTACAACTGTTGTTTCAGTATTTTTCAACTCGCTCAACAAATCCAAATTAAATTTTAGTTTTGTATCTTTTACTACTACCAGTTTTTCTTCACCAAAAAATGAAACACTAGTACATATATCTAGTAATGTATCTATATTGCTTTTATCCAATTGAAAAAAGTTAACACCTAACTCTAAATTGCCGTATGTTTTTTTTACTTTATCTACATATCTTTCAAGTTCATATAAATCATCACCAAAGAAAAAATATACATGCTGAAGTTTTTTATTTTTTATATCATCATCCAATACCTTTAAGCTCATTTTTTAACTCCTTTATATCATTCATAGATCTTGTAGCATATGCTTCATATTTTTGTTTTTTATCTCTAATATTTTTCTCAAGAGGTTCAATTATACCGAAATTTGCGTTCATAGGTTGAAAATTGTTATTTTCTTGAGATATATACTTTGAAAGTGAACCAAGCATCGTAGTAGGTTTAAATATGTTTTTGCCATAAATTATGCTATATGCAACTACCATACCACTAGCTGCAGATTCAACATAACCTTCAACACCACTTATCTGACCTGCAAAGTATATATTCTTTTCTTTAAGTTTAAATGTGTTATCTAAAAGCTTTGGTGCATTTATATATGTGTTTCTATGCATAACTCCATATCTCACAAACTCTGCATTTTGAAGTCCCGGTATTAAACTAAATACTCTTTTTTGTTCAGGAAAAGCTAAACTTGTTTGAAATCCAACTAAGTTATACATGGTTTTTTGCTCGTTTTCAGCTCTAAGTTGTACTACTGCATATGGTTTATGTGTTTCATCTCTTCTTAATCCAACAGGCTTTAATGGTCCAAATAGCAATGTTTTTTCGCCTTTTAATGCAAGAGCCTCTACAGGCATACATCCGTCAAAATGTTCTATGTTTTCTAATTTATCAAACGCATGACGTTCTGCACTTCTAGCATTTATTAACTCGTTATAAAAACGGTCATATTCTTCTTTTGTCATAGGTAAATTCAGATAATCTCCTGGCTTATCTTCTACCCATCTATCTTTTTCGTAAGCTATACTCATATCTATACTACTTGCAAGTACAATAGGAGCTGCTGCATCATAAAAATATAGCTTTTCTTCTCCTAAAATTAAAGACAAACTAGATGAAAGCTTCTCACTTGTGAGTGGACCTGTTGCAATAACTATAGTGCCTTTCATACTTGGTATATCTGTTACTTCTTCATAAATTATACTAATATTTTTCTCTGATTTAATTTTTTCTGTTATATACTCGCTAAACTTATCCCTATCTACAGCAAGAGCCGCTCCGGCTTTTACTCGACTATTTAATGCAGACTCAACTATTATAGATCCCATTTCATTCATCTCTGCTTTAAGCAAACCACATGCATTAGTTAACTCTTCAGATTTTAATGAATTACTGCATACAAGCTCAGCAAAATTACTATTGGTATGTGCTGGTGAAAAGTTTTTGGGTTTCATTTCATACAAATTCACTTTATATCCATGCTTTGCTAATATGTATGAGCATTCGCACCCCGCAAGGCCAGCCCCTATAACATTTATTGTTTTTTCCATCAATTTGTCTCCTCAATTTTCGCATATAATTATATTACAGAATTAAAGTTTTTACAACTATACACTTTAAAGCAAATCTGACAAGTTTTTTAAACAGCAAAAAGTCTAGCAAAAGCTAGACTTTTTAACACTTACAAATCGATATCCATTACTTCATAATAACAACCGTGTCCAATAAGTGCATATATTCTTCCTATAACCTTTAAAGACTTATTTTTTCCAATAAACATTGCAGAATAAGTATTTTGAGACACAGTCTCCTTATACACATCTGACTTTGTATAGTCTTCATACACCTCGTTAAGATGATCTTTCCAAATTGAAACAAAAGCATTCTTATACTTTTCAGGTAATTGCTTTAATACCTTTTCTTCTGTTGTATTTAAATAATTTAATATTTCTGCATTTGAAACTCTTTCACCAGTGTATATATCTATGTTATATACAAGGTAATAAACCTCCTCTATTGCTGCCAACCTATTAGCCATCCTTATAACAATAGATAAAATATTATCATTTAAATATGAAGAATATGAAACAGTATTATACGTTTCTAATTCTATGTTAATGATTGCTTTATTTATTTCTTCAGCATAAGTTGAGTCTATATTTACATACGGAAGTTTTACTTTTATAGAAAAGTTCTGAGCTTCGTTATATGCTGTTTTTTCTATATCATACACTAAATTCATAGTGCTATCCTTGTATAATATAGTTTTCTGGCTTGGTACATTATTTCCATTTTGCACATTATCTGTATTTGATCCATTATCCTCATTTTGCACATTATTTGTGTTTTGTTTTGGCAATTTATCTACAACTATAAATACAGACATTCCAATAACTATTAAAAGTAATAAAATTAATAAAAATACAACAATGTTGTTTTGGTTTTCTTTCATATTATCCCCCCTGGTTATATTTTACAATAACTATTTTTTTAATTCAACTATTTTTGCAACAATATCCTCCTATTAAATTCGACAAAAAGTTACATTTGTTTTAATGAATCAGATTATTTTTTGACAAATTTTATAGCAAAATTATATTATACTATCGTTGTATTTACAATACATAAATACATTATTATCCTTTTTCATAAACCCTTTTATATATATTATTATTTACCCTTTTTAAGGAGATAGAACCCTTCTATCTCCTTAATTTTTATATTTTCTTTTTTAATATTCTAATACTATTTAATATCGTTAGTACTGTAACTCCTACGTCTGCAAATATAGCAAAAGCCATTCCTGTTAATCCTATAGTACTCAATACTAAAAATAATATTTTTGTACCTAGTGCAAATACTAAGTTTTGTTTAATAATCTTACTTGTATACTTAGAGATGTTCATAGCATCTTGTATTTTTTCAAGGTTATCTGTCATTATTACAACATCTGATGCCTCAATTGCACTATTTGAGCCAACTCCTCCCATAGATATTCCTACATCCGCTAATGCTAAAACAGGTGAATCATTTATCCCATCACCAACAAAAGCCACCTTAGAATCTTTTGATTCATTTGTGCCTATTATCTGCTCTAATTCAGAATATTTATCTTGTGGTAACATGTTATAATACACATCATCGATATTTACTTCTGAAGCCACACGTCTTGCAACGCTTTCATTATCTCCTGTAAACATTTTTACATGTATCCCTTTTTCTTTAAGTTCAGATATTACACGCGAAGCCTCTTCTTTTAAAATATCTTCTAACTCCAAGTAACCAATAACATTTTTATCTACACTTACATAAACTCTAGTTAAATCTATATTGTCGTTCTTTGCCTCAACTAAATTGCTATTTCCTACTAATATCTTCTTGCCTTCATATTCAAAACTTATACCTTTTCCAGATATCTCATTATATCCCTTAACTTTACTTGAATCTACCACATTACCATCCAAAATAGCTTTAGCTATTGGGTGATTAGAAAAGCTTTCGCCAAGTCGGCATAAATTCAATATTTCTTCTTTAGTATATTTTTCATCTATAACTACAATATTGCTAACACTAAACTTACCAGTTGTAATTGTACCTGTTTTATCCATTACTATAGTTTTTAAATCTTTTAAACTATCTAAGTAGTCACTTCCTTTAACTAAGACTCCTATACTAGATGCCTTACCTATACCACAAAAATAACTAAGCGGTACAGATATTGCTATAGCGCAAGGACAAGATATAACTAAAAATATTAACCCTCTATATATGCTCTGACTATATGTTAGACTTGTTATTAAAGGTAAAACTAAAGCTACTAATACAGCAAGTATCATGACAGTTGGAACATATATTTTTGCTAATGAGGCAACTGTATTTTCGGTTTTTGCTTTTCTATCTGTGGCATTCTCAGTAAGTTCAAGTATTCTTGCAACTGTAGTAGTTGCATATTCTCTGTCAACTCTTACCTCTACAGCACCATCTATATTTATCCCACCGGCTAATATTTGGTCTCCTACACCAAGTGATACATATTTAGATTCTCCTGTTAATGCGGCATTATCTACATTAGTTTCACCATTTATAACAATGCCATCTACAGGAACTCTTTCACCAGGTTTAATCACAACAATGTCACCTATTTTAACCTGTTCAGGGCTAACCTGAGTAAAACTATCTCCTACTTTCAAATTAGCATATTCTGGTTTTATATCCATTAAAGCTCTTATACTTCTACGAGTTTTGTTTATAGCCTTAGCTTCCAAAATTTTTCCAAATTCATACAAAGCTAAAACCATAATTCCTTCCATGTGCTTTCCTACTGCATATGCCCCAACTGCAGATATACAAATTAGTGTATTTTCATCAAGTACTTTATTTTTAAATACTTGTTTTATAGCAACCAAAAATACTCTATATATCAACAATAAATAAGAGACTATTATTAAAATTTCACTTACAATTTTATTTGTTATAACCATACTTAAAACAGCTGCCACTATACCTAAAATAAATCTAACAATATTGGCCACATCCGTACTAGTTTTTTCTTTAGGAGTTTCATTTCCTAATTTAGTAACTATAACATCTGGCTCTATCTTAGCAACTACAGATTTAATAAATTCTTCTTCATCGCTCTCGGCCATAAAACTTAACGTTAAAGTGTTAAAATTTACTACAGCATTTTCCACTTTACCAGACTTTTTAATAGCTTCATCTATTTTTCTTGCACAGTTTGCACAATCTAAACCTTGCAATGTATACTTAAATTTCTTCAATATGTTCAACTCCCATCTTAAATATTTTTCCTATATGATCATCATCTATTTCATAGTATACGATTTTTCCAACTCTCTCATACCTTACAATTTTAGCTTGCTTAAGTATCTTAAGTTGGTGTGAAATAGCAGATTGGTTCATTCCAAGCAAATAAGATATATCACAAACACAAAGCTTTGAAAAACTTAGTGCATTCAAAATTTTAATTCTTGTACTATCTCCGAATATTTTAAAAAATTCTGCTAAATCTATTGATTTATCCTCATCTAACAGTTTGCAAGAAATATTATCTATTATATCTTTGTGTATAACTGTCTGTTCACAAATTTCCATACATTCTCCTTTCATATGAATACTTGTTCATATGAGAATATATTATCACTTACACTATTGTATGTCAATATTTAAATAAATTTATTTATTACTATCTCAATATTTTATTATTGTTCATATATAAAAAGCTCTAAAAGCCAATAAAAACATTGACTTTTAAAGCTTTTAGTTGGTAACAAATTATTCAAAATTTTAACTTCTATGAACCACTACTTTTATATTTTTTTACACCAAGATTAAATATTAAAATAGAGACTATTAAAGTAATTATGCTAATAAACGGCATAAAGCAATACCAAATGTTACTTGATACACCCGTTAAATATAACATTGGATAATATGACGTTAGTGCTATAGGTATTAAATATGTAAAAAATATTTGAATAGCTCTATTAAACATTCCAATTGGATATTGGGCAAAATCTCTTGTTCCATAAACAAATATATTTACAATTTCTAGTCCTTCAGTAGTAACAAAACAAAATGCAGCTCCAATTATAATTATTGAAGCAAAAATTACAGTACTACCAATCAACATTATTATAATAAGTGGAATCGCACTTATTCCTAAGTTTAATTTTACTACAGCATATAATGTAAATCCTAATGATGCTAAAGTTTTAACAAGTTTTGCTATTTCAATTTTTGTTCCTATTACTTGGTAAAATATGCTTTGTGGCCTTATAAGTAAAAGATCAAAATTTCCTCTTTTAATTAACTCAGAAAACTTATCAAATCCCCTAAATAGTGCTTCGGCTAATGACTCGCCAAATTGTACAACCGCAAAACAGAGCATTACTTGATATATACTAAATGACTTTATCATTCCAAACTTTTTAAATAGTGAATAAAACGACAGATAATACATCGAAAATGTTAATAATTGCGATATGCACAAAAATATAAAAGATGTTTTGTATTCCAACTGAGACTTTATATGCATTGATATATATTTAAACATTTTAACCTCCTTGTATACAAACTTTTTTAGTTGCTTTTTTCATCAAACATACCCCAATGGCTACTAAAGCCACTAACCAAAATACTTGAAAACCTAAGTCGATTACACTTTCATTAAAAGGAATATCTCCAGAATACACCCTAAATGATAAATCTCCTATAAGTCTAAAAGGTAAATAATATGAAATTTTTTGGAGTATATCAGGTAAAAGTGGTATAGGTAAAGTTAAACCTGCTAACAATTCAGCAAATGTATAAAATATACTGTTTATTCCCTTATCATCATAAGTAAAAAACACCAAAATCTGCATCAACACAGACATCGAAACTAATAATAACGTGCCAAGTGATAAATTAAGAATTGACATTAAAAATGACTTGAGAGATTCTGGCATACTTAAACAATATGGTTCAGGTAAAACTAAAGCTACTATTATTACTGGCACCATTCTTAAAGCTACCATAGCTAGTTTTCTAGTTATGCACTTTATATACCACCATATATATAAATTGTATGGTCTAACTAATTCATAAGCTACTGTTCCATCTTTTATACTTGCCGTTACATCGCCATCTTTTTGCCTCATGTATATTAAACTAAATAACGCTTGTTGAAGCCATACATAAGTAACTAAGTTTGAAAATTCCATTGGAACATTTTGTCCACTTCCAGCGTAAAATGCTTTATATATAAATATTTGTAGAAGTCCCCAAAAAAGCTGTGTACAAATTCCTG
>OIYG01001425.1_pt1 | contig 18060 bp, 19 predicted proteins | sample 1587861 | NCBI WGS metagenome assembly OIYG01 (sample SAMN03283272) | human gut metagenome | biome: human-associated habitat; material: feces | host: Homo sapiens | place: Peru | collected 2012 | reverse complement strand
AAAGGTAGTGGATTTTTTCTCCACTACCAAATATTTTCAATACTTTTAACGATTATTTCACGGTAATCAAGAAGTAATTCTTCTTGCCCTTTTGTACCAAGAGATACTTACCGTCAATAAGGTCGTCTGCAGTTACTATTTGATCGAAAGCTGCAAGCTTCTCCTTGTTGAGTGAAACACCACCGCCCTTGACGAGCTTACGCATTTCGCTCTTACTTGGGAAAATCTGCATACCTTCCTGATTGAAAAGGTCAACAGCTGCTCCGCCAAGCAAGTTCTTGTCGAGATCATAATGAGGTACATTAGCGAATACATCATTCAAGGTAGCCTCATCAAGCTGTGCAAGATTCTCCTTGGTTGCCTTACCGAAGAGGATGTTGCTGGCTGCAATAGCCATATCCAAGTCTTCCTGAGAGTGAACCATAACAGTAACCTCCTCTGCCAAACGCTTCTGGAGAACACGGCGACCTGGATCCTGCTTATGCTCTTCTACGAGAGCATCAATAGTCTCCTTGTCGAGGTCGGTGAAGATCTTGATGTATTTCTCAGCATCGTCATCGCTTACGTTCAACCAGAACTGGTAGAAAGCGTAAGGAGTAGTACGATTACGGTCCAACCAGATGTTACCACTCTCTGTCTTACCAAACTTCTTGCCATCTGCCTTGGTAATCAAGGGACAAGTGAGGCAGAAGCACTCTGCATCATTGCCGAGAGTACGATGAATCAACTCAGTACCAGTAGTCATGTTACCCCACTGGTCGTTACCACCGAGTTGAAGGCGCACACCATACTTTTCATACTGATAAAGGAAATCGTAACCCTGAAGCAACTGATAAGTAAACTCAGTGAAAGACAAGCCGTCACGAGCCTCACCATTCAAACGCTTCTGTACACTATCCTTTGCCATCATATAGTTTACGGTAATGTGCTTACCTACCACACGAGCGAAATCGAGGAAAGTAAAGTCCTTCATCCAGTCGTAGTTGTTTACCAACTCGGCCTTATTTGGCTCATTGCCATCGAAGTCAAGGAACTTAGATACCTGCTTCTTGATAGCTTCCTGGTTATGATAGAGAGTCTCTGAGTCGAGAAGATTACGCTCCTGGCTCTTGCCAGAAGGGTCGCCAATCATACCTGTAGCACCGCCAACAAGCAGATAAGGCTTGTGACCACAACGCTGTAAGTGACGCAACATCATGATTCCACAAAGGTGACCGATATGAAGAGAGTCTGCGGTAGGGTCAGTACCAAGATAAGCAGACACCATGTGGGTGTTGAGGTATTCCTCTGTACCTGGCATAATCTGAGCCAGCATACCACGCCATTTCAATTCTTCAACAAAGTTTTTTGCCATCGAATGAGATTGTTATATATTATATAAATATGTGTAAGGGGCCCGAATCACCTTCGGAAACTTACGGCACGGGGTCATAACCCGAACCACCCCATGGATTACATCTTAATATTCGCCAGATAGCCAAAGCGAGCCCTTTAAACGGTCCATGCTTCAGAATCGCCTGACGAGCATACTCAGAACAAGTGGGAGTAAAGCGACAAGACGGCGGGGTAAATGGCGTGATACATCTTTGATAAAAGAGTATCGGCATCACCAGCAGGTAAGTTAGCAGCTTTTTCATCGTTCCAAACTATCTACTATCTTTTCCAATGCCGCCTTAACAGCTTTCTCAACCTTCGCAGAATCATAGGTTTGTCCAGAAAGCCAAATAAAGGCTATAAGGATTTTAGCATCCGGATGCAAAGCAAGTACATCTGTCAAAATTGACTTATGAAGACGATAGCTTTCCCGAAGTTGGCGTTTCACCAAGTTGCGCTTTACAGCTCTCTTGAAATAGCGCTTAGACACACTCATCAAGACTTCCGCTTGCGCATCATTCTCATCCTTCCTTTTCACGACTTGATACACTACCCTCACCGGCCATTCTTTCTTATGTTGGGAATGACCCAAAAAGAGTTGTTCTATGAGCGTCCTGCTACACAATCTCTCTTGTTTCGGTAATGTAAAAGTCTTCTGTTCTGACATTCCTATCAATCAGGCTATATTGATTACACAGTTCTATTAGAGTTCTCAGTACCATAGAAATCACTCAGTATTTATTAGAGATTCCTCAGTACTTCTCCCAAAACTTAATTATTCGTTATTTCTCTCAAGATAATCTTTCAAGGCACCAGTCATAGAAGGGAATTTCTTGGAAGGAGCCTCCAGATCGAGTCTGAGATTCTCATCCTCTACAGTTTTGGCTGTAGCAGGACCAAAAGCAGCAACAGCGATATCACCTTGCTTGAAATCAGGGAAATTCTTCTTTAAAGCCTTCACACCAGTAGGGCTGAAGAAAATCATCATATCATAATCGAAGCTCTTGATTTCCTCTTCTGTGAAATCATTGCTTACTGTACGATACATCACACATTCGGTATGCTTCAGGTTCTTCTCGTCGAGAGCATTCTTGATATCATCATTATGAACACAACTCAGTGGCACGAGATACTTCTCTGTCTTGTGGCGTGACATTTGTGCGAGGAGACCATCAATCTTGCCAGTTTCACCAAAGAACACCTTTCTTTTACGATACTGCACATATTTCTGGATATAAAGTGCAATCGTCTCAATCACGCAGAAGTACTTCATGTCTTCTGGAATAGTAATACGCATCTCCTTGGCCAACTTGAAATAGTTATCCACTGCATGACGAGAGGTGAAAACTACTGCAGTATAGTCGAGCAGATTGATTTTCTGCTGACGAAACTCCTTCGCTGTAAGTCCCTCAACCTTGAAGAATGGGCGGAACACGCATTCTACGCCATAATCCTTCTCTAATTCATAATACGGAGATTTATCACTCGCTGGTTTTGGCTGAGAAACTAAAATCTTCTTTATCATTTTTGTCCTAAAAGTTTATTTTCAAATAATGACTAATCAATACCAATCCGCCTGACAAAGCGAAAAGAGGTACCACTTCGAGGGCACAAAAGTACAAAATTATTTGCAAAAAAGCGCCTTTTCTTCGAAAAAAGATGATGAAACACTTATAAAAAGACAATATTTTAATGATTCCGACTACAATAAGTGTATAAATCACAGCCGCTTGTATGGAAAAACCAAAGTATGTCATCAGCATGATTGCAGGGAAAAGTAGTACACCTTCACACGACACTAAGAAGAGATATGCCTTCATCCATTGTTCGTTTTTTTTCTTATCAAAGAACACCCACCCTGTAACCGAATAGAGTAATGCCTTCAACAGGAAGTAAGCTGCAGCATACCCTGCATAGATGCTAATCACCTGATATTGGTCTATCGTAAATGTATCACTGATAGAAGCCCTGGAATACATAAAAAAGCCGATGGCTATCAGTAAGCAAGTCTGTAATCCCAGAAACAACTGGAAGCGCAACTCGTTGGACGTCTCGGTTATCACCGTGGTACCAAATCGTGGTACACGGAAGAAAGTCTTTGCCTGACGAATGATAAACTGACGAGACTTGGTGAAGGCCACACATGCTATCAGAAAGCAGAACAAGAGCAAAATCGTGACAAAATCATCGCCTGCTACAGTATAAGGTACAGGGTCACCTGCCACACCCAATCTTCCCCCCTTCAATTCTGGATGAAAGAGTGAATCTTTCGAGAAGAAAGACTCACGATAATACTGCGGTAAACTGACGTCCCTAAAACTCTTGCCTGGCTGATGCCCAGGAAGATGCAAGGTATCGGGCATTTCGCTCCAATGAATCTCACATGGTTTGATATGCGCTCGCACCATGGAATCTTGCTGAGCAGGTGTCGCATTCTTGGGCAACCAACTCAGCACTTGCTTCGGAGTCAATTCTCCTGTATGCTTTAAAGGCTCCTGTGCCACATCTGACTCAGGAGTTTCTATAATTGTTGAATCTGCTTGTTGCGCCATCCTTCTACTATAAATAATAAGTTATCCCTAGAAAGCCAGGCTCTCTAGGGAATAAATTCTATTTTCTTGAGTCTAATCCCATTTTAAAGGGCAAACTCTTTCTTAATTTCCTCTACTTTATCGAGTTTTTCCCAAGTAAACAACTCTACCTGCATAGTCTTGGTCTCATGATAACGGCTGGTGAAAGTCTTTTCCACTACCTCATTCTTTCGACCCATGTGACCATACGCAGCAGTCTCCAGATACATTGGCTGACGGAGCTTCAACTGGCGCTCAATAGCCTTTGGACGGAGATCAAACATCTGAGAAATCTTCTGGGCAATTTCACCATCATTCATATTCACATGGCTACGTCCATAAGTATTCACATAGATGCTGACAGGCTCAGCCACACCAATAGCATAACTTACCTGCACCAACATTTCATCAGCCACGCCTGCAGCTACCATGTTCTTGGCAATATAGCGAGCAGCATAAGCAGCAGAACGGTCCACCTTACTTGAATCTTTTCCAGAGAATGCGCCACCGCCATGTGCACCCTTACCACCATAAGTATCCACGATAATCTTACGACCTGTCAGACCGGTGTCTCCATGAGGACCACCTATAACGAACTTACCTGTAGGATTTACGAAATACTTGATGTCATCATTGAAAAGAGCCAATACCTTGTCGCCCAACTGTGCTTTCACGCGTGGGATAAGAATGTTGATAACATCCTCACGAATCTTAGCCAGCATAGCATCGTCATCATCATTACCCATTGCATCCTTGATAAAATCATCATGCTGAGTAGAAACAACGATTGTATCAATACGCTGAGGAATATTGTCATCAGAGTATTCTACCGTTACCTGACTCTTGGAATCCGGACGGAGATAAGTCATCACCTTACCTTCCTTACGGATAGCAGCGAGTTCCTTCATGATGAGCTGTGCCAAGTCAAGAGACACTGGCATATAATTATCTGTCTCATTGATAGCATAGCCGAACATCATACCCTGGTCACCAGCACCCTGGTCTTCATCTTCCTCACGGCTCACACCACGGTTGATATCATCACTCTGCTCATGAATGGCAGTAAGAACACCACAAGAGTCACCATCAAACTGGTATTCTGATTTGGTATAACCGATTTTCTTAATTGTTTTGCGGGCGATAGTCTGCAAATCTACGTATTCATTAGAGCGAACCTCGCCCATGATAACCACCTGACCAGTAGTACAGAAAGATTCGATAGCACAATGAGCATGCTCATCGTAAGCCAGGAACTGGTCTAACAATGCATCGGATATCTGGTCTGCAACTTTATCAGGATGTCCTTCAGAAACTGATTCTGACGTAAACAAATATGCCATATTTATTCCCTTTCCTTCTTTTAAAAATTGATATATCATTTATTTGCGGCTGCAAAGTTACGCATTTATTTTCATATTCAGTCACATTAGAATGAAAAATATTCCAGTTTTAAATGTTTATCAGTCAGGATTGTCATCAGAAGCGCTTTCCGGCTTCATCTTCTCGCGATACATGATATTTCTCGGATGATGTTCCAAGATTTCCCGCCTCAAGTCGGAAGTTTCCAAATGTGTATAGATTTCTGTCGTTCCCAGATCTTCATGACCCAACAAGGCCTGGATAACACGCAAGTCGGCACCACCCTTGAGCAAGGCTGTTGCAAAACTATGCCGAAGGGTATGAGGCGAGATGGTTTTCTTGATTCCTGCATCCTTTGCCGCATTCTTGATCATGATAAGAATCATCGTCCTGGTAAGATGAGCCCCCCGTCGATTGAGGAAAACATAATCCTCCTCTCCCGGTTTGATTTTCATCTGATTGCGGTCTATATACCAATAATGCAACTGTTTGATGGCTGTTTCAGAAATCGGAACAAGTCTTTCCTTGCTTCCCTTTCCCAAAACACGGATGAATTTTTCCTCCTCGAAGATGTCGCTTAGTTTGAGATTTACCAATTCCGACACTCGTAACCCACAGGAGAACAGGACTTCTATAATTGTCTTGTTACGTTGTCCTTCCCATTTCGTCAGGTCAATAGCCTGTTCCAACAGATCCACCTCCTCCACAGTCAGATATTCTGGCAAATGCTGTCCAATCTGCGGGAAAGGAAGCAGCTCCGTAGGATCATTTTTCAAATAATCCTCAATCATCAAGAAACGATAGAAAGAACGCACTCCGCTTAGAATGCGCGATTGGGAACGAGCACCAACATTCTTATCGTGCAAGCCCGCAGAAAACTCCTCTAAATCCTCCAGTTTGACATCCAAGAGGGAAATCTCCTTGGATTTGACAAATTCAAGGAGATAACGCAAGTCGCGCTGGTAAGCATCCAACGTATTGGGTGAGTAATTACGCTCCAATTTGAGGTATCTCACATAATCCTTAACAATATTCGTACTTGATTTCTTGCTTGTTTCCATTTTTATTATTACCTTTGCAGTTAGAAGTAAAAGAGACAGCCTCAATCTTCCATGATGGAAGAACACTCTAACTTCTGCAAAATTACAAAAAAATATTCATAAACGGATAAAATAATAAGGGATTATGAAAATACAAATTATCAATGGTCCAAACTTGAACCTTCTCGGTGTCCGTGAACCGGGCATTTATGGCAGCAACTCCTTCGAAAGTTATTTGCCAAAATTGAAGGAAAAATTTCCTGATGTAGAAATTGAATATTACCAGAGCAATATCGAAGGTGAGCTGATCAACAAGTTGCAGGAAGTGGGTTTTTCATACGATGGTGTAGTCCTCAATGCAGGAGCCTATACGCACACGAGCATTGCCTTGCAAGATTGCATCCGCAGCTTGAAGTGCCCATGCGTAGAGGTTCATATCTCCAATGTCCATAAGCGTGAGGAGTTCCGCCACCACTCTTATATCTCTTGCGCCTGCCTCGGAGTCATCTGTGGCTTCGGTCTGGCATCCTACGACCTTGCTATAGCTGGTATCCTCGCTCAAAAAGAAAATAAGAAGTAAAGCTCGCCTTGCTTCCAACATTAAACTCTTTAGCTATAAAATCATGACAGAAACAGAAAGTCTCGACAAATATATCTGCCAACACATTGAGCCAGAGGGAGATTACCTTTACCGACTTTATCGTGCCACCAATATCCACACTATTCATGGCAGAATGGCAAGTGGACACATCCAGGGCAGACTGCTCAAAATGCTGGTAGAAATGATTTGCCCCAAAAATATCCTGGAAGTTGGAACCTTCAGCGGTTACAGTGCCATCTGTCTGGCTGAGGGATTGCAGGAAGGTGGCAAACTCTATACCTTTGAAATCAATGATGAGATGGAGGATTTCACCCGACCATGGATAGAGGAATCCAGTGTAGCCGACAAGATAGATTTCCGCATAGGTGATGCCAACGTGGAAGCACCCAAATTGGGAGTCATGTTCGACATGGCTTTTGTTGATGGCGACAAGCGCACTTACATCGAGACCTATGAGATGGTGATGAGTGTCTTGAAGCCCGGCGGTTATATCCTTGCCGACAACACCTTGTGGGATGGGCACGTTATCGATCCTGCCTATGACCGCGATCAACAGACGCAAGGTATCCGCAAGTTTAATGACTTCATCGCTCAAGACCCTCGCGTAGAAGTTGTGATCCTCCCATTAAGAGATGGACTGACTTTAATAAGAAAGAAATAGAAAACAATAAAGGCTGCGTCATAGAATACGCAGCCTTTATTGTTTTTATGAAGCATCCCTTTTTCTATTAAGAACAGGGATTCTCTAACCGATTGAATTATATCTGTTTCTCGATTATTTAGCTCAATAATCTTTTGCTCAGAGCCCTTACTGGATACCAGACGGCAAGCCAACCAACTGCCAGCACCGTGACAAAGATAATGGCAACATCTGAATAGTGTACACTTACCGGATAAGCATCAACGATGAAAGAGCCAGCAGAATCACCCAGTTTCACAAATCCGAATTCCTGCTGTAAGAGACAGAGCAACAAACCAATACCGATACCGATGATGGCTCCAATGGCAGAAATCATTCTACCTTCAAAAAGGAACACACGGGCTATCTGCTTGTCGCTGGCTCCCAAGTTGCGCAAAGTAAGCACATCATCTTTCTTATCGATAATCAGCATGGACAACGAACCGATGATATTAAAGCAAGCCACGATCAAGATAAACGTAAGGAAGATATAAGCTATCATCTTCTCAATAGACATAATCTTGAAAGTATCTTCCTGCTGTTCAAATCTATCCAGCACCCGGTACTTATCTCCGGCTATCTGCTGCATCTCCTTCTTCACGGCATCTAAATCACTGCCTTCTTTCAGTCGGAGTTCGAGCGAAGAAAGCATTCCCTGCTGTCCAAAGAGGTTACGGGCAAATGTTACGGAAGTCAGAATGTAACTCTTGTCATAACGGGCTTGCTTGACAGCAAACAATACGCCCGGACTGACCAGAGAATCAACTACAAAGCCCTCAGAAGGATTCGACATATCCAACTGTCCCTCCTTCATCGGTGCATAAATCTTCAGAAAACCATCCCATTGCGCACCGATACCAAGGGTCTGCGCCAAGCGGATACCTAAGGTTCCGTATTCCAAGTTGGCAGCATGAAGTGAGAATGTGCCATCACCATAGAGGATGTCAGTGATATGCGACTGGTCGCTGAAATTATCATCCACACCCTTGATGGTAACCATAGCCTGACGATCCTGATAGACAGCCAGCGCCTGATCTTCCACACACTCTGTTGCAACATCTACCTGCGGCAACTGGCGAATTTTGGTCAAGATAGGGTCATCGCAAGGAGCCGTCTTACCTTTTGTAGGAACGAGTTCCAACTGTGGATCAAAGCTGGTAAACAAAGTTGCCACCAAGTCATGGAATCCATTGAACACACTCAGCACGATGACCAGCGCCATCGTAGCCACAGCTACACCAATCGCCGAGATGGCACTGATGATATTGATGGCATGAGTGCTCTTCTTGGAAAAGAGATATCTGCGAGCAATGAAAAATGGAAAATTCATTTGTCTTTTACCTTTTTACTCTTTTACTTTCTTACTTTTTTACTTTTTCAAGAGTTCATCTATGCGCTCCAAATAATCCAGACTATCATCGAGGAAGAAGCGTAATTCTGGAATAATACGCAATTGGTTTCTTACCTTCTTGCCCAAATCATAACGAATGGTTTTCTCATTAGCGGTGATATTCTTCAGGATTTCCTCTCCTTTCTCAGAAGGGAACACACTCAGATAAGCAGTACAGATACTGAGGTCTGGACTGATTTTAACCTTGGTCACACTCACCATGATACCATGCATCATACGAGTTTGTGACTGGAAAATAAGACTCAACTCCTTCTGGAGAAGTCTGGATATACGGTTTTGTCTTGTTTCTTGCATAATCTTTTCTATTAGAATGATTAACTAAATCAGAATGATAAACTAAAAATTAAACATTACTCAGTTTAACACTATTCAAGGTCCACATGCTTCACCTCCACACTTTCATGCAGGAAGATCTGAGCAGACTCCTTGAATTTTTCCTCACTTTCAGTAGTCAGATACTGGCAGGTACCTTTCTTGGTAATCATATTCTCCATGTCCTGATGCCGCTTCAAGTAATTTTTCAGACTCTCAGCTACATACATTCCTTGTGGCACAACCCGCACACCATCGGGAAGGTTTTTTACAATGCTGTTCATCAGCAATGGATAATGTGTACATCCCAAGATAATCGTATCTATGTCAGTATCTTTACGCATCAGTTGGTCAATGCGCTTCTTGACGAAATAATCAGCACCCGGACTATCAGCCTCATTGGCTTCTACGATAGCCGCCCAAAGCGGACAAGCGACACCGCTAACCTTGACTTCAGGCCAGAGTTTGGCAATCTCCAAATCATAACTTTGACTTTTGATAGTACCTTCCGTAGCCAACAGACCGACATGGTTACTCTTGGTGATATTGCCTATAACCTCAGCAGTAGGACGGATAATACCCAGCACACGGCGACTTGGATCCAACTCAGGGATATCTCTTTGCTGGATAGAGCGAAGCGCCTTGGCTGAAGCCGTATTACAACCCAGAATCACCAGGTGACAACCCATGGAAAACAGTTTGAGTACTGCCTGGCGCGTAAACTTATACACCACCTCGAAAGAGCGGGAACCATACGGCGCACGTGCATTATCACCCAAGTACATATAGTCGTACTGAGGAAGAAGCTGACGAAGTCCATGCAGGATAGTCAACCCACCATATCCGGAATCAAATATTCCGATAGGACCAGGATTAGAAGGCAACATCATTTCAAATTCTCCTTGATTAGTTCGGTAATATCCTCTCCCATCGCAGCATCAACGTATGGAAGTGAATCGTGGTCGGCATTCAGGATAAACGCATATCCTTTCGCCTTGCCTATCTTCTGCAAAGCCTCTCTGATTTGTTTTTTCAGGGGAGCATAAGCATCTTCCTCAGCCTGTTTCAGCAGACGTTCCGACTCAGCTTTGAAAGCCATATTCTTAGCCATCAGTTCACGAAGTTCCGCCTGTCGTTTTTCCAGGATGGAAGGAGCGAAATTACGCTGACCATCCAGAAACTCCTCATACTTGCTGTTAAACTCGTCCTCCGAGCGCTTGGTTTCGGCATCATACTTCAAGCGAAGATCGTCCATATGATGCTTGGCTATCGCATAACCAGGCATTGTACGAAAGACTTCTTCGAAGCTGAAATAGCCGAAACGGATTGCAGACGGAGCCTCTGCACCCGCAGTAGGAGCAGCAGTAGCCTCACTCGCTTTAGGAGCTGAATTAGCCACCTGCTGGGCAGATGCCAGCACAGGCATCATTGCCAGAACCAAATAAAGGAATGTCTTTTTCATCATGAAGTGTTGGATTAGAATAGGCATATTCATACCTATTATATATAAATACTGAAAAGAGAAACAAGGGCAAGCACTTGTGCCTGCCCCCACTATCTTAGTTGGAAATAACCGAAATTACTTGATCTTAGCCTGTACTTCCTTAGTTACATCAACTACATTGGTACCTGTGTAAACAGCAGCACCTTCCTCGAAGATGTAAGTGTAGTTGCCAGCCTTACCAACAGCCTCGATAGCAGTACGCACCTTAGCCACGATAGGCTGCATCAGCTCGCTGCTCTTCTTCTGTAATTCCTGCTGACCATCCTGATAAGCCTGCTGAATCTTCTGCTGAAGACCCTGCAACTCAGTTTCCTTCTGCTTCTTAGCAGTAGCGTTCATTGTGCTCTGAGCCTTCTGATACTCGTCAGCCTTGCGCTGGAACTCATCCTGCATAGACTTCAAATCGTTCTCCTTCTGCTTCTGGAGTGCCTCAAGCTCACCATTAGCTTTAGCAACATCAGGCAAAGCCTGCATGATAGTCTGGGTATTTACCTTACCAAACTTCTGTGCCATCATTGTCATTGGTGCACAAAGCATCAACATTAAAATAAGCTTTTTCATTGTTTTTATTCTTTTAATTATTAATTTCCAAATAGGTTTTCAGATGGACATATTGTCCACAGTCAACTCACTTTTATAACTCTCGCTGCAAATATACAACTAATTATTGGAATAACCTAATTTTTGAAGCACTTCGTTGCTAATATCGATTTTTGGAGAACCAAATATGATACCAGCATTGCTGGCTCTGTCGAGCACCAGCGAATAGCCACGCAAATCAGCGATTTCCTTCACTGCATTGTAGATTTCCTCCTGTATAGGAGTCATCAGCGCTTCACGCTTCTTGTAGAGTTCCCCTTCAGGTCCGAAGTATTTCTTCTTCAGATCACTGGCTTCCTTCTCCTTCTGCATGATGGCATCCTGCTTGGCTTTTTTCTGTTCCTGTGACAAGAAAACCACCTCGTTCTGATAGTTCTTGTACATAGTACTTGCCTCCAGATTGAGCGCCTCTACCTCAGCTTGCCATTTCTTGCTCACCTGATTCAACTGTTCGTTGGCACGCTCGTAAGCAGGCACATTCTTCAGGATATATTCCATATCAACCAGCGCATATTTCTGCGCATGGGCTGTGATGGCTGCTACAGCCATCATCAGCATCAATATCATCTTCTTCATAAGAATTCCTCCAATTATATCAATTCTTATTTATTATTTATCATTTTTCATTTGTCTTAGAACTCCTGACCGAGGATAAAGTGGAACTGGCTTCCACCCTTCTTATACTGGCTTCCGTTCCAAACCTTGTCGAAACCATAAGCCCAGTCGATACCCATCAAGCCGACCATTGGCAAGAAGATACGTACACCGACACCGGCACTACGCTTCATGCTGAATGGATTGAACTTCTTGGTGTCATACCATGCATTACCAGCCTCTACGAAGGTCAAACCATAAATAGTGGTATTACCCAAAAGGAACGGATAACGGAGTTCCAATGAGAAACGGTCGTATGCATAAGCATAGTAACCTGTGCTGGCACTATAAGATACAGAACCATTCTCGTAACCACGGAGACCGATGGTTTCCTCACCATAATAGGATGAATAACCGCTCATACCATCACCACCCACATAGTAGGTCTCAAATGGACTCTTGTTGTATTTATTGTAAGCTCCCAACAAACCGAGTTCCACACGGGTCATCAACACAAAGCACTTCTGACCTCCGCTCAATGCGGTATAAGTCTTAGCCTTGAACTTCCACTTATGATACTCTATCCAGCGATATTTCTCCTGCTGCTCCTGAGCATAAGTTGGTGAGTTTCTGTTGGTTGCCAGATGCTCATAATCCTTGTTGTTCATCAAGCTCCATGGTGGAGTCAGGTTGACAGAAGCCTCTACCTCAGAACCAGTACGTGGGAAGAGCTGATTATCTGTTGATGTACGATTCAGCGAAATTGTCAAGTTCAAGTTATTCGCATTACCATTATTCATCAACATATAGCTCCAGTTCTTCATCATGTAGCGCTGGTAAGCCAACTGCACAGACAGAGTAAAGTAGTCATCCGGCCAACGGAGACGCTTACCCCAACCGAGGCTTACGCCGACCATCTGGATATACTTATCTGGGTCGTAATAATTCTCGTAGTTATTGTAATAGCTGGAACCGTAACCATACATGTAGCTATAGTAGTTGTTCATGTAAGCACTGTTATAATAGTTGCTTGACACGTCAGTACTCTTACTATAGTATGCACCTACGCTGAACTGAACAGGTCGCTTGCCACCAAACCAGTTGGTAGAGTAGCTTACATTGTAGCTCTGATAGTAGGTACCATTGGTCTGTGCACCGATACTGAGCACCTCACCATCACCGATAGGCATGATACCACGATGCTCCTTGTTCTTGTTGAAGAGGTTGGCCATAGAGAAGTTGTTGAGCTTCAAGCCCACACGTCCAATGACACCAGTCTGTCCCCAACCGAGTGAGAACTCAATCTGGTCATTACTCTTCTGTTCCAAGTTCCAATTGATATCCACAGTACCATCCTCATAGTTTGGCTTGATATCCGGGTTCACCTTTTCAGCATCAAAGTGTCCCATAGAAGCCAACTCACGGGCAGAACGCATGATAGCGTCCTTAGAGAAGAGATCGCCTGGCTTCGTACGGAGTTCGCGGCGTACTACATTCTCATAGAGTCGGGTATTACCATTGATGCGTACATGGCTCAGATAAGCCTGAGGACCCTCAGTGACACGCATTTCGAGGTCGATAGAGTCGCCATCGATATTGATTTCGGCAGGATTGATGTTAGAGAACACATAACCATTATTATAATAGAGGTTTCCCACCGCATCATCATCCTCATTCAAACGCTTGTGCAAGAGTTTCTGATTATATACATCACCCTTCTTCATGGTGAGCAATGCATTCAGACGGTCTGTATTATAGACAGTATTACCCACCCAAGTGATATTACGGATGAAATATTGCTTACCCTCATCTACCTTCACATATACATTGACATGCTTCTCATCGTAGTTGCTGACGCTATCTTCCAGAATCTGGGCATCACGATAACCATACTCGTAGTATTTATCTATCAGCTTAGACTTATCCTCTTTCCAGCGTTCAGGGGTAAACTTCTTGGATTTGAAGAAAGTAGCAAATTTTCCAGCTTCATGAGTCTTGGCGAATGCACCTTTGGAGAATAAGCCACCCTTAATCTTGCGGTCAGAAAGTTTCTCATTGCCATCAATGGTAATCTGATGAACCTTGATTTTCTCCTTCTTATCAACGATCACATCCAGGATAACCTGTCCCTTATTAGCTACATCATCACGCTGGTTGATCTGGATATCCGCATTCTTGAAACCTTTGTCATCAAAGTATTTCTTGGCAAGAATCTTGGCACGGTCGAGCATGTTTGGAGTCACCTGTGTACCCTTTACCATACCCAATTTCTGCTCCATATCCTCTCGCTCACTCTTTTTCAGACCGATATAGTTGATATTAGAGATACGAGGGCGAACGGCCAGATAGATGTGGAGATAAAGTTTTTCGCCCACGATAGAGTCGGCAGCAATCGCCACTTTTGAAAACAGTCCATGCTTCCAATATCGCTTGACGGCATTGGTTACATCATCTCCTGGCACATCGATTCTATCACCGACCGACAGGCCAGAGATGCCAGTAAGCACATAATCCTCATATCCTTCCACTCCTGATACGTTGATGCCTCCAATGACCAGATTACGGGGATTTCCTGCATACGAGATGTCAGGATTCACAATCTTGTCTTGTGCCGTCACCTGCAAACAAGCCATTACACCGAACAGCAGGATGAAAACCTTTCTTATCTTATTCATTTACTTATTATGTATATTTTCAAATGTATTCTTTCCTAATATGACTCCCGAGTAATATAGCATTACTCTCCTTTTTCCACCTGAGCCTCAGTTTTACCAAACCTGCGCTGACGATTCTGATAGTCAGCTATTGCCTTCTGGAGATCTTCCTCCATGAAATCAGGCCAGTAGGTATCGCAGAAATACAACTCAGAATAAGCTATCTGCCACAGGAGATAATTGCTGATGCGCAATTCACCGCCCGTACGGATCAGGAGATCAGGATCTGGCATAAAGTTGGTTTCGAGATGCTTGGCGAAATTCTCTTCAGTCAATTCACCGGCTATCTCATCATAGCTTTTCTTGCCATCTGTCATCGCATCCTTCAGGGAACGTCTCATTGCTTCCATGATTTCCCAACGAGAAGAGTAGCTCAAAGCCACCACCATCGTCATGGCGTCATTTTTAGCCGTATGTTCCATAGTCTCCTGCAACTTTTCCTGCACAGGCTTTGGCAAACGAGCTATATCACCTATCACACGGAAGCGCACATTGTTCTTCATGAAGATTTCATCCTCAAGAGAAGTGAGCACAAGTCCCATCAGAGCAGCCACCTCGTCGGCAGGACGATTCCAGTTTTCCGTAGAAAAAGTATAGAGTGTAAGATATTTCACACCTAAGCGAGTACATTCTGAAGTGATACGACGAACGGTATCCACCCCAGCCTGATGGCCGAAACTTCTTTCTTTGCCTCGCTCCATCGCCCATCGCCCGTTACCATCCATGATGATGGCAATATGCTCTGGTATTCTGCTCATATCTAAGTTTGTTGCCATTATTCTTCTTTATTACATGTTCTACATTTTGCCTTGAAACTATAGGTTAGCGTGAGCTGCAGCATGGAATAGCAGTCTGTATTCTTGAATGCACCGCTGCTCTTCACTCTATAGGGGTCTTTCACTCCATCCAGTTCATCATTCAGAGAGAAATGGAATCCCCAGTCTAAACCTACATTCAGCCGTTCTCTGACTTTATATTTCACACCTATACCGATAGGCACATTGGCGGTAAAGACACTTTTGCTGCCTCCTGACACGGAAGTAGCTCCCAGTCCGCCATAAATATAGGGTGTCAACCGCTTGGCTCCTCGATAGTCTCTTCCTGTACCATAAGGCCAGAAATTATACTCGAAGACGAGACTTACATCCACCACATTATGATTGAAATCATAGGTTGACTCCGCATAATCCGGATAATAAGTCTTGACATCCGCCGACGATCCTTTCAGTTTTCCATAACTGGCGCTCAGGCGCAAGTCTTTATAAGGGTCAAAATTGTATCTCCAAATCAGCGAGGCCATCGGCTGCATGTTTTTCAACACGTTGCCATTGAAATCACCCTCGTAACTGACCATTCCTACCCCCGCACCTATCTCCATGCGATATTGGGGATCATCCTGGGCGCTGATGTGGACAAGAGCAACCATCAAACCGATTATCGTCAGAACTATTCTGCGCATTTTACACCTTAATTATATATATAGACTCAAGAGAAAGAAATAAGTTTATTCCTTTCTCCAGCCATCTCTATTATATCTTCCTTTCCAGACGTATCCGTTGTTGATAACCCAATAATAGTTATTGGCATCACGCACGAAAGCAGCTGGTCTGCTTATTACAAATTCAGCAGGCATCACAACCGTTGTATCCACACTCCAGTCTAAGCCAGTCTTGCTCACATACCACTTACATTTTTCCACAGATGCGCTACCCACTTGATAGTTGCCAGCAGCCAAAGCCACATAACCGCTATCGTTGAGCGCCACCTGGAGGGTATTGAGATAAGGCAACATGCCAGCCTGGTGGGTCTGATATTCTACATAGTTCCACTGATAAGAATCTGTAGTTTCCCCACTATCCAAAGTACGGGTCCAGATTGTTGCGACCGTATCCTTCTCTTCATTCTCACGAACCTTGCGATTGCCGAGGAGAAGAAGGGTTTCTGCGCCTTTCACAGAGCGAACAGGCTTAACCACCAGACTGAGGTTTTCTGTTGGCAAGAAATCTGCGCCCTTGCCATCCATTGCATCAGGAGTCCAGCTGGCACCATTGTCCTTAGATACAGCAATGCCCGCAGCAGTATAAGCATACAGATAGTTGCTACTTGCACCAATCAACTGCAGAAGAGAGGCGTCAGTAGTAACAGATTCCCAATTGACAGCATCCTCAGACGTGAGAACTTCGCCATTATTGAGAATATAGAGTTTACCATCCTTAGCGATTGCGCTCTTATAGGCTTCTTCACCCAAAGCAACATTAGGAGTCAGAGCACTTCCAAAAGCACCACCATTCAGACCGGTCTTGAAAATCTTGGTAACACCATTACTTTTACCGAAAACATAGACACAGTTGCCCGCAGAAACGGCTTTCATGCCAGCCAAAGCAGCCAAGTCACCATTCTGGGCTGCAAGAGAATGCCATACGAAGGAATCAGGACCTTCTTTGTGTACATTTACAGTAATCGTATAAGTACGATATGCAGAATAATCGTTGTTATATACTCGGATTTCCTTTGGCTTAGAGAAATCTACGGAGTCTGAGCTGGAATAATAAGCCAAAGAGTCTTTATTATCCTTATCTTTCAATACCCAAAACAGCGGACTGCTCTGCTTGGCTATGATAGAAGCCAAGGCAGCACTAATCTTTGTCCCAACAGGCAAAGAGTCAGCATTATAGATCTTACCAGCGGCCTGATCTATATAAAATTTATAATTAGAACCAGCAATCGTGGTAGCATAAGTTGAATCCTTCGTACCATCCGATGTCTTTCCCAGATAATAGCGATTCATCGTGCCAAGAGAAAAAGCAGTGATGGCAGTATCATGGGTATATTCAATATTTGTATCATCGTCACTGCTCAAACATGAAGACAATGACAGGCCTGCAGAAAGGAGCAGGATGAAAGCAAAAAACTTCCTTTTCATTCTTATTTATTTATTTTTAGCTGCAAATTTACAGAGAATTCTTCAAATAAAGCCTCTTTTTAGTGGTTTATTATGCAAATTATTGATTTTATCGGTAATTTTTAAGTTTGTTTAGTGATTATTTCCGACAATCAAGGCATTTTTGAGAGAAAAAGCTTTATAAAATGAGAAATGACAAATGAGAAATTAGAAATGGGAAACTAAAAAAAGAGTCCCATCCCTCTTTCGAGAGATAGGACCCTAATATGATATTCTTAATAATTCGAAGTTTCGAATGATTAGAGCTGTGGACCAGCAGCAACGAGAGCCTTACCAGCCTCGTTTGTCTCATACTTCTTGAAGTTCTTGATGAAACGAGCAGCCAAATCCTTAGCCTTCT
>OIYG01001424.1_pt1 | contig 18087 bp, 16 predicted proteins | sample 1587861 | NCBI WGS metagenome assembly OIYG01 (sample SAMN03283272) | human gut metagenome | biome: human-associated habitat; material: feces | host: Homo sapiens | place: Peru | collected 2012 | reverse complement strand
CTTTTCTTTTGCCTTGGAATCTTTTTCAGGATTTATAATTGCGGCATACTTCATAATAACGCCGTCATTTTCAAGTTGCTGGATAATCGACTTGACTTCTTCAACTGATTTCTTTGTCATCGCGGAAATATCTTCTACAGAAATACGCGCATTGTCACGCAGCAAATTTAAAATTTCTTCTGTGCTGTCCATTTTTTTACCTTCTATAAAAATAAAATTCTAAATCAGTCCTTTTGTGCTTGGAATTTCTCCGTTGCGTCTTGGATCAATTTCTACTGCCTGACGAATTGCCCTGGCTGCGGCTTTAAAAAGTCCTTCGATTTTATGATGATCGCTTCTTCCGCGGATTGTATCAAGATGCAAATTGCATTTTGCGCCGTTTACAAATCCCTGCCAAAAATCCTCAAAGCAATCAGTTTGAAACGAAGAAGATTTTCCGTCCTGTCCAATTGAAACAAGCGGAATATTGGAAAGAGCCGCATTTACAACACAAAACGGACGTCCGCCAAAATCAACAGCAGCCTGCAAAAGACTTTCATCCATCGGATAAATTGAAAATCCACTTCTATAAATTCCAGCGCAGTTTCCCAAAGCAGAAGCAAAGCATTGTCCAAGAACAATTCCTGCGTCTTCTACAAGATGATGCTGGTCAACTTCCAAATCGCCTTTTAATTCTCCGCTCAAATCAAAAAGTCCATGCTTGCAAAAAGAATTCAGCATGTGGCCAAAAAAGCCTATTGGATTTTTTACAGAGCATTTTCCAGTTCCGTCAAGATTTAAAGAAAGCTCTATTTGTGTTTCACCAGTTATGCGTTTTATGCTTGCAGTTCTTTCCATTTGAAAAATTCCTTATGACATGACTTTTCTAAGTTCATATTCCAAAATGTCTGTAGCTCCAAATTCTTTGAGCTTTGGAAGAAGAACTGGAACTTCACTTTTTTTAACAGCAGTTTTTACAGCATATCCCGAATCACCAAAAAGAGGGCTTACGGTCGGGCTTCTCATAGACGGAATTGCCTTTACAAGCGTGTCAAATTTTTCCTTGGAAACATTCATCTCAAGCATGACACGGTCGCGCGCATCAAGAACCGCAGAAAAAAGCATTTTAAGTTCAAGAATTTTTTGTTTTTTTTCCGGGTCAGCCATCGCTTCTTTTGACGCATACATTCTTGTAGAACTTTCCATGAGAGTGTCCACAATTTTTAAACGGTTCGCCTTTAAAGAAGAGCCTGTGCTTGTATTATCAATAAGAATCTGCGCAATTGAATCTTCTGTGTTCTGAACAAATCCTTCGCTTGTTCCCCAAGTACGGAAAATTGTTCCGTTGATTTTTTTTGCTTCAACCCATTTTTTGCTTAGATTCTGGTATTCAGTTGCAATTGTAACATTTTTCTTTGCAAGCTCTTCATAGTCAAAATCTTCTGGAATCGCGGCAACGACACGGACTGGATCAAATCCCAAATCCATTATTTCAACAAGCGAATCTTCAACGCCATTTTCAAAAACCCAGTCTTTCCCAGAAAAAGCAATATCCGCTTTATTTGCCGCAAGAAGAACACTCGCAATCTGAGGTTTTACAACTTGAAACGCAAGATCTTTTTGATTTGTTATAGGAAAATATGTTCTGTCTGGAAGCTTTAAAGAAATTCCAACATCACTTAAAAGCTCATATACAGATTCGTAAATTCTTCCTTTTGCCAATAAAATTTTTAATTTTTCCATAATACACAATTATAAATTGAAGTCGCCTCTAAATTCAAGTTGCAGAGCAAACTAGCGGCGCTCAACAGTTCCGTCAGATTTTGCAATAAAAACTTCTGGCTTTATCTTTGTAAAAAATCCGCATTCAACAACACCGATTATTCCATCGATTTTTTCTTCCATTTCATGCGGATTAACCGGAGACTTCCATTTGCAGTCCAAGATTAGATTTCCGTTGTCTGTAATTACAGGACCGGCTTTTTTTACACCTTCACGCAGCACACATTCCGCGCCAAGTTTTTCCAAAGCTTTAATTACGGGAACACGGGCTTCTGCTATAATTTCAACAGGAAGAGCAAAACCAGTTCCAAGGCTTTTTACATCTTTTGAAGAATCCGCAACAATTGCAAAGTTTGATGAATTATATGCAATGATTTTTTCACGGAGCAATGCCGCGCCGCCGCCTTTTATAAGATTGTTATCTGGATCAATTTCGTCTGCGCCGTCAATTGCAAGGTCAAGAGTTCCATTTATTGCTCTGTCATTCAATGTGTAAACTGGAATTCCAAGTTCCTCGCAGGCCAATGTAGTCTGAAAACTTGTTGCAACGGCTTTTATATCTTTTAAAGTTCCGTCTTCAATTCTCTGCGCAAGTCTTTTTACAGCCGGCATTGCAGTAGAGCCAGTTCCAAGTCCGATTTTCATTCCGCTGAAAATTTTTCCTTCTTTGATTAAAGAATCAACTGCTGTTGTCGCGGCTAAAATTTTTTGTCCGTCTTTAGAAATACCCATCAGTATTCAACTCCTGTATATAATTCAAATTGCCTATATCCCTGATAAAGAAGCATACTGAATCCATTGCAGATTTTGCAGCCAGCCTCTCTTGCGCGCACCATTATCGGAGTAGCTTTCGGCATATAAATTATGTCGAACAAAGCTTCCTTTCCTGTAAAGTCATAAAAATAAAGCGGATCATTTTCTGGATTAGAAGGTTCTTCGCAATGCATTCCTTTTGATGTGGTCTGAATAATCACGTCTGAATATTTTCTAATCGTGGAAACTGATTCAAAATTCAACGGAGCATATTTAAAATCGTATTTTTCAGCAAGTTCTTTTGCCTTTGACAAAGTGCGGTTAAAAATGCAGGCTTTTCCGCCGGAATTATAAACTGCATACGCAATTGCTTTTGCAGCTCCGCCAGCTCCAATTATAGAAATTTTTTTATGCTTTAGATTTTTTAAATTCAAAAATTCAAGCAAAGCTTTTAAAAATCCTTCCGCATCAGTATTGTACGCAAGCCATTTTCCGTCTTTTTTTATAAATGTATTGCTTGAGCCTATTTCAAGCGCGGCATTGTCCACAAAATCAGCCCTTGCAAGAGCAGCTTCCTTATGCGGAACAGTTACAGAAAGTCCCTGCACTCCGACTTGCTCAGAAAAATCAATTGCCTGCTCAAATTTTTCAGCTGGAAAAGGAATATAAACGGCATTCATTCCATGGCGGCAATATCCTGTATTATGAAGCTCAGGACTTGAAGTTCCAGAAAGCGGCCAGCCGGTAATTCCAAAAATTTTAGTTGATTCATTTATAGATTTTGTTCTGTAAAGTCCGCCAAGTTTTACAGCATCCAAATGGGCAATATTTGAAGTATTTTGAATGGATTCCGGAGCGGAAGTATATGTCAAAAAATTTTTCAGCTTTGCGCCAAGAACTCTAGTTGGAATTCCCATTGTTCCCATCGCAAGCAGAATATGGTTGTTTCCAGAAATTTTAGAAGCCTGCTCAAAAAGATTTGTAACATCGTCAAGACTGTGCGGCATAAATGCAATCTTTGGAATTTCAAGTCCAGAAGGATTCAGTTCCTTAAGACGCTCCAAAATATTTCTTACCGGATTTTTCATGTCATGGAAACTTCGGATTACTTTTGTTTCAAAGGCAAGAGTCGCATCTTCAAGACTTGAAATATGAAAATCTTCCTCAAAATCAACATAGGCAAAATTTTTAGTTTTATCTTCATCGGCAAAAGAAAGCGCGCGGGCAAAAAGAATTGTGCGGGCAGATTCTCCTTCTACAAATTTTCCACCGTCTATTTCACGCCTGATTGTCAAAATGCACGGCAAGCCAGCCATTGAAGGAAACCGTCTTGCATAAAGCCGCTCATCCTGATTCAAAAAATCAACACGCAGCTCCGCCATGTCAACATAACTTCTATATTTGTTAAGAAGCTCCAAGTCTTCTGCAAGAGTTTTTCCTGTCAGCGTAAGACAAATTTTTGGCGATTCCATTTCAAGACTCCTTTGCAACTAAATTTAAAAATGAAGCCGAGCTTCTGATTTTTTTTACTTTTGAAATCAAGGCAATTGAAATTTCGTATTCTTCAACTGAATTTGTTTCAGGATTTTTGCAAACTAAAAAAAGAATCTGATTTTTTACAACAGCCCTTGGAACGCCTATTAAAATTTCTTTTGTCGTAGACATTTCAATCTCAACCAAATCTTCATTTTGAACCGCGCTTTCCAAAACCCTGAGCTTTCCGGTGAAATTCATTCCGCTTGCCTCGGTAAGCTCAAACTTAACGCTTTCAGGCCTAAGCTGAGCCGAAGACAAAACCACGCGCCGTTTTATCCGCTCCTCAAGTCCTTCTTTTTGCTCTGCAGAAGCTGAAATATTTTCAAGCTGATTTTTCAAATCCTCAAGAATTTTAGAAACTTCTTTTTTTGAACCAGAAATCATAGAATTTTCTATAGGCAAAATTTCGGAAGAGCAAGCCAGAATTTTAGAATCAGAATCAATTTCTGGAAATCCCAAAGCAGGCGCAGTTTTTTTCGCGGATTTTACATTTCCAACAAAATCAAGTCCAAGGCGCTCAACGCAATTTTTTGCCTGTTCATCGGATGAAAAATTCATCAGGAAAATTCCCGGCGACAAAATTTCAATGATATACGATGAAAGTTTCTTTTCAATTACAATAGAATTTTCAGGACGAATTTTTAAAACATAGCCTTTGTAAAGCGCGGCTGAATTATAAGAATCCGCCCATTCATCAAGCGAAACCAAAAGATTCTGCGGAATTTCATAATGCGAATATTTTTTCAAAATTGAGGAAATCTGATCTTTCGTCATATCAAAATCAAAAGCTTTTAAAACAGACTGGCGCGTAATTTCAAAAACAGCAGCAGTATCACATTTTTTTGGACAAAGAAATTTTATAAGCGGAACAAGATCCGAAAGCAAAAATCCCGGCAAAACTATAACTGAAAAACCTGCATCAATGCTCAAAGAGCCTTGCGATTTATTTTCTTCAAAAATTTGATTCACACGGATGAATTCATTTTCGCCCTCAGAAAGAGAATCGACAATTCCAAGCTCAATCGCGCAGTCAAGCATCGCATCCAAAAACTTTGAATCAACAGAAGAATTTTCCGCGGAAGAACCAAACGCAACAATTCTTGAAAAACGGCTGAAAGAATTTTCTGAATAGCGGGAATTTTTATCTTTCAGCAAAAAAACAATCTGAATAATTTTCTGCCTTGTGTAAACTTCCTGCTTTAAAAATGAAAGTGTCTTGAAAAAAATTTCCGCGCTAGACAAAATCATGCTTCGGGAAAAGGAACCTGTGCAAGCAGCGCAAATATAAGCAACCTGATTTCCAAAAGTCAAATTCGAGAAAAGCTCAAGCCTCTGCCAGTCAACAAAAAATCCTTTGCCTTCAGAATCTTCCTGGACAAGATGAAGATTTTTGAGAGCTTTAAAAAGTGTTTCAAAAAATTCCTTGTTGAAATTCTCCTGAAAAATTTCAGCCAAGTCAGAAGCCGCTTTCTTTTTAAGTTCCCCGTTGTTTTTGCAAATATCAGGATGGCTTGAAATATAGCAGATAAAAACCGCAAGAAGATCAGAAGAAATTTTTAGTCGGCGCTCAGGAAATTTTTTTTCGTTTTCTGGACTTATCAAATTTTGCAAATTCAACAAGCCGCTCAAATCATCTTCAAGATACGGATTTATTTTTATTAAATTCTTTTCATTTTTTACATGGACAGAAAAAATCAAAAGACGTTCTTCAAGGCTTGCAACTGCGCTGTAAAAATCTCCCTGCTGAATTGAAGATGAAAAAAATTTTTCAAGTTTTTCAATGTCAGGCTCGTTTAAAAATTTTATCGCTGTAAGAATTTTTATATCAGTGCCGTCAAGAAATTTTACAATTGAATCCCGGGTTTCTTTTTTGCACAGAAAAGCTCCTATTTCTTCCGCCAGCTTTTGCTTGTTGTAAGGAGTTTTTACTTCTCCAAGATAAATACGTACCAACTCGAAAAAAAATTTGTCCGGCAAAGTGCAAAAACTTTCACGCCATTGAATTATCTTTTGAACTTTTGCATCTAAATTCATTGGCCACATCCTTCGATTTGAATCGGAACTTCAAGGTCATCAAAACTTTTTTCATTTTCGTAGCGGACAATTCTGTAGGAATATCCTTGCTCTGCTAAAAATTTTTGTCGGTTGCTTCCAAAATCTTCTTCAACTGTTCCGCGCGTAATCAAAGTAAAAAATCTTGAAGTTCTTTCTTTTGGACGAAGAATTCTTCCAAGCCGCTGAGCTTCTTCCTGCCTTGAACCGAAAGTTCCGCTCACTTGAATTGCCACGCTCGCATCCGGCAAATCGATTGCAAAATTCGCAACCTTGCTGACAACAAGCACACGTATTTTTCCGCTTCGAAAATCGTCATAAATTATATCACGTTCGGAATTTTTTGTTTTGCCGGTAATAATCGGAACATTCAAAAGCTTGGCAATAATTTCAAGATGAGTTAAAAACTGCCCGATTATAAGAATTTTGTCATCCTTGAATTTTTCAACAAGCTCCTGAACAATTTTATTCTTCAAAGGATTTTCACTTGCAATTCTGTGCTTTTCTCTGTTGGCCGCAACTGCATATTCAATTTCTTTATTTTCAGGAAGCCCCAGGCGAACTTCAATACATTCAGCCTTTGCAATCCACTTTGCTTTTTCAAGTTCTTTCCAAGGAACATCATATCTTTTTGGACCAACCAAAGAAAAAACATTGCCTTCGCAACCATCTTCACGCACAAGAGTCGCAGTCAGACCGACACGCCGCACAGCCTGAAGTTCTGCCGCAACTCTAAAAACAGGAGCCGGAATCATGTGGACTTCGTCGTAAATAACAAGCCCCCAGTTGTTCTGCCTGAAAAGTGAAAAATGCGGATACGGGCCGTTTTTGTCAGGACGCCAAGTAAGAATCTGATAAGTGGCAACCGTTACTGGTTTTATAGTTTTATTTTCTCCAGTATATTCCGCAATCTGGCTTGCATCCAAATCAGTTTTATCAATAAGCTCGTCTATCCACTGATGAACAGCTGTAATATTTGTAGTTACAATAAGCGTATTTGTCTTTAAAAGGCTCATTATTTCCATGCCGACAATCGTTTTGCCCGCGCCGCAAGGAAGAACAATCGTGCCGAATCCAGTTCCCGGACCTTTGTTTCCAACAAGCGCATTTGCAGCAGCTTTCTGATATTCACGCACTTCAAAAGACCGCCCGCTAAAAGTTGTTTTCCGCAGATTTATTTCAAGAGGAAATCCGTCCTGAAGAGGAACATCATCTTTTACAGGCCAGCCAATCTTTAATAGATTCTGCTTAATAATTCCGCGGTCAGTAAGCAAAAGTTTAAAGCAAAACGTTTTTTCTTTTTCTGAAAGTCCTGCTGAAAATTCTTCTGCACATTCGCACGGAACAAGAAATTTTCTGGCAAAAGCATTAGCTTCAATCTGCTTAAAAACATACGGAGAATTTGAAACAAGATAAAGATATTCTTCTTTTATTCCGTCTGAATTTTCCACGGAAGGCCCCTGAACCAGCCTGAGTTTTCCAAAACGCCCGGAAGTTTCTTCAATCCAAACAACAACGCTCTGCGGAATTTCATAACGTGAAAATTTTTTTAAAACCTCAACCGCCTGTTCGCCTGTAAATCCTGAGCTTTCAGCGTTCCACAATGAAAGAGATGAAATTTGATATGTATGCAAATGTTCAGGAGAGCGCACAAGTTCCGCAAAAGGAATCAAGGCAGCCCTGCATTCTTCGGCAAGAGGCGCATGGACATCAAGCAAAAGCGTTCTGTCAGACTGAACAATCAAAGGATTTTCGCTTTCAGGCATATCACTGCATTATATAATGAATCAGCAAGGCTTACAATATTTTACGGCAAAGCACACAGAGCAAACGCATTATAAAGTATTCAACATAAAACTGGCTCCCAGACACGGTTTCCTGGTTCAAAATCGCACAATAATGCGCTACACTCTGATTGTTGCAAAGTAACTATAGAATTCCCCGCTCATGCGGCCGCAACAATCAGAGTGTTTTTGACCAAAGAACCGTTCCTGGGATCCAGTTTTATTTAAATCATTTATAATGAGTTTGCCCTTGCTAAGCACATAAAATAAAAAACCAGCCTGCCAACGACAAACCGGCTTTTTGAGGAGAGTCTATCTATGAAAAACAACAAGAGTTTTCCGACATTTTTATTTTAAGATCGGAAATTAAATTTGTCAAATTTTTGTTGACAAAACAAATTTATTATAATAATATCATTATTGTAATAAATACAAATTTACAAATAATCAAGTGTAAGGAACTTAGGAGGTTATTATGAAAAAATGGGTTTGCAAAGTATGCGGATATGTTCACACAGGAGACAATGCGCCGGAAGAGTGTCCAGTTTGCCATGCAAAAAATGCTTTCAATGAAATGGTTGAAACGAAAGGATTTGCCTGCGAGCATCAAGTTGGTTCTGCAAAAGGCTTGGACGAAGAAGTTGTAAAAGGACTCCGTGAAAATTTCGCCGGTGAATGCTCAGAAGTCGGCATGTATCTTGCAATGTCCCGCCAGGCAGACCGCGAAGGCTATCCGGAAATTGCAGAGGCATACAAACGCTATGCTTTTGAAGAAGCCGAACACGCAGCAAAATTCGCCGAGCTTCTTGGGGAAGTTCTTACTGATTCAACAAAGAAAAATGTCCAGATGAGAGCCGATGCAGAAGCAGGAGCTTGCGAAGGAAAACTTCAACTTGCAAAACGCGCAAAGGAACTTGGCTACGACGCAATTCACGACACAGTGCATGAAATGGCAAAAGATGAAGCGCGCCACGGAGCAGGATTCAAGGGAATAATGCAGCGTTATTTCAGCAAATAAAATAAAAAACACTGTGCTTTGAAAACATTTTCATTGCATGGTGTTTTTTAAATTCCAAAAAGTTTCAAGAGAAAAAAATGAACCACGAACAAATCGCAGCAAAACTAGAAGAAAAAAATATCCGGCCGTCAGTTCAAAGAATGGCAATTTACAACTTTCTTGCGGAAAATCCAGTGCATCCGACCGTTGACACAATTTACACAGCACTTTCTCCGCAAATGCCAACATTATCTCGAACAACAGTTTACAACACTCTTAGGCAATTTTCTGAATGCGGACTCGTGCAGACAATTACAATTGAAGACGGCGAACTTAGATACGATGCGGACACTTCAAATCATCTGCACTTTAAATGTATAAAATGTGGAAAAATCTACGACATTTTTAAGCCAGTCGAACTTCCGCCACAGTTTTTGCAAGACGGATTCAAAGCGGAAAAAATTCAAACCAACATCTGGGGAATTTGCAAAGACTGCTCTTAATTCTACTGAAAAAGAATCAGCCCTTCCGGATTCATTGCCCTGTAACGAATCCGGCATTCCACAACAGCAACCAAAACTACAACAAGCGAAAACCAAAAGAACATGCTGTCCATTTTAAATCCAGCAAAATAATTGTAAATTCCGTGCAGAAAAACCGCCAGAACAAACGGATAAATTTTAAGGCTTCCATTCTTTAAGTTAAAAACAAAAAGTCCCGAAAGTCCTGCGCAGCAAGAATGAATAACAACCGCAGTCAAAAGCCTAAGCTCAAGATTTTTAATTCCAGAAGCAATGTAAATTAAAGTTTCAAAACATCCAAGCGAAAGTCCGCTCAAAACGGCGCAGGCAAAAAAAACTTTCATTGACATTTTCTTTGAAGGAAAAATAAAAAATACCGCCATTTTTATAGTTTCCTCAACAACGCCATTTACAAAAATGCTTTTAATCAAAACAGAAAAAAGAGAATGCAAATTAATAAACCCGTAAGTTTCCATGAAAAACTGAATTGCGTAAATCGGAACAACGACAAAAAGTCCGCCGAAAACAGCAACAAATCCAAAGCCAAGCTTGAATTCTTTTATAAGAACAACCATGCAAGCCAATGCCGCCAAAACAGGAATTGTGCAAATTAAAAATGCTGGAATCAAACCTGTAAAATTCATTTTATTTTTTCTCCGTCCTGAACTGCTCTATTACAAACTGAACCGTTCCGCGCATTTCATCAAGATTTTCCTGATTAAGAATTCCAAGGCGGAAAATTGAAGTTTCCAAAAGGCAGTAAAGCAAGCTGTTAATTTCTTTTATCGGAAGATTTTTTATTTCATCTTTTTTTTGTCCGCGGATTAAAACCATATTCATCAAATGCTGAATCCGGATAACGCGCCTTGTTACACGGTCGTTTATATCCACGCCGCTTTTTTCGAGCTGCATAAGATACATTTTTAAAACACGGAAAAATGCCCGGTTGCTTTCTGCAATATCGATTATGCACAAAAAAATCCGCTTAAGGCATTCTATTGAATCAATCTGGTTGTTTTTTATAATTCCAATAAGCTCCTGCTCAACATCGTTTGTAAGCTGCTTTATGCTCCACAAAAAAATTTCACGCTTGTTTTTAAAATAGATATAAAGAGTTGTACGAGTAATTCCGCATTTGTCCGCGATTTTCTGATAAGTAACATCTTCGTATCCATCTTCTATAAAAAGCTGAAATGACTTTTCAAGAATTTCCCTTTTGCGCTTTTCGTGCTCAACAACAATCGCCATATTTTACCTGTAAATATAAAAAGAAGTGTCCAGATTTCCAGCTTTTAAAGACTTTACCGCAGAAGCTTTTTTCCCAAAACAATTCTCAAAAGACTTTTGGCTTGTAATAACACCAATCTGCCAGTTCTCAAAATTTGAAATCAAGCTGCCCATTTTTCTGTAAAGACTTTCAGCCTGAAATTCATCGCCCAAGCGTTCGCCGTAAGGAGGATTGCAAAGTATAAGTCCGTTTTCAAATTCTGAATGCAAATTTTCAAAGTCGCTTACAAAAAATTCAGGACGCTCAATGCGCATATCGCTTCCAATCAGCTGCAAGGCTCTTCCTGCCATTGTGCAAGCATGTTCAGCATTCAGTTTTGCACGGTCGATTGCAAATGGATCTATGTCGCTTCCGGCAATGTGGCATTCAACATCTGTGCGGATTTTTGAGGCTTCTTCTTTTTTTATTTCAAGAGCGCGGGAAGAATCATATATAGAAAGATTTTCATAGGCAAAATTTCTTCCAAGCCCAGGAGCAACATTGTGGGCATAAAGAGTAGCTTCTATTGCAATCGTTCCGCTTCCGCAAAAAGGATCATGCAAAGGAGTTTTTCTGCGCCACATCATTTCCTGCAAAAGAACCGCAGCAGTTGTTTCCCGCAACGGAGCTGCGCCGCCTTCAGTTCTGTAGCCGCGCTTATGCAAAGCCTGCCCGCTTGTATCAAGCAAAATCACAGCTTCGTCCCGCTCCATGTAAACACGCACATCCGCTTGATTTCCAGATTCCGGCAAAGAATTCATGCGCCAAACATCTCCAAGCTTTGTATAAATTGCCTTTTGAATCATTCCCTGAATCGTATGCTCGCTGTTAATCCGGCTTTTGTAAACACGGACTTTATCTACAACAACACGAACATCTTTTCTAAAAAAATCCTGCCAGTCGATTCTATAGCAACCTTCAAAAAGGGAATCAAAATTGTCTGCTTTGTAACGAGCCATCTGAAGATAAACTCTGTCGCTCGTCCTAAGACAAAAATTTGAACGGTACAAAGCATCATTGTCGCCTAAAAACGAAACACGGCCAGGAGCATTTCCTGCAAGAGCATAGCCCAAATGTTTTATTTCATTTCCAAGGATTTTTTCCGCGCCAACTGCGCAAAGAGCAACAAAAGTATTCATAAATGACATTTTAACATTTTATGTTCAGTTGCACAAGAAAACATACAGGTTGAATCAGGGCAAACGCATTATAAATGTATTCAGCATAAAACTGGCTCCCAGACACGGTTTTCTGGTTCAAAATCGCGCAATAATGCGCTACACGCTGATTGTTGCAAAGTAACTATAGAATTGAGCGCTCACGCGGCCGCAACAATCAGAGTGTTTTTGCCCCAGGAACCGTTTCTTCGCGCAAACTTTCTTAAATTATTTATAATGCGTTTGTCCTGATTATCAATCTATTTATGTATCCAAAATGGAAATTATCATATATAATTAACGGAAGAAAATAAGACTGTTGGTGCAAAATTATGCACAAGGGGGACTCTATGAGATTTACAAAATCATACAAATTTAAGTTTATCGCATTCATATCATTTTTTATCATTCTCATTTCTGTCATTACAACAATGGTCGCAATCAACAATATAAAGTCAACTGCTTTTTCTGTTTTTTCTTCCCAGGGAGAATCTTTAGTAAAAAGAGCTTTATATAAAATTGACGCGGACAGATTTTCAGAGCTTGCTGAAACACTTGATGACTCTCATCCGTACTATAAAGAATTATATCAGGAACTTAGAATTATAAAATCACAGAGTCAGTGCAAATTTCTTTACACAATGGTTCCAAGCGGAGGAAACAATTTTACATACATTGTAGACGGAAGCACAACACCCGTTGACACAGACAATTTTTCTCCAATAGGAACTGTTGAAGACTTATCTAGTTACGGTGAATATCCGCATATTGTATTGCAGGAAAAAGAAATCGTTATATCAGATTTTAAAAAACAAAAAGACTGGGGATGGCTAATTACAGCTTATGCTCCGATTATAAAGGACAATAATGCAATTGGATTTGTTGCCTGCGATTTTGATGCTGTTGCAATTCTTAAACTTATAGAGCAAAGCCAGATTACAATGTCGATTTGCTGCCTTGCGCTTTTTATAATCTGCATAGGAATTTTATATCTATGGATTTCTTCATTTTTCAAGAAGCTTACAGCAGTTTCATCAAGAATGAACGAAATTGCCGGCGGAGAAAGCGACCTTACTGCCAGAGTTTTAGAGTCAGGTGAAAACGAACTTACAGAAATTTCAAGAGCTTGCAACAGAATAATTGAAAATCTTCAGAAAATGATTATTTCTGAGAAAACAGCCGTTTCAAAGTTAAGCGAAAATTCAAATGTGCTTTTAAATCAGACGCACGAAACAACAAGCCTAATTGAAACGGAAGGTCAACTAATAGAAGATATTTACTCAAAGGCAAAAGAGCAGACTGAAAAAACTCAGGAAGCAAACGGAACCATCGATGATGTTGTAACTTCCGTGATTGAGCTTGACGAAAAAGCAAAAAATCAGCACGTGGCGATTCAGAATTCCACAGATGCCGTTAGCCAGATTACAAAAAACATAGAAGAAATCAACGAAAAAATTTTTGGAATCAACAGTGAATACGAAAATATTGTTCAAAAATCCAATGACGGAAAGCAATGCCAGTCCGAAGTCACAAAGAAAATTGAAGCGATTCAGGAACTTGCGACTAAGCTTTTTGAAGCGAACAAAGTGATTTCCGAAATTTCTGCGCAGACAAATTTGCTTGCCATGAACGCGGCAATTGAAGCGGCGCACGCAGGAGAATCGGGAAAAGGATTCAGCGTAGTTGCAAACGAAATCAGAACACTTGCAACAAATTCCGCCTCCCAGACAAAATCGATAAAAGAACTTGTAGAAAACATTGAGTCGGCTGTAGAACAGATGGTTTCAGCTTCTACAAATTCTACAAAATCATTTGAAGCACTGGAATCAAGCATAAAAAGCATGAATACTTCAATTCAAAGTGTATGCGAAAAAATGAATGAACAGAATTCAGAATCGAGCAAAATCCAAAGCATGATGCAAATTCTTCATGAAGATTCCAATGCTATTTCTGTTTCGTCCGGACAACTCAAAATAAAAAATTCACTTCTTGAAGAGCAGGTTTCAATTCTTCAGGAAAAAGCCTCAGAAATTCTTGACGGCTCAAGCACCGCTTCTGAAAACCTTGAAAAGATGAAAAATTTTGCCGGAAAAGTAAATTCACATTCAGAAGAAAACCTTGAGCTTTCTGAATCTGTAAAGAAAATTGTTGACAGCTACAAAACTGAATAAAAAAAAAGCTAGTAAAAAAAAGGAATAAAAATGTCTCTTGAAAATGATTTAAAGGACAAGCTCAATCCAGAGCAATACAAAGCTGTGTCTACAATTGAAGGACCGATTTTAATAATTGCAGGCGCAGGCTCTGGAAAAACCCGCGTAATCACTTACAGAATCGCCAATATGCTTGAAAAAGGAATTCCGCAAAGCCAGATTCTTGCGCTCACTTTTACAAACAAAGCCGCAAAAGAAATGGAAGAGCGCATAAAAGAGCTTACTGGAAAAAAACTGAACAATCTTACAGTCAGCACTTTTCACGCATTTGGAGTCCGAATTTTAAGACAGGAAATTACAAAGCTTGGCTACCGGGAAAATTTTTCAATTTATGATGAAACCGACAAAAAAGCTCTAATAAAAGAAAGCGGACGTGAACTGAAATTTTCAGCAGACGCAATGGATCTTTATAAAATAAGCACATTGTTCAGCGATATAAAAACCGGACGCAAAATCTGGAATTCCGAAAGCGATATGTACAGAAGCCTTTACGAAGAATATCAGTCTGGGCTTAAGCTTTTTAATTCCGTTGACTTTGACGACTTGATTGTGCTCCCGATAAAACTTTTTAAAGAGAACCCAGAAGTTTTGGAAGCATACAGAAACAGATTCCGCTACATAATGGTTGACGAATTTCAGGACACAAGCCATCAGCAGTACGAAATGATGCATCTTCTTGCAAACAAAAATATCGCAGTCGTTGGCGATGACGACCAAAGCATTTACAGCTGGCGGGGTGCGGACTTTCAGAATATAATCAATTTTGAAAAAGATTTTCCTGATGTTACTGAAATAAGACTTGAGCAGAATTATCGTTCAACTGGCACAATTTTGGCGGCGGCAAACGGAGTAATAAAGCACAACACAAACCGCAAAGACAAAGAACTTTGGAGCGGAAACGGAAACGGAAAACCAATCGAGCTTTATTCGCCGGAAAACGAAGCCGCAGAAGCTGACTTTATTGCAGAAGGAATTCTTGGAATCAGCGTAGACGAAAAACGCAACTATGACGACTTTGGAGTTTTAATCCGGGCAAACACACAAAGCCGTGCAATTGAAGAATCTTTTCTTGAAAACAACATTCCATATACAATGAGCGGTGGTACAAGTTTTTTTGAGCGAAAAGAAATAAAAGACATTATCAGCTATCTGCGCGTAATAGCAAACCATGACGACGACATAAATCTTTTGCGCATAATAAACACACCGCGGCGTGGAATCGGAAAGGCTGCAATCGAATCGATAAACAAAGTCGCCTCAACAATGAATTTTTCTCTTTGGGAATCCATTCAGGCAATTTTGTCATCTTCGGAAGAGGAATGCCCTGTAAGTGAAAAAACAAAAGCGGATTTTGAAGCCTTTTCAAATATAATAGAAAATTCCAAAAGCATGCTTTCTGGAAAAGGACTTGCAAAAAAAGTTCGCGCTTTAGTAGATGAAATAAATTATTTTGACTACTTGATTTCAGAAAATCCCAAAAGCGAAAAATCCGCAAGGTTCAAATACATGAACATCGAAAGCTTAATCAAGAGCATGGAGCAATGGGAAAACAATCCAAACTATGACGACACAAGTCTTTACGCATATTTAAACAGAATCACTTTAATTTCACGGGACGACATGGACGACGAGCAGGACAAAGGCAAAGTGAATTTAATGACAATCCACGCAAGCAAGGGTCTGGAATTTCCAGTTGTATTTATTGCCGGAGCGGAAGAAGGTCTTATGCCTCATGCCCATGCTGTAGAAGAGGGCGGAGATGCGGCGATTGAAGAAGAACGGCGGCTTTTTTACGTTGCAGTTACAAGAGCAAGAGACAGGCTTTTAATTTCCTCATGCTCACACAGAAGAAAAATGACATCCACAGTTGAATGCGAGCCGAGCCGCTTCCTTGATGAAATTCCAAAAAATCTTGTTGAGTATCACGAGCCTTCAAAAGAAGTGGATGCAGAAACAGCCCACGAGCTTTTGCAAAACATGCTGAAAAACATGGCAAAGCCAAGAGTTCCAAAAATCTAACAGTTCCAAGCAAGATTGATATTTGCAAATGCAAAGTTCTTGTGTTATAATGAAAAAATGCGAATAATTTTATCGAGAACAGTTTTTACTATTTTAACGGCAGTATATGCACTGGCATTTTTTTCTTGCGCAACTTCGCCTAAGAATTCGGAATTCCTTAAAGTTGAAGACAAGCAGACTCCGCCGCCATTGCTGACAGAGCTTCCTGTTATTGAATATTCTGGAATCGGAATAAAATATGAAGTTGAGTCTATGCTGCTTCATCACTTTCTTGTTGTCCAAGACAAAGATGCAAGCGGACAGTTTGCGGCGCGGCTTCTTGATGAGGCGGCAACAGCTAAACTCAAGGTAAAGTTTCCGGCTGGAACTTACGAATGCCTTATAAAAGAAAAAGCCACAGATTCCGACCACAGCGCATTTTATGTTTATATTGACAACACGCCTTTCCGCGTTTATCCAAGCAATCCGCCGTTAGGAACCTGGGAACTTACAACAAGAGCGCCAATTTATTTTACAATTGACGAGCCGCGCACAATTCTTATCACAATTCAGGCAAATTCCGAACAAAAAACTGGTGATGTCGGAATGAACTTAGACTTTATACAGTTCGTAAAAAGGCAGTAACCAGCATTTTTATGCATAAGAAAAGCCTCATTTTCGCGAGGCTTTTTCTTTTCTTTAGCTTTATCTTGACTTGTAGTTAGCGTCTATCCATTTTGTGTATTCGCCGCTAAGAATGTGGTTAACCCATTCTGTATTTTTTAGATACCAGTCAACAGTCGCATTCAAGCCTTCCTCAAAAGTCATTTTGCGCTGCCAGCCAAGCTCAGTTTTTATTTTTGTACAGTCAATCGCATAACGCTTGTCATGTCCCGGACGGTCTTTTACATAAGTGATTGTTTTTTCAATTTCAGAAGCAGGCTTTCCGAGTTTTTCAGCAGAAAGCTCAATCACTTTATGAAGAAGCTTTATATTCTGCCATTCATTTTCTCCGTTAAATCCGAGAATAAATATGTCTGTTCCAGAATTGTGTTTATCTCGAGAAAAATTAGGATCCAGTGAAATCTGATCTGGCACAGGCGTATTCTTTTCATTGCCATAGAATCCAGTGCCCTGAGTCGTTTCCTCATCTTTGTTCTTAAAAGATGTCAGCCGGGAAACTCCTTGATAAGCACATACGCCACTAACGTCAGCAGTGCTGTAAAATACAGTCCTGAATAGTGAGCAGGCATATGGCGCAAATTTACCGATACCAAAAGAACCACCATTTGTACCGCTCTTATCGGATGCTCCAGTCGACTTAGTAAGATTGCACCACGCAGAATTATAATCTTCTTTTGAACCAGTTAGTCCAGTCGTATTAAAATCACTTATACGCAGACATTTGATTTTGGGTTGATTGGCAGCAGCAATCGCAGATGCAAAAAACTTCTTTGCCTTTGTGGATTTCTGTAAAGACCAAAACCGAAGGGATCGATCAAATGCATCCTTCAGATCATCAACCCCAGGAATGTCATCGGGTGCAATCTCAAAGGGCACGAACTCAACCCTGGTTGGGTTCCCGTTCTTAATGTTGGCATCAATTGAGTTTTGGCAAATTTCACGCGCCAGCGATTTCATGGGTGTACCATTGAATGTCTCAACTCCTGAATCAGCGATGCCGAAGATCTGCCCAAAATTGTTAGACGGAAAGTTCCACGATCTAGTGGTGTGATTATGCAGGCGAAATAGCGGCATATTGCATTCTCCTCTTTCTAATTATTTGAGAGTAAATTTTGTGCTTTTAGGGGATTCCACTCGTGAAAACTTCTTTTTTGCCTCTCGCACCTCAGACTCTATAGTGGAAAAAATCTGGTCAACATCCTGTTGCGTATATTCATAAGCGGATGTGTTGGAGCAGTTTCCTAAAAGTTGCAGTGTATCAATTATTTTGTTAGTACGAGCTTCGGCGAGACGAACAAATTTGTCGCGCTTGGTTTCGTTGGCACTCCCTTTCATATAAATAGCTCCTTTGCAAATATTTTACCTAT
>OIYG01001420.1_pt1 | contig 18103 bp, 14 predicted proteins | sample 1587861 | NCBI WGS metagenome assembly OIYG01 (sample SAMN03283272) | human gut metagenome | biome: human-associated habitat; material: feces | host: Homo sapiens | place: Peru | collected 2012 | reverse complement strand
GTACCACCGGTACCTGCGCAGCCCATCAGCGTGACCTGACCACCGCTATCAAGCGTGCCCGTCAGATTGCTCTGCTGCCCTACGTCACTGACTGATTTTAAAAAATCACACCCGCCGATTTTTCGGCGGGTGTTTTTTTTACTGTTGTGTATACTCCAGGTAGTCGTCCCCGGGGACGGCAGCGCCGTCGAAGGTCAGGTCAGAGCAGGTGGAGAAGTTATAGACAAAGCCTGCCATATTATATTCCTTGTCTCCGATATCCCGGAAGGTGTTTCCGTTCATCTCGGCCTTTTTGCAGCTGTTCAAATTGATGCCGCCATAGGAGCACTCGTAGATTTCGTTATTGTTCAGGGCCAGATTCCGGCACTGGACACCCTGGATGCCGATGGTGCCGCAGCCAAACAGGCCGGTATTTTCCACGGTCACATTGCTGCAGCCGTCAAAATACAGCACGCCGCCCATGCAGTAGCCGGGCTCCCTGGTGTGACCCGCGGTCAGGTCCTTGACGGTAATATTGGAGCAGTTCGCAAAATAGAGCACATTGGCATACCGGGGCACGGCGGAAATCACGTTGGCACCCTTGCCGGTCTTGCCGCGGATGGTCACATTGTCCAGGTCCACAATGTTCAGCTGGGGACCGTCGAAATTGTCCACCCAGTAGTAGTTGACACCGGCAGTATTCTTGCCGTAGTCCGAAGCGGTGCTCAGGTCCAGCAGGGGCGTATCAATGATGATTTCCCGGTTGGAGTCAAGGGCCGCCAAAAATTCGTCCGCGGTCTTGACGGTTACGGTCTCCTGGGCGGTGGTGGCGGGTTTCACTTCCGCATTCAGCTGACCAAAGGCCTCGTCCATCTGCGCTTCCGTAATTTCCGCGCCGGTGGCATCCACCACGGCCACGCCGCCATCCAAGGTAAACCAGGCCCAGCCGGTGTTGCCCTTGCCGGTGCAGTCGTCCAGAACCACATCCGTCAGCTCTCCGGCATTGTAGGCAGTGAGGAAGGAGCCGCTCATGGTATTGTCCTCAAACTTGCAGCCCGTAAACACGGTCCGCTGGCCGATGTTCATCAGGTCACAGCAGTTGTTCCCTTGGAAGGTGGTATTGGTGATTTTCAGGCCGCTGCCCCACCAGGCCGTCAGGGCATTGCTGCCCCCAAGGTCGCCTCCAATGTCCCGGATCACGCAGTCCGTCACCGTGACCTCGTTGGTATAATCCAGTTCCAGGCCTACGGAGGAACACTCGTAAATCTCGCACCGCTCCAGGGAAAGGGTATTGCACTCATAGGAATTCACGCCCACAGCCCCGCAGCCGTAGAGGCCTAAGTCCTTCATTGTCACGTTGGAGCAGCTATTAAGATTGATGACGTTCCCTTCGCAGGGGTCTGTCCGCTCCGTATGTCCGGCGGTAAAGCCCTCCAAAACCACATTTTCACAATTTTGGAGATTCAGAACCGTGGCCGCCCTGGGCTCGCTTTGCAGCACGGTCTTCCCCTGCCCAGCGCCCCGGATGGTCACATTCTGGACGTTGGCAATCACCAGCTGGTAGCCGTCCCCCACGCTTTCCCAGCGGCAGAAGGAGTTGCCGGTCTGCAAATCTCCGTTTTCCGGCTCCAGGAGGATGGTCCCCTCCCCCAGCTCCACCGTAGCCCCGGGAACAATGGCCGCCGCCAGCTCCTTGGCCGTGGTGATGCCATTGGCAACGGTGGACTCCACCGCCACGGGCTTTTCGTCAATGGCGGGCAGGGTGGCCGGGGTGTTGGGCCCTCCGGCGCAGCCACTGAGCAGCGCCGCCCCCAAACAGGCACAGGTAAGTAACTTCCAATTGAATTTTTTCATGTTATCATTCCTCCCATTCGCAGTAAATACTTGTTTTGCAGGGTTCCTTGGTAAAAATTGGCATTTCCCGGGCATCCGTCCGGTGGAGGGGCACCGCGCAGAACGCCAGCAGCATGGCCAGAATCCCGCCGCCCACAACCAGTTTCTTGAAAAACAAATCCATAGCGCGCCTCCTTTTCTAAGTTTCTGGGACAATCATAACATATCTGTTACGATTTGTCACCTTCCTTAACCATTTATTAAGGATTTTCCCGGGATACTTATACTTTTGTTAAGAATGGACCATGGCCGCAATTTCTTCCTCCGTCAGCACCTGGCCGTCTTCCTTGATCGGCTGGTCGCCGCCCAGGAAATACCCCCGGGTGTAGGTGTCGGCAAAGGAGCAATCCTGAATCAGGGGCGCAGACCCAATGATATGCGCGAAATAGGCAAACGTATTGCCCGAAAATTCGGAACTTTCCAGCGTCAGCGCCCGGTTGGTGTCGGAATACAGCATGTCGCCGCCGGCACACTCCGTCACCCGCAGATTCAGCAGATGGACATCCTGGCAGCCGGTAAGCTCAAAGAGCGTGGCATAGGACTGAAGCTCCCCAGTGCCGATTCTCGTCAGCGTGCAGTCCGTCATGGTAAACCGGGCACACAGCCGGAGGTAGATTGCCCCCTGGGAGCAGTCGTGAATGACGCAGTTTTGCACCATAACATCCCGGCTTTCCTCACCGAGAATGCCAAGGATGCCGCAGCCGTACAGGTCAGAGTCCAGAATCTCCACATTGGCGCTGCCCTGGAGCCGAATCACCCCACCGGCGCAGAGGCCCTGCTCCGGGGTATGGCCCAATTTCAGGCCCTGCACCCGGATGTTCTCGCAGTCCCGGAATAGCAGCACGTTGGCATACCTGGGCTGGGTGACAATTTCCGCGTCGCCATCCGCCACAAAACACAAATTGTCGGCTTTGATTTCCAGTTCCCAGCCGTCGTAGACCTGTTCCCACTTGCAGGACGTGGAAATCGGGAGTCCGCCGTAGCGTTCCGAGGCGCTCAAATCGTAGGTACCGGGGGCCAGACGGATGGTCGTGTTGTCCCCGATGGCATCCAGCAGCTCCTCCACATTTGTAACTGTCACCTCCCTGGGCTCCTCCGGAGTTCCGGCACCCCAGGGCTGGGTTTCCGCCGTTTCCGCTGTCTCCGGCTCCACGTTCTGCTGAACGGTCACACCCTCCGGGACCGTTCCCGTTGAGACGCTTCCCGGGTAGTCCCACTGCGGGGCGGTAATCCCCCGGAAGCTGCACTGGTCCACAGTAATGGGCTTCTGGTTCTGCATAACCGCCACCTCAAAGGTACAGTTTTCCACCACGTTTCCGGAGAAGGTCACCCCGCCCTCCGTATACATAAGTGCAGGCGCTTTGCAGTTTTCAATATGGCAGCCCGTAATTTGAACGTCGGAGCTGTTTTGCGCGATGAGCAGGGAATCCACACAGTCGATGTCATAAATATGGCTGTTTTCCAGCTGCACGTTCTGGGTATCCGTCAGGTATACCGCCCCGTAAGAGCAGTCGTACAGGTCGCTGTCCCGTATGGCGATGTCCTGAACGTCCCGGGTGGCAACCGCAATGGTGCCGCAGCCAAAGAGCTTTAGATTGGTCCCGTCCACCTGGCGGCAGTTTTCAAAATAGAGTACGCCTCCGGTGCAGGTGCCCTGCTGGGGGCTGTGGCCCACGGTCAGGTCCTGGAGCCAGAGATTGTAGCTGTTCCGGAAGTGCAGAGCATCAGCATATCTGGGGGCCGCCAGGAGGAAGGTTTCTTCCCCGTCCTGACCCCGGATGGACAGGTTCTGTACGTTCTGAATCACCAATTGGTAGCCGTCAAACACCGGTTCCCAGCTGTAGAATTGGCTCTCCGTCTCCCGGCCATAGTCCAAGGCCCGCAGAAGGTCGTAGGTCCCCCGGCGCAGGCGGATTTCCCGGTTGGGGCCGATGGCGGCAAGAAGCTGCTCCACGTTTTCAACCGTCACCACTTGCAGCCGGTCCATGCCCGCCGCCCCCCGGAATCGGGCTTCCGGGAACTTCCCGGACCCGGGCCCCAGAAGCAGACCCACGCACACCAGGGCCGCCACGGCCAGTCCCCCCAGGGCAATGGCCGGACCCGACTTCCGGTAACCCATAATCGCCAAAAGCCGCTGCTTTAAGTCCCGCTTCTCCGTGGCAAAGGTGGTGGCTCCGGCGGCATCCGGGAAGCGCTTTTCCGAGGCCATGGAGATTAAGGTCTCCCCATAGGCCTGCTTCTCCCCGGCGCTCATGTGCCGGATAACCCATTCGTCACAGCTAAGCTCACAGGCCCGGTTCAGCTCCCGGCGGAAGACATAGGTCAGGGGATTAAACCACTGGACGGAGAACACCAGTACGGAAAACCACTTGTAGAAAATATCCTTCCTGTGGAAATGCACCAGCTCGTGGCGCAGGATATTTTGCAGGGTCTCCCGGTCATATTCCCGCACCGGAAGCAATATTCTGGGCCGGAGGACCCCAATGAGCATGGGAGAATCCAGATTTTCCGCCAGCAAAAGCCTTGGCTTCTGCCAGAGCTCCCGGGTGAGCCCCGCGTCCTCCCATTTGAGCTCCCGGCAGACACTGTGCCTTGCCCGGAAAACGAAATAACCGTAGCTGGCAAGATACCAGCCCAGGGCCCCAATAGCGCCCACGAACCAAACCGTCCGCACTACCCGGACCCAGGAAATGGGCTGCTTCACCGGGGCCTCCGCCGATGCCGTGGTCTGCGCCTCCGGCGGAGACGAAACGGCCGCCGCCTCCGTTGCCGCGGGGAAGGTTTTCTCTACTTCCACCGGCTCCGTCACCGGTGCCGCCACCGGCTTTGGCACCGTGGTTTTCACCGGAATCACCCCCGGCAGGGGCACCAGAAACCGCAGCAGCACCGCAAGCCAGGCATAATAATAGAGGGTATTGGGAAGCTTTTTGAAAAATACCTTTTTCCCCAGCAGAAGCAGCAGCCCCAGCGCCGAACCGCTCAGGGTCAGGGTTCCGAAAATCTTTAGAAAATTCATGGCTGCTCCTCCACATGAAACAGTGCCCGCAGCTCCTCCATGTCCTGCTCCGTCAGGCCCTTGGAGTCGATGAGCGAAGCGACCAGCGCCTTGGCGCTGCCCCGGAACAGCCGGTTTACCAGGCTGTCCGCCGCGGAACGGGTGTATTCCTCCCTGTGGAAGGTGGGGGTATAGAGGTAGACCCCGGCCTTACTGCGCACCAGCGCCCCCTTCTCCGTCAGCCTGCCAATAAGGGTTTTGATGGTGGTTGCCTCCCAGCCGGTACTTTTCAGCCCCTGGCGAATCTCCGTAACGCTCAGAGGCCGCCCGGCCTCCCACAAGAGGTTCATGATTTCATATTCGGAGTCTGTAATCTTAAAAGGTTTTCCCATAGCCATTCCTCCCGTTTCTTTTGGATGAATTCTTTATACCATATAAGACTACAGTTGTCAACCGTTTTAGACTACATTTGTCATCTCTTAATGATTTTTTAGGAATGGCTCCCCTGAAAGGGGAGCTGGCCCGGCGACAGCCGGGTCTGAGGGGTCCGGCTTTTCGCCAGAAAAGTCTCCGCCAAAGGCGGAATGCAGTCCTAAAGAAATCGAAAGCCCGGTATTTGCGCCTGCGGCGCAAGGCTTGTCCTGCGGCCAAGCCGGACCCCTCAGTCAGCTGCGCTGACAGCTCCCCTTTCAGGGGCGCCTAAAATACCACTTTTCTTTTTTTGTTTTATGCTGTATAATGACCTTATCTTACAAATTCGAGGAGGATTCCCTTATGAAATATGGCTTTGGTGTGGACCTGGGCGGGACCACCGTGAAAATCGCCTATTTTGATGAAACCGGCAAAATGCTCTCCAAGTGGGAGATTCCCACAGTGACCAAGAACGGTGGAGCCCAGATTCTGCCGGATATCGCGGCATCCATCGCCGCCTTTCGGGAGGAGCACCAAATTTCCGATACGGACCTTCTGGGCGTGGGCATCGGTGTGCCCGGTGCCGTCAGCAAGGGCGTTGTCAACCGGTGCGTAAACCTGGGCTGGGGGGTAGTCCCCATTGAGGAGGAGCTGTCCCGGCTGACCGGTCTCCCCGCCAAGGCCAGCAACGATGCCAACGTAGCGGCGCTGGGCGAATACTGGATGGGCGGCGGCCAGGGCTGCGAGAACGTGGTGTTCATCACCCTGGGCACCGGTGTGGGCGGCGGCATCATCGTAGACGGCAAGCTGCTCAACGGGGCCCACGGTGCCGGCGGCGAGCTGGGCCACATGGTCCTGGACCCCAAGGAGACGGATGTCTGCGGCTGTGGCAAGCGGGGCTGCGTGGAGCAGTACTGCTCCGCCACGGGCATTGTGCGGCTTGCAAAGCAGCGGCTTGGCAAGGACCGGGCCCCCTCCTCCCTGCGTGATCTGCAGGAGCTCACCTGTCGGGATATCTTCGACGCGGGCAAGGTGGGTGACCCCGTGGCCCTGGAAATCCTCAATACCTACTACGACTACATGGGCCAGTTCCTGGGCTCCATGTGCTCTGCCATCGACCCGGAGGCCGTGGTTCTCGGCGGCGGTGTCAGCAAGGCGGGCAATATGCTCCTGGAGGGCATTGTCCCCTACTTTAAGAAGTATGTCTTCCACGCCGCCTCCGGTGTAAAGTTCGCCCTGGCCTCCCTGGGCAACGATGCCGGTGCCTACGGCGCGTTCAAGCTGGTGCTGGACGCGGGAAATTAATGGAAACATAAAACGCCCAAAGGGAACGCTTCCGCTCTCTTTGGGCGCTTTTTATGTCAAATCAGAGAGAGGCTCCCCTGAAAGGGGAGCTGGCCCGGCGATAGCCGGGTCTGAGGGGTCCGGCTTTTCGACAGAAAAGCCTCCGCCGCAGGCGGAATGCAAAGCGTGGATGGTTGGAAAAACTGGTATTTGCGCCTTACGGCGCAAGGCTTAGCCTATCGGCTAAGCCGGACCCCTCAGTCAGCTGCGCTGACAGCTCCCCTTTCAGTGGAGCCTGGGAAGCCCCTACAGATATCATTCTAAAAATCCAAATTATTCATCATTTTTAGACTTAGAAAAGGACGGAAACATGGCAAATACGGAACTGACCCCTATGCAGCGGCAGTATCAGCAGATGAAGGCCCGCAACAGTGACTGCATCCTGTTTTTCCGGTTGGGCGATTTCTATGAAATGTTCAACGAGGATGCCATTCTGGCTGCCCGGGAGTTGGATCTGACCCTTACCAGCCGGGACCGCAGCAAGCCCAAGGAGGAGCAGACCCCTATGTGCGGGGTGCCCTACCACAGCGTGGACTCCTATATCGCGCGGCTGGTGCAGAAGGGCTACAAGGTGGCCATCTGTGAGCAGATGGAGGACCCGGCCCTGGCAAAGGGACTTGTGGAGCGGGACATTACCCGCATTGTCACCCCCGGCACCGTAACGGAAAGCTGCATGCTGGAGGAGAACAAGAATAACTATATGGCCTGCCTCTACGGGGCGGGGGGGCAGTACGGACTGGCCTTCTGCGACCTGTCTACCGGAGCGTTCTATGCCACCACCTGCCGGGACCCCAGAAACGTGGCCTCGGAGCTGGGAAGATTCACCCCCAGTGAGGTTTTGCGGTGGGGCGAAAATGTGGACGAGGAAGCCATTTCCGATGCCCTGTTCCGTAGGCTCAATTGCTGCGTGGACGAGGGAAAGCCGGAACAGTTTGACTACGAGCAGGCGGTGTCCCTTTTGGAACGGCACTTTGGAAAGACCGTGGAGGAGCTGGGTCTCGGCTCCTTCCCGGCGGCGATTGTGGCCAGCGGGACGCTGCTGCAGACCCTTTTGACCCTGCAGAAAAACGACCTGGCCCATATCCGGGAGCTGCAATACTACACCACCGGAAAATTCATGGAGCTGGATATGGATGCCCGCCGGAACCTGGAGCTCACGGAGACCATGCGGGCCAAGGAGAAAAAAGGCACCCTTCTGTGGGTGCTGGACAAGACCCATACCGCCATGGGCGGGCGGATGCTCCGCTCCTGGCTGGAAAAGCCCCTGCTGGACCCGGCGGAGATTACCCGTCGGCAGGGGGCTGTGGAGGACCTGGTGGAAAATCCCATCGCCCGGGGAGAGCTGGAAGAGGCTTTGAAGGACGTGACGGATTTGGAGCGGGTCATGACCCGGATTGTCACCGGCACCGTCAACTGCCGGGATTTGCTGGGCCTTGCCAGAGGAATGCGGGCCCTGCCCCAGGTAAAGACACTGCTTTCGGGGATGCACAGCCCCCAGCTATGCAAACTTGCCGGTGCCATCGACCCGCTGAAGGACTGCGCCGATGCCATTGAAAACACCATCGTAGACGATCCCCCCTTGACCGTCCGGGAGGGCGGCATCATCCGCAAGGGGGCCAACGCCGACGCGGACAAGCTGCGGGACATTATGGATGGCGGCTCCGGGACCATTGCGGCCATTGAGAACAGTGAACGGGAAAAAACCGGCATCCGGACCCTGAAGGTGGGCTATAACCGGGTGTTCGGCTATTACATCGAGGTTTCTAAGTCCTTTATGGACCAGGTGCCGGAGCACTATATCCGCAAGCAGACCCTTGCCAACTGCGAGCGCTACATCACCCAGGAGCTCAAAGAGCTGGAAACCCAGGTGCTCACCGCCAAGGACCGGCTGACGGCCCTGGAATACCAGATTTTTTCCAAGCTTCGGGAGAGCCTGGCGGCTCAGGCACCCCGGGTGCAGCAGTCCGCGGCGGCGGTTGCGGCGGCGGACACCCTGTGCTCCCTTGCCGCCGTTGCGGTGCAGCGGGGCTACTGCCGCCCGGAAATCAGCCTGGGTCCGGAAATTTCCATTACCGATGGCCGCCATCCTGTAGTGGAGGCCATGCTGCGTGACAGCCTTTTTGTGCCCAATGACACGGTTCTGGGGGGCAAGGACAACCAGGTGGCCATTCTCACAGGCCCCAATATGGCGGGCAAATCCACCTATATGCGCCAGGTGGCGCTGATTGTCCTCATGGCCCAGATGGGCTCCTTCGTGCCCGCCCGGGCGGCGAAAATCGGCCTGGTGGACCGGGTGTTTACCAGAATCGGTGCCAGCGACGATTTGGCCTCCGGCCAGTCCACCTTTATGGTGGAGATGTCCGAGGTAGCCTCCATCCTGAAATACGCCACCTCCCGAAGCCTTTTGATTCTGGACGAGATTGGCCGGGGCACCTCTACCTACGATGGCATGAGCATTGCCCGGGCGGTGCTGGAATACGCTGCAAGCCCCAAAAAGCTGGGGGCAAAGACCCTGTTTGCCACCCATTACCATGAGCTCTCCACCATGGAGAGCAAGCTTTCCAATGTGAAAAACTACAATATCGCCGTGAAAAAGCGGGGAGAGCAGATGATTTTCCTGCGGAAGATTGTCCCCGGTGCCACGGATGACAGCTACGGCATCGAGGTTGCCAAGCTGGCGGGGCTTCCGAACAGTGTGATTGCCCGGGCCCGGGAGATTCTCTCCGAGCTGGAGGCCGAGGGGCCCCAGTACGCCCCCGCCCCCAAGGAAGAGCGGGAGGAGCAGGTTAGCTTGCTGGACCTGTCCGCAAGCCGGGTCTGCGACGCGCTGAAGGAGATTCAGGTGGAAACCCTGACCCCCATCGAGGCCATGAACCAGCTGTACAGGCTGCGGAAAATGCTGGACTGAGAAAGGACAGGAATGGCAAAAACAACGATATCTACCCCCGCCCCCCGGCGGGACGAGACCATGGTGGGCTTTGGCTGGTTTGCCTTCCAGCTGATTTTGCTGCCAAGTCTCTTAACGGCCGTCAACGGGCTGCTGAAAAAGCCGCTGTCCTCGGCGGAGGTGAATTTCACCTTCTTTCTGCTGAACTTTCTGGCGGCGGTGTGGATTTATCATAAATTTCTGGGCGCGGCCTTCAAAGGCGTCAAGGCCCATCCCGTTCTGTTCGGCCAGGCCATTGTGCTGGCGCTGGTCGCCTATTGGCTGACCTCTCAGGCGGTCAACTGGGCCCTGGGAAGGCTGGACCCCGGCTTTGTCAACCAGAACGATGCCTCCATTTCCGGCATGGCCCAGGGAAGCTACTATCTGATGCTGCTGGGCACGGTGATTCTCACTCCGGCGGCGGAGGAATGCGTCTACCGGGGGCTCATCTTCCGGAATATCTACGGGACCTCTCCGGTGGCGGCCTATCTCATCTCCATGGCGGCCTTTTCCATGGTGCACATTGTCTCCTATGTGGGGGTATATACCCCGCTGCGGCTGGTGCTGGCGTTTTTGCAGTACCTGCCCGCGGGGCTGTGGCTGGGCTGGTGCTATGTCAAAAGCGGCAGCATCTATGGGCCTATGGTGATGCACGGCCTGATCAATCTATACGCACTGAACCTACTGAGGTAAAAACATGGGAAAAATTATCCAGTTATCCCCCCACATTGCCAATTTAATCGCCGCCGGCGAGGTGGTGGAGCGGCCGGCCAGTGTGGCCAAGGAGCTGCTTGAAAACGCCGTGGATGCCGGGGCCACAAAAATAACCATCGAAATCCGGGACGGGGGCATGACCTTCCTGCGGGTGACGGACAACGGCTGCGGCATGACTCCGGAGGATGCCCGGACGGCGTTCCTGCGCCACGCTACCTCCAAGCTGCACTGTGCCGAGGATTTAAGCGCCATCGGCACCATGGGCTTCCGGGGAGAGGCGCTGGCTGCCATCTCCTCCGTCAGCCGCATTGACCTTTTGACCAAGACCCCGGATGCCCTCACCGGTGTCAGCCTCCGCTTAGAGGCGGGGGCCGTGACCGAGGAATCGGAGGCGGGCTGCCCGGACGGCACTACCATCATTATCCGGGACCTGTTTTACAACACCCCGGCCCGGATGAAGTTTATGAAAGCCGATACGGTGGAGGGCTCCCGGGTGGCGGGGGCGGTGCAGCTGCAGGCCCTGGCCCATCCGGAGGTGGGGTTCACCCTGATTCGGGACGGGAAAACCGTCCTGTCCACCCCGGGAAACGGAGGATTGCGGGGGGCTGTGTACTGCGTGTATGGCCGGGAGTTTGGCTCCATGGTGCCGGTGGACAGCCAGTGGGAAAAATATAAGCTCACGGGCTACGTCTCCAAGCCCACGGAGGCCCGGCCCAGCCGGAATTTGCAGACCTTCTTTGTAAACCACCGGCCTGTAAAATCCAGGCTATTGGTCTCCGCCCTGGAGGAGGCCTACCGGAATCAGCTGATGGTGGGAAAATTCCCCACCTGCGTGCTGTGCCTGGAGCTGCCCCCCACGGCGGTGGACGTGAACGTCCACCCGGCAAAGACGGAGGTCAAGTTCCTCAACGAAAAGGCGGTTTTTGACTGCGTACACTATGGGGTGCTGGGGGCCCTGAACAAGACCCCGGACCGGCCCCAGATTCAGTTCTCTCAGAGGAGCACCACGGTGTTCCCGGAGGCGGAGAAAAAGACGGCGGAGCCGAAAAAGGATTTCTTCAAAACCATGTCCGCCCAGGACTACCGGGCCTTTGCCGAAACGGTGAAGACCGCACCCAGGCCGGACCCGGAGAGGGCCATGGCCACGGCCCGGAAAATAACGGACACGGCGGTTCTGCGCTCCAATGTGCTGCTGCCCACCATGGAGACAAAGAGACCCTCAGAGGCAGCCCCGGCCCCGGTGCCGCCCTGCCAAGAGGAGGCAAAGCCCGCCGCCATGCCGGCACGGGCCATGCCTATGCCCGTGCCGGAACGGCCTATGCCTACCCCGGAAAAGTCTGTACCCGCGCCGGAAATGCCAGAGCTTCCCCAGGAGGAGCCGGAGCAGACGGCTCTGGAAATGCCCCAGGCGCAGCCCTGGCGCATGGTCGGGGAGCTCTACAGGACCTATATATTGGTGGAGCAGGGGGACGAGGCGTTTTTAATCGACAAGCACGCCGCCCACGAGCGGATTCTCTTTAACAAGCTAAAGGCCCGGCAGGAGGCCATCACCGGCCAGAACCTTTTAACCCCCATTTCCGTCCGCTTAAATCCCAAGGCGGCGGCGGAGATTATGAGCAACCTTTCCATGATGGAGGAGTTGGGCTTTTCCTTGGAGGAATTTGGGGAGAACACCCTGCTTTTGCGGCAGATTCCCATGGATTTGAGCGTGGATGCCGCGGCGGAAACGGTGGAGACCCTGGCCCAGGATCTGCTGCGGGGGAAGATCACCTCCCCGGATACCGTCCGGGACGAGATGCTCCACACCGTGGCCTGCAAGGCGGCCATCAAGGCCGGGTGGGTCAATGACGACCGGGAGCTCCTGGCGGTGGCCAGAGAGGTGATGACCCATGAGGAGCTCAAATACTGTCCCCACGGCAGACCCATCTGTGTCTCCTTAAGCAAGAAAAACCTGGAACGGCAGTTTAAGAGGACGTAAAAGGGGAGCCAAGAGATTTCCCCAGCGTTGGATGGAAAGAAGGAAGCCTATGTCATTTGCGAAAGTACTGAATCTATCCGCCCTCCTGCTTGGGGTTCTGACGGCGGCGCTGTATGGGCTTTACCGGATGGTGCCCAGCGGGACCCTGGAAGCCTGCGCCATTACCGCCGGGACCTTTTTCTACCATTTTGCCATGCGGCTGCTTGTTGGGGCGGTGGTGCCGCCGATGATTCCGCAGGGGGTGGAGAACAACGTCTGGTTCCGGCAGAAGGGCTGGGAGCCGGGGCTGTATAAGGCCCTGCGGGTAAAGAAATGGAAAAACCGTATGCCCACCTACAACCCGGACTCTTTCAACCCCCAAAAAAGAACCTGGGCGGAAATTCTGCACAACGGCTGCACGGCGGAGGCGGGGCATGAGGTGATTATGTTCTTGAGCTTTGCGCCGGTGCTGACCGTTCCGGCCTTTGGGGCGGCGGGGGTATTCTGGATTACCTCGATTTTGGCGGCAATGATGGACGGCTGTTTTGCCGTCATGCAGCGGTTCAACCGTCCCAGAATTCAAAAGCTTATGGAAAAGGAGCGTGGGCACCGATGAATCCCATTATCTGCCTTGCGGGGCCCACGGCCTCGGGAAAGACGGCGCTGGCGGTGGCGCTTGCCCGGGAGCTGAACGGCGAGGTGGTGTCCTGCGACTCCATGCAGGTGTACCGCCGCATGGACATCGGCACGGCAAAGCCCACCGTGGAAGAAATGGGGGGGATTCCCCACCATATGATTGACGTGGCAGAGCCGGAGGAGCCCTATTCCGTTTCCCGCTACTGCCAGGAGGCGGCCCCCGTTGTGGAGGATATTGTTTCCCGGGGGAAAACCGCCGTTATCGCGGGGGGCACCGGGCTGTATATGGATAGCCTGGTAAGCGGCCGGGACTTTGCCCCCTTCCCCTCCACGGGGGTAAGGGAACGGCTGGAACAGCAGGCGGATGCCGAGGGGATGGAGGCCATGGCCGCGTGGCTGCGCTCCGTAGACCCGGAGGCGGCGGAGCGGATTCACGACCGGAAGCGGCTGCTGCGGGCGCTGGAAATTTATCTGGAAACCGGGGAGACCGTCACAGAGCACGACCGGAAAACCAGGGAAATGCCCCCAAGATTTACCCCACTATGGCTGGGGCTGGACTTTGCGGAACGGAAAACCCTTTATGAGCGGATTGACCTGCGGGTGACCAAAATGCTGGAGGCGGGGCTCTTAGGCGAGATTCGGGATTTGCTTTCCTCCGGCGTGCCGGAAAAGGCCACCAGTATGCAGGCCATCGGGTATAAGGAGTTTGTGGAGGCCCTGGAGGGGGAGACAACCGTAGAGGAGGCGGCGGACCGGGTGCGCCAGTCCTCCCGGCGCTATGCCAAGCGGCAGCTGACCTGGTTCCGGCGGAACAAGGCCATCCACTGGCTATGCCGGGAAGAAAATCAGGGCGAGGCGGAAATTTTCTGTGCCGCCCGACAAATTCTACGGGAAATCGACAAGTGAATCGTGCTAGCATATGCGTACTCCAAAATGAACAAGAAAGCGGGTATACATATGAACGAAACCATGAATTTGCAGGATGCCATTCTCAAGGAGGTGCGCCGGGACAAGGTGCCCGTTACGCTGTTTCTGATGAATGGCTTCCAGCTCCGGGGAGTTATTACGGGATTTGACAGCTTTGTGGTGGTGCTGGTGACCGACGGGAAGCAGCAGATGATCTACAAGCATGCCATTTCTACCCTAGCGCCCATCCGGCCCTTGAAGGCGGCGGCACCCACGATGTAACGGGACGCTTCCGCGGCTTCCGGAATCTGAGGCGGCGGAGCAATCCGCCGCCTTTTGTCATATAAGCTTCATAGAAAGGAAAAAGCATATGTCTATTGGGGAAAACGTGGAAAAGGTCCGGCGGGAGATTTGCCGGGCGGCGGAGAAGGCCGGGCGGGACCCGGGGGAGGTGGTGCTCTGCGCGGCCACCAAGATGAACGATGCTCCCGCGGTCCAGGAGGCGATTCGGGCGGGGGCCCGGGTGTGCGGAGAGAACCGGGTTCAGGAGTTGACGAAGAAGCTGGCGGAGAACGCCTATGAGGGGGCCCAGATTCATTTTATCGGCCATCTGCAGACCAACAAGGTGCGGCAGGTGGTGGGGAAAGTGAACCTGATCCAAAGTGTGGATTCCGAACATTTGCTCGCGGAAATTTCCAGGGAAGCCCAGCGGCAGGGCCTGGTTCAGGACATTCTTCTGGAAGTGAACATCGGCCTCGAGGAGGCAAAGTCCGGGTTTGCCCCGGAGGAAATTCTCCCAATGGTGGACAAAATTGACAGTTTTCCCAATGTTTGTGTCCGGGGACTTATGGCAATTCCCCCAATTGCGGAGAATCCCGGCGATAATTTTAAATTTTTTCAGAAAATGCGGCAAATATATGTTGACATTAGGGCAAAAAAGAAGGATAATGTTTCGGTAGACTGTTTATCAATGGGCATGTCCGGAGATTTCGAAGACGCGATCGCCGCGGGCAGCACCATGGTTCGCATAGGCACCGCTATTTTCGGGGCCAGAGTGTACGATACCGCTCATCAGAAGATGTAAACATACAGGAGGAAATATAGAAATGAGCCTTTGGGATAACGTAAAAAAGTTTGCCGCGCCCTATGGTGATGACGACTACGACGATTATGACGAAGACGAAGACTACGCTGAGGATGATTACGACGAACCGGAAGAGAAGCCTGCCCGCCGCAGCACACCCGCCCGCCGCAGCCGCTCCGCTGCCAAGGCAGAGGAGCCCGAGGACGACGAGGAGGACGACGACAGCTCCGACTTTGGCTTTGGCAGTGTAAGCACCTCCACCGGCTCTACCGGCGTGACGGGCGGCAGCTTTGGGGGCCCGGTGCTGCACACCGCTTCCAGCTCCAACCGGCAGGAGATTGTGCTGTTCCGCCCCGGCACCTTTAGCGATACCTCCAAGGCGGCCGATGACCTGCGCAACCGCAAGGCCGTGGTTGTCAACATGGAGAATGTGGACAAGGCCCTGGCCCGCCGGGTGGTGGACTTCCTGTCCGGCTGTGTGTACGCCCTGGATGGGGATGTGAAAAAGGTCGCTCAGTCCGTTTTCCTCTTCTGCCCCCACAATATGGAGGTCTCCGGAGATTTGGAGACTTTGCAGGCAGAGGTTGAGAACTATATCTGATAGATAGATTTCAAAAACATATCAGGAAGGAGAAACAGATATGATTACTCCGCAGCAAATCGATCAGGTGTCTTTCAGCAAGTCTTCCTTCGGCGGCTACAACATGCAGCAGGTCGATGAATTCCTGGAGCCCCTGACGGAAGATTATGTAACCCTTTACAAGGAGAACGCCCTGCTGAAAAGCAAGATGCGGGTTCTGGCCAGCAAGCTGGAGGAATACCGCAAGGGCGAGGCCGCTTCCAAGTCCAACGACGCGGATGCCAAGGCCGCTGCCGATAAGATGCTTCTGGAGACCAAGCAGAGATGCGACCGGATGCTCAGAGAGGCTGCCGCCAAGGCTCAGACCGTGGCCGCCGCTCCTGCCGCCCCTGTGGCTCCCGCCGCCGCCCCCAGCGCCAATACGGAGGCCCTGATTGCCGCCGAGAATGCCCGGGTGGAGGAGGCTAGACGCGCCGCCAACGCCAAGATTGCCGAGATTCAGGAGCAGATGCGCGCCTGCATCCAGGCCCTGGAGCGGATTAAGGGCGCTGCCCCCGCTGCCAAGGCCCCCGCAGCACCCGTCGCCCCCGCTGCACCCGTCGCCCCTGCCGCTTCCGAGCTGCACTATGACAGCGGCTCCGTGGCCGACGAGATTGCCCACAATGTGGAAGCCCTGGTTGGCACCGCCGAGGACACTGCCCCCAAGGCAGAGCCCCGTCACCCGGTGAACGACACCACCACCAGCCGATTCGCAAACCTCAATCTGCAGTTTGGCCGGAACTACGACCCCACCCACAAGTAATTTTTCATATGCAATGCCAGGACGAGGACAGGAGCCTGGGAAGCCCCTTTTCAGAGAGCCGCCGGTTGGTGCGAGGCGGCAAGGAGCCCCAACGCTTATCCCCTCAGAGCAGTGCGCCGAACCCCTTTGGGCAGTAGACCGCACCGGGCAGGCCCGATACAGCCCCATTGAGTGCCGCGGAACACGCGGAACGAGAGTGGTACCGCAGAGGTAACAATGGCCTTTGTCTCTTATTTTTAAGGGACAAAGGCTTTTTTGTAACAATCCCCTGTAGGGGCGGCTATTAGCCGCCCGCAACGTATCGAAAGTGAGCGGTTGGTATAAGGCGCTCAGGTCCGTTGGCTGGCGGGCGGCTGGTAGCCGCCCCTACTTCCCCAAGGGGAAGGCTTTGAACATTCCGTAAACAAATCAAATGGAGGTTATTCCGATGGATTACAAAAACACAATCATCACCCCGAAGACCGACTTCCCCATGAAGGCGGGGCTTCCCAACCGGGAGCCGGGTATGCTGGAGCACTGGCAGAACCTGGACCTGTACAACGAAATGCTGAAGAAGAACAAGGACCTTCCCCCCTTCGTGCTGCATGACGGCCCTCCCTTCTCCAATGGCTATATCCACATGGGCCACGCCCTGAATAAGACCCTGAAGGACTTCATCGTCCGCAGCCATGCCATGATGGGCTGCTACACCCCCTATGTCCCCGGCTGGGACAACCACGGTCTGCCCATCGAGCGGGCCATCGAGACCTCCAAGAAGAAGCTCAACAAGGACATGTCCGTGCCCGAGTTCCGGAAGGCCTGCGAGGAGTTTGCCGAGGACTTCATCCAGAAGCAGATGGGCGGCTTCAAGCGCCTGGGCGTGGTGGGCGACTGGGAGCACCCCTACCGCACCATGGACAAGCATTTTGAGGCCCAGGAGGTCAAAATCTTTGGCCGGATGTTTGACAAGGGCTATATCTACAAGGGCTTAAAGCCCGTGACCTGGTGCCCCTACTGCGTTACCGCCGTGGCCGAGGCCGATATCGAGTATAAGGACGACCCCTGCACCACCGTGTATGTCAAGTTCCCCATGAAGGACGACCTGGGCAAGCTCAGCCAGTTCGACCTTTCCAAGACCTACTTCGTGATCTGGACCACCACCATCTGGACCCTGCCCGGCAACCTGGCCATCTGCCTGCACCCGAGAGACAGCTATGTTCTCGTGAAGGCCGACAACGGCGAGACCTACATCATGGCCGAGGCCCTGATGGACAAGGTGATGCACATCGGCGGCTTTGAGCACTATGAGGTTCTGGCCAGCTACCCCGGCTCCTTCTTTGAGAATATGCTGGCCCAGCACCCCTTTATGGACAAGACCTCCCGCCTGGTGAACGCCGAGTACGTCACCATGGATTCCGGTACGGGCTGTGTCCACACCGCCCCCGGCTTCGGTGCCGACGACTACCAGACCTGTATGCGCTACGGCATGGAACTGGTGGTGCCTGTGGACGACTATGGCCGTCACACCGACTACGCGGGCAAGTACGCCGGCATGAAGACCGAAGAAAGTAACCCCATCATCCTGGAGGATATGCGCCAGTCCGGAGCTCTGTTTGCCTCCGAGGAGATTGTCCACTCCTATCCCCATCACGACCGCTGCAAGAAGCCTGTCATCTTCCGGGCCACCCCCCAGTGGTTCTGCTCCGTGGAGTCTTTCAAGGACCAGGCCATCAAGGCCATTGAGAACGTCCAGTGGTACCCCGCCTGGGGCCAGGACCGGATGACCAGCATGATTCGGGAGCGGGCCGACTGGTGCATCTCCCGGCAGCGCCGGTGGGGCCTGCCCATCCCCGTGTTCTACTGCAAGGACTGCGGCAAGCCCGTGTCTACCCCGGAG
>OIYG01001417.1_pt1 | contig 18114 bp, 32 predicted proteins | sample 1587861 | NCBI WGS metagenome assembly OIYG01 (sample SAMN03283272) | human gut metagenome | biome: human-associated habitat; material: feces | host: Homo sapiens | place: Peru | collected 2012 | reverse complement strand
GAAGTAAAAATTTATAAACAATGTACCCGTTGCAGGACAAGTACAACCTTTAATCTGAACAATGATATGCAAGACAAATTACAATTTGAGAAATATTACAAAAAAATTACAAAAATACCCTTGACATACGGAAATAAGCATTGTATAATAAAATAGCATGTAGATTTGCGAAGAAGCAGGATGTGGCTACATTAACATTAGATTAATGGAGGGAACTCCTGTGGAGTATGTCTTGGCTTAGACCGGGCGATAAGTTATAATAAGCACTTATCCCAAGATAATCATGCGTAAACTTGGGATTTTAAAAAGGAGTTAAAAGAAACACCAGGGTGCGTTTAACTTGCCATAGAAGGTCAATGATGCAATGGCATCAGACATTATATTAATAAGGAGGGAAAAATATGGCAACAACAAACAAAGCTGTAGGAAGTGAAAAAATAAGAATAAGATTAAAAGCTTATGATCACGTTGTTTTAGATCAGTCTGCTGAAAAAATAGTAGATACTGCTAAAAGAACAGGAGCTAAAGTATCAGGACCTATTCCATTACCTACACAAAAAGAAATAGTAACAATTTTACGTAGTCCTCATAAACACAAAGATTCAAGAGAACAATTCGAAATGAGAACACATAAAAGAGTTATAGACATTCTTTATCCAACACAAAAAACAGTTGACAGTCTAATGAAATTAGAATTACCAGCTGGTGTAGATATAGAAATAAAATTATAAAAATATTAAAAACTTATGCTGACAGAAAGCCAGCCAATGAGAGGAGAGAAAAAATATAATGAAAGCAATTATAGGAAAAAAAGTTGGAATGACACAAATATTTGATGAAAAAGGATATGTTATTCCAGTTACAGTTATTGAAGCAGGACCTTGTTTAGTAGCACAAGTTAAATCAGAAGAAACTGATGGATACAATGCTGTTCAATTAGGTTTTGGAGAAGTAAAAGATAAACATATTAACAAACCAGAAAAAGGACATTTTGAAAAATCAAAATTATCAGCTAAAAAGCATTTAAGAGAATTCAGAGCAGATTCTATAGATGTAAAAGTTGGTGACGAAGTTAAAGCAGATGTTTTTGAAGCTGGAGATAAAATTGACGTTCAAGGAACAAGCAAAGGAAAAGGATTCCAAGGTGTTATAAAACGTCATGGACAACATAGAGGACCTATGGGACATGGTTCTATGTATCATAGAAGACCAGGTTCAATGGGATCTACTTCTACACCAGGTAGAGTATTTAAAGGTAAAAAATTACCAGGACACATGGGAGTTCAAACAGTTACAATACAAAACTTAGATGTAGTTAGAGTAGACATGGACAAAAATGTTATTTTAGTAAAAGGTAGTGTACCTGGACCTAAAGGTGCAATATTAAAAATAAAATCAGCAGTAAAAAGTGCTAAATAGGGAAAGGAGGAAAAAGTAAATGCCAAAAGTAAGCGTATATAATATAGAAGGTAAAAAAGTTAGCGATGTAGATTTAAAAGAAGAAGTATTTGGAATTGAACCAAACGAAGCTGTTATACATAGCGTTCTTGTAAACTATCAAGCTAATCAAAGACAAGGTACTCAAAGTACAAAAACAAGATCAGAAGTTACTGGTGGAGGAAGAAAACCTTGGAGACAAAAAGGAACAGGTAGAGCTAGACAAGGTAGTATACGTGCTCCACAATGGATAAAAGGTGGTATAGCACTAGGACCTAAACCACGTAGCTACAAATATGTAGTAAATAAAAAAGAAAGAAGATTAGCTGTAAAATCAATGCTAAGCATGAAAGTTTTAGAACAATCATTAGTAGTTGTTGATAAACTAGCTTTCGATGAAATAAAAACAAAGAACATGGTAAATGCATTAACTAATTTAAAAGTAACAGGAAAAACATTAGTAATGTTACCAGAAAAAAATGAAAAAGTTCAAAAATCAGCAAGAAATATAGAAGGTGTAAAAACTACATTAGTAAATACAATAAATGTTTATGATTTATTAAAATACAATAATTTAGTTGTTACACTAGATACTATTAAAAAATTAGAGGAGGTGTACGCATAATGATAGCAGAAGAAGTTATTATAAAACCTATCATTACTGAAAGAAGTAGTGAAGACCTACAAGAAGGAAAGTATACCTTTAAAGTAAACAAAAAAGCTACAAAAATAGAAATAGCAAAAGCTGTTGAAAAACTTTTTGAAGTAAAAGTTTTAAAAGTTAACACAATAAGTGTTAAAGGAAAAGAAAAAAGAGTAGGAGCTCATAAAGGTATGACATCTGATTGGAAAAAAGCTATTGTAACAATAGATACAAATCCATCAGAAAAAACATATTTAGCTAAAGGTGGAAAAGAAGTTAAAGTAGCTAAGAAATATAAAGATAGCATTGAAGAATTTATGGGTGCATAGATTATAAGCTACAACTAACACCCTAACCGTTAGATAAAATATAATTTAACAATATCTAGATTAAACTAGGATAATAAATAAATATCTGTTATGCGGAGCAGGAAAAAATCCGTAAATTTAATTAATAGAGAAGAGGATTTATCAAAAACGAACAGTTCTAGGCATTCGAAATATTATTGAAGAGGCAGTACTTGTGGTACGGAGATGAAATAATATTGAGAATAACGACGTAATGTGAAGTTTTTCAAAATCCGGAAGGGAAAAGAAAATGGGAATAAGAAGATTCAAACCATACACCCCATCAAGAAGAAACATGACTGTTTCTACTTTCGAAGAAATAACAAAGAAAACTCCTGAAAAATCTTTATTAGCAAAGAAAAAAGAAAAAGCAGGAAGAAACTCATATGGTAGAATAACAGTTAGACATCAAGGTGGAGGAAATAGACAAAAATACAGAATAATTGATTTTAAAAGAAATAAGGATGATATGTATGCAACAGTTGTTGGTATAGAATATGATCCAAACCGTAGTGCTAACATAGCATTATTAGAATATGAAGATGGAACAAAAACTTACATTTTAGCACCACAAGGATTAAAAGATGGAGATAAAGTTATATCTGGAGCAAAAGTTGATATCAAACCAGGTAACTGTATGCCAATCGAAAGTATTCCAGTTGGTACAATGATACACAACATAGAATTAAATCCAGGTCAAGGTGGAAAAATGGTTAGAGCAGCAGGTCAAGGTGCTCAACTTATGGCTAAAGAAGAAAAATACTCACATGTAAGATTACCATCAGGAGAAATGAGATTAGTTTTAACTAGATGTAGAGCTACAATAGGAACTATTGGAAATAGCGATCATGAAAACATCAAAATAGGTAAAGCAGGAAGAAAAAGACATATGGGAATACGTCCTACAGTAAGAGGATCTGTTATGAACCCAGTTGATCACCCTCATGGTGGTGGTGAAGGTAGAGCTCCAGTAGGTCACGCAGGACCAATGACTCCTTGGGGTAAACCAGCTCTTGGATATAAAACAAGAAAGAAAAATAAACAATCTGATAAGTTTATTGTTAAGAGAAGAAAATAAACAAATAAAAATTAAATTTTCCTGAAAGGAGGAAATAATTAATGTCAAGATCAAGCAAAAAAATACCATTTGTAGCACCTGAATTAATGAAGAGAATAGAAGCTATGAATGAATCTGGTAAAAAAGACGTATTAAAAACATGGTCAAGAGCATCTACAATATATCCACAATTTGTTGGACATACAATAGCTGTTCATGATGGAAGAAAACATGTACCAGTTTATATAACTGAAGAAATGATAGGACATAAGTTAGGAGAATTTGCACCAACAAGAACATTTAAAGGTCATGCAGGAGCTAAATCTTCTAAATAAGAGATATAATCTAAACAAGGAGGAAACTGATAATGGAAGAAAATGCAGTATTAGAAGCAAGAGCAACTCTTAAGTATGCTAGAATATCAGCTAGAAAAGTTAAAATAGTAGCAGACTTAATAAGAGGAAAAGATGTTTCAGAAGCTTTAGCAATAGTTAAATTTACACCAAAAGCTTCTTCTGAAATAATAGAAAAATTATTAAAATCAGCTATTGCAAATGCTGAAAATAATCACAACATGAAAAGCAATAATCTATATGTTGATCAAATATATGCTAACCAAGGTCCAACATTAAAAAGAATAAGACCAGCAGCAAAAGGATCAGCTGTTAGAATAAGAAAAAGAACAAGTCATATAACTATTGTTTTAAAAGAAAGACAATAAAATGAACATTAAATATAAATAAGAAAGGAGGATTTTAGCATGGGACAAAAAGTTAATCCACAAGGATTAAGAGTAGGAGTTATTAAAGATTGGAGCTCAAAATGGTATGCAGATTCTAAAAACTTTAGTGATTACCTAGTTGAAGACCATAAAATCCGTGAATATGTAAAAAAGAAATTATTTGTTAGCGGTATTTCTAAAATAGAAATAGAAAGAACAGCTAAATTTGTAAGAGTTAATGTTTATACTGCAAAACCTGGATTAGTAATAGGAAAAGGTGGAGCAATAGCAGAAGCATTAAAAAATGAATTATCAAAAATGATAAACAAAGATGTTAATTTAAATATAGTTGAAGTAAAAAATGTTGATTTAGATGCTCAATTAGTAGCAGAAAACATAGCAAATCAACTAGAAAGAAGAATTTCATTCAGAAGAGCAATGAAACAAGCAATGCAAAAAACAATGAAAGCAGGAGCTTTAGGAATAAAAACAGCTGTATCTGGTAGATTAGGTGGAGCTGATATGGCTAGAACTGAATTCTACAAAGAAGGTACAATACCACTTCAAACTTTAAGAGCAGATATCGATTATGGTTTCTATGAAGCAGATACAACATATGGAAAGATAGGTGTAAAAGTTTGGATTTATAAAGGAGAAATTCTTCCAACTAAAAAGAACGAAAGGGGAGAAGAATAATGCCATTAATGCCAAAAAGAACAAAATATAGAAAAATGCAAAAAGGTAGAAATAGAGGAAAAGCTACTAGAGGTATAAAGGTTACTGACGGAGAATTTGGTTTACAAGCAATAGAAGCAGGAGCAATAAAATCTAACCAAATAGAAGCAGCCCGTATAGCTATGACTCGTTACATTAAAAGAGGTGGTAAAGTTTGGATAAAAATATTCCCAGACAAACCAATCACTAAAAAACCAGCTGAAACTCGTATGGGTAAAGGTAAAGGTGCTCCAGAATATTGGGTAGCATTAGTTAAACCAGGAAGAGTAATGTTTGAACTTGCTGGAGTTCCAGAAGCAACAGCAAGAGAAGCTATGAGATTAGCTGCAAACAAATTACCTGTAAAAACAAAATTTGTAGTAAGAGAATCTGAAATAGGTGGTGATAATGATGAAGATAAATAAAATAAACGAAATGTCTTCACCAGAACTAGAAAAAGAGTTAAGTGAATTAAAAACTGAATTATTTAAATTAAGATTTAGTCTAGCTACAAATGGACTAGACAATCCTATGAAAATAAAAGAAGTTAAAAAAGACATTGCAAGAATAAATACAGTATTAAGACAACGTGAATTAGCAGAAAACAAATAATAAATGAAAGGAGAAGTCTGAACAATGGAAGAAAGAAATCTTCGTAAAGTTATGATTGGTAAAGTTGTATCAGATAAAATGGATAAAACAGTAGTAGTTGCTGTTGAAACAAGTGTAAAACACAAAGTATACAACAAAATCGTAAAAAGAACATATAAATTAAAAGCTCATGACGAAGCAAATGAGTGTAAAATAGGCGATATAGTTAAAGTAATGGAAACAAGACCTTTATCTAAAGATAAAAGATGGAGAGTTGTAGAAGTTATGGAGAAAGCTGTAATCAAATAATTTAAAAGGAGGAAAAACCAATGGTACAACAACAATCAATATTAAAAGTTGCTGATAACACAGGTGCAAAAGAAATTATGTGTATCAGATGCTTAGGTGGATCATATAGAAAATATGCAGGAATTGGTGATGTTATAGTTGCTTCTGTTAAAAGTGCTACACCTGGTGGAGTTGTTTCAAAAGGTGATGTAGTAAAAGCAGTTGTTGTAAGAACTAAAAAAGGACTTAGACGTCAAGATGGTTCATACATAAAATTTGATGAAAATGCAGCTGTAATTATACGTGATGATAAAACACCAAAAGGAACACGTATATTCGGACCAGTAGCTAGAGAATTAAGAGATAAAGACTATATGAAAATTATTTCATTAGCACCAGAAGTACTATAAAATTAAAATAAAAAAATAAAAATTCTTAAAGAAGGAGGAAACCTAAATGAGAATAAAAAAAGGTGATACTGTTCAAGTTTTATCAGGAAATGATAAAGGAAAAACAGGAGAAGTATTAGAAGTTATGCCTAAAACTGGAAAAATAATAGTAAAAGGCGTTAATATAAGAAAAAAACATGTAAAGCCTAGAAAACAAGGCGACGAAGGTGGAATAATACCTGTAGAATGCAGTATATTTAGTGCAAAAGTAAATGTAGTATGCCCTAAATGTAACAAACCTACAAAAATAGGATATGAAATGGATAAAGATAAAAAAGTTCGTGTTTGTAAAAAATGTGGAGCTAAATTAAAATAATTAAGAAAGGAGGCAATTTATAATGGAAAAATTAAGAGAACAATATGAGAAAGAAGTTGTTCCAGCTTTAATGAAAAAATTTAATTATAAATCAATTATGGAAGTTCCAAAACTAGAAAAAATAGTTTTAAATGTTGGTTTAGGAGATATAAGAGAAAATCCTAAAGCATTAGAAAATACAATGAATGATTTAAGTATCATAACAGGTCAAAAACCAGTTGTGACAAAAGCAAAAAAATCAATTGCTGCTTTTAAAATAAGAGAAGGTGTTAACATGGGATGTAAAGTTACACTAAGAAGCACAAAAATGTATGAATTTGCTTACAAATTATTCAATGTAGCATTACCAAGAGTAAGAGATTTTAGAGGTGTTTCATCAAACTCATTTGATGGAAGAGGAAACTACTCAATGGGTATAAAAGAACAATTAATATTCCCTGAAATTGAATATGATAAAGTTGATAAATTAAGAGGAATGGATATTATATTTGTAACAACAGCAAAAACAGACGAAGAAGCAAGAGAATTGCTTACATTGCTTGGAATGCCATTCAAAAATTAATTTTTTGAAGGAAGGAGAAAAATAAAGATGGCTAAAAAATCTTTAAAAGTTAAACAACAAAAAGATCAAAAATATAAGACAAGAGAATATAACAGATGTAAGATTTGTGGAAGACCACATGCATATATAAGAAAATATGGAATATGCCGTGTATGCTTTAGAGAATTAGCACACAAAGGTGAGATACCAGGAGTGAAAAAGGCTAGCTGGTAATAAAGCAAATGAAAAGCAGCATCTTGCGTTGTTAAGCTACAATTTAAATTTAATAAACGTACAAGGAGTACGCCTCATAAATTTAAATTTTGCTTGCCTAGCAATATACTACTTTTGCTTTACTTTGAGTTTTATATAAAGAGTTTAAAAATTAATTAAAGCTTATGTAGGTTTTCATTAATTTTGAAGAAAAGGAGGAAATAGAAAAAATGAATATTACTGATCCTATAGCAGATATGCTAACTAGAATTAGAAATGCAAGTAGATCAAAACATAAAACAGTAGATGTGCCTGCATCAAATCTAAAAAAATCAATAGCAGATATATTATTTAAAGAAGGATATATCAAAGCTTATGAAGAAATATCAGATGATACTCAAGGAATAATAAGAATTACTTTAAAATATGACGAAAAAGGTAATAAAGTAATCGCTGGATTAAAAAGAATAAGCAAACCAGGATTAAGAGTATATGCATCTAAAGATGAATTACCAAAAGTATTAAATGGTTTAGGTATAGCTCTTATATCTACATCTAAAGGAATTGTAACAGATAAACAAGCAAGAGAATTAGGTGTAGGTGGAGAAGTACTAGCTTATGTTTGGTAATGCATAAAAATAATAAAACAAAGAGGTGAAAGAGAAAATGTCAAGAATAGGAAATAAACCTATAACAGTACCAGATGGTGTTGAAGTTACATTAAATGAAAATGTTATAACTGTTAAAGGACCAAAAGGAACATTAACAAGAGAAATAACAAGCCCAATTACTGTAGCAATTGATGGAAAAGAAATTAAAGTTTCAAGACCAAATGATGAAGCGTTAAATAGAAGCTTACATGGTTTAACAAGAACATTAATAAAAAACATGATTATAGGTGTTAAGGACGAATTCAAAAAAGAATTAGAAATTAATGGTGTTGGTTATAGAGCACAAAAACAAGGAAATAAACTAGTTTTAACATTAGGATATTCACATCCTGTAGAAATGGTAGAACCAGAAGGAATCACTTTTGACGTGCCAAATCCAAATCAAATAATTGTTAGAGGAATAGATAAAGAGTTGGTAGGTCAAACTGCAGCTGTTGTAAGAACAAAAAGACCACCAGAAGTATATAGAGGAAAAGGTATTAAATATGTTGATGAACATATTAGACGTAAAGAAGGTAAAACTGGTAAATAAAATTAAAAAAATTAATTAAAAACGAGTAATACAAGGAAATCAAAGTTGAAAAATCATAGATAATACTTATGTATATCGAGAATTAGGAAACGAAGATTGACACAGTAATACAAAGCTTTTCATTAATTTTTAAGGAAGGAGAAAATAATATTATGATTTCTAAAATAGATAGAAAAGCTACTAGACAAAGAAGACATTTACGTGTTCGTAGAAAAATAAGTGGAACTCCAGAATGTCCAAGATTATGTGTTTATAGAAGTAATACAAATGTATATGCACAAATTATTGATGATGTTGCAGGAAACACATTAGTAAGTTGCTCTACATTAGATAAAGAAATAAAAACAAAACATGCTAATAAAGAAGCTGCTAAAGAAGTTGGAACTTTAATAGCTAAAAAGGCTATAGAAAAAAATATTAAAAAAGTAGTTTTTGATAGAGGCGGATATATCTATCATGGAGTTGTTAAAGAATTAGCAGAAGCTGCAAGAGAAGCAGGATTAGAATTTTAATAAAGGAGGAAACTAAAACTCATGGAAGAAAATACAGTTGAATTAAAAGAAAAAGTAGTTGCTATAAACAGAGTTGCTAAAGTTGTTAAAGGTGGTAGAACTTTTAGATTTAGTGCAGTTGTTGTTGTTGGTGACGAAAACGGACACGTTGGTGTTGGAAATGGTAAAGCTGCAGAAGTTCCAGATGCTATAAAGAAAGCTATAGAAGACGCTAAAAAGAATTTAGTTACTGTTCCAATAGTAGGAACAACAATACCTCATGAATATGTTGGACAATTTGGAAGTGCTAACGTACTTTTAAAACCAGCAGCAGAAGGTACTGGAATTATAGCTGGAGGAAGTGTTAGACCTGTTATAGAACTTGCAGGATATAAAGACATAAGAACAAAGGTTATAGGAACAAACAATCCAAGAAACGTAGTTTATGCTACACTTAATGGATTAACAAATATGAGAACTGTAGAACAAGTCGCTGAAAAAAGAGGTAAAAAAGTTAGCGATATACTATAATTTTAACAAAAGGAGGTGCAATTAAATGCAATTAGGTGAAGTTAAATCAGCTACTGAAAAAGTAGTAAGAAGAAGAGTAGGACGTGGAATCGGATCAGGTCTTGGAAAAACTTCTGGAAGAGGACAAAAAGGACAAAAAGCAAGAAGTGGCGGAGGAGTTAGACGTGGATTCGAAGGTGGTCAAACACCATTATATAGAAGATTACCTAAAAGAGGATTTACTAATATTCATGCTAAAGAATACACAGAAGTAACTTTAAGTATGTTAAATAAATCAAACAGTGCAGAAGTTACTGCAGAATCTTTACTAGCAGAAGGTATAATAGGAAAAGTTAACGATGGAATAGTTATACTAGGTACTGGAAAACTAGAAAAGAAAATGACAGTTAAAGCAAAGAGATTTACTAAATCTGCTGCAGAAAAAATAGAAGCTGCTGGTGGAAAGATAGAGGTGATTTAATTGTTTAAAACTATTAAAAATGCTTTAAAGACACCAGATGTTAGAAAAAAATTATTATATACATTATTACTTATAGTAATATTTAGATTTGGATGTTTTATTACAATACCAGGAGTTAATTCATTAACTTTAAATGAAATAATGTCATCATCTACAAATGGAATTAGTAGCTTGATAGATATTATTTCTGGTGGAGCATTCTCTAGATTTTCATTATTTGCTATGAGTATTAATCCATATATTACAGCTTCAATCGTTATTCAATTATTAGCTATGGTAATACCTTCTTTAGAAAGATTAGCAAAAGAAGGTGGAGAAGAAGGAAAAGCTAAAATGAATACATATACAAAAATCCTTACAATAATACTTGCAATAGTAGAAGGATTAGGTATATATCTATCTTATAGATCATCAGGAATATTCGTAGATACAACTTTTATGACAGGATTTTTAGTAGTTTTGTCATTAGTTGCTGGTACAGCACTACTTATGTGGTTAGGAGAGCAAATAACTGCAAAAGGTGTTGGAAATGGTATTTCTATGATAATCTTTATAGGAATAATAGCAGGGTTACCTAGTGGAGTAGTATCATTATACAAATTAATATTTACTTCAGCAGGTTTCTCAACAACAGGACTATTAATGGTATTAGGTATAATAATAGGAGCAATATTAATTGTTGCTGGAGTTGTATTTGTTACTGAAGCAGAAAGAAGAGTTCCAGTACAATATGCAAAAAAAGTTGTAGGAAGAAAAATGTATGGTGGACAAAATACACATATACCAATCAAATTGGTTATGGCAGGAGTTATGCCAGTAATATTTGCATCATCATTTATGACATTCCCAGCTATGATTATACCAATGTTTAATAATAACATAGCTACAGCAACAGGATTCTGGGCAGGAGTTTATAAGTTTTCTTTAGCAACTTCATCATCTGCTGTTCCAGTTGGATATTCTATTGCAAATGCTATAGTATACTTACTACTAATAGTAGGATTCACATTCTTCTATACTTATGCAACATTTAATCCTGCAGAAGTATCAAGCAATATCAAAAAGAATGGTGGATTTATTCCTGGAATAAGAGCAGGAAAACCAACAACAGATTATTTATCATCAATAATGAGCAAATTAATCTGGTTTGGTGGTATATTCTTAGCACTTATAGCAATACTTCCAATGTTATTAAGATTTACAAGTCTAAACTTTACATTTGGAGGAACTACTATACTAATCGTAGTAGGTGTTGCACTAGAAACTGTACAACAACTAGAATCATTATTAGTAATGAGACACTATAAAGGATTCTTAGATTAAGATTAATAAATTAAGAGGCCAGAGAATACATATTCTCTGCCTCTATGTTGCTTTATTGATAATGAATAATGAATGATTAATAAATTAAAATTATTAGTTATTCATTATTCACTATTAATTAACATTAATAGAAATTATAAAAAAAGGAGAGATAGTTATGGTAATAATAATGTTAGGAGCACAAGGAACAGGAAAAGGAACTGTTGCAGGAATATTAAGTGAAAAAACAGGATGGCCTCAAATTTCAACAGGAGATATATTCAGAAAAAATATATCAGAAAAAACAGAATTAGGAGTAGAAGCAAACAAATATATTGCTGCTGGAAACCTAGTACCAGATGAAATAACAGTACCAATGGTTATTTCAAGATTATCAGAAGAAGATGCTAAAAATGGAGCTATTTTAGATGGTTTCCCAAGAACAGTCGCACAAGCAGAAAAATTGGATGAAATATTAGCAAATGAAAACAAAAAAGTAGATTTAGTAATCAACTTAACAACACCTAGAGAAGAAATTATTACTAGAATTTTAAATAGAAGAGTATGTTCAAATCAAGAATGTAAAGCAACATATAACTTAACAATGCACCCACCAAAGGTAGAAGGAATATGTGATAAATGTGGTGCAAAATTAGTTCAAAGAGAAGATGATTCAAATGAAGAATCAATAAGAAACAGATTAAACATATATGATGAAAAAACAAGTCCATTAGTTGAATATTACAATAAAAAAGGTGTATTAGATACACAAGAAGTAAGTGAAAAAATAAACAGATTAGGTCAAGATGTAGCAAAAGATATATGCGAAAAATATCTAAATAAGTAAGGAAGTAATTGTAATGATAGATATAAAATCTAAAAGAGAAATTGAATTAATGAAAGAAGCATGTAGAGTAACAGCGTTAGCACATAAAGCAATTGCAGAAGCGATAAAACCAGGAGTAACAACACTAGAATTAGACCAAATAGCAGAAAGAACAATTAGAGAAAATGGTGGAATACCAGCAGAAAAAGGTTATCCATCATATGACAAAAGTATTCCAGATTTTCCAGCAAGTATATGTGCATCTGTAAATGACGAAGTTATACATGGAATACCATCAAGTAGAGTTGTATTAAAAGAAGGAGATGTAATAAGCATCGATTTAGTAGCATACAAAGATGGTTTTAATGGAGATGCTGCAAGAACATACATTGTTGGAAAAGGATCAAAGGAAGATGAAAGATTATTAGAAGTTACAAAACAAGCCTTTTTCGAGGGAATAAAATATGCTAAAAAAGGAAACAGAATAGGAGATATATCTCATGCAATAGGAGAATACATAGAAAAAAACGGTTTTAGTGTATTAAGAGAATTCCAAGGACATGGAATAGGAAGAAGTATGCACGAAGATCCAGGAATACCAAACTATGGAAAAGCAGGAAAAGGACCAAGACTAGAACCTGGTATGACACTTGCAATAGAACCTATGGTTATAGCTGGAAAACCAGAAATATTAGAATTAGATGATGGATGGACAATAGTAACAGAAGATGGATCAAATTCAGCACACTATGAAAACACAATTTTAATTACAGAAAAAGAGCCAGAAGTATTGACATTGTTATAGAATTCATGTATAATATATGAGTTAATTGTACTATTGCGCAATTTTGTCGTTTATAGTATTAAAATAGGAGGGATAACATTGGCAAAAGAAGATGTTATAGAAGTTGAAGGTACAGTTGTTGAAACTTTACCAAATACTAACTTTAAAGTTGAATTAGAAAATGGGCATCAAATATTAGCTCATATATCAGGAAAATTAAGAATGAATTACATAAAAATATTACCTGGTGATAAAGTTAGAGTTGAGCTTTCTCCATATGATCTAAGTCGCGGACGTATCACTTGGAGAGCTAAGTAAATATTGTTTTTAATTTTAATATATAGATACAGTAAAAGAAGAGGTGAAGAAAATGAAAGTAAGACCATCAGTTAAGAAAATATGCGACAAATGCAAAGTAATCAAAAGAAAAGGCGTAATTAGAGTTATATGTGAAAACCCTAAACACAAACAAAGACAAGGTTAATTAGATTAACCACAAAAAATTGATAATAACACAAATTAGGTAGCGGCTGTGAAACTATTTAGTTTCTATATCAGGTTTGTGTTTTTATATATTGTTTAGTAAAGTTTAAAACTATTTATTCTAAAATACAATCCTAGAATAAATACATTTCAATTTAAACCAAGCAAAACAAATCTCATAAGTAAATGCAAGAAATAAAAATAAAATTTGGAGGTGCTAATTTATGGCTCGTATAGCAGGAGTAGATTTACCTAGAGAAAAAAGAGTAGAAATAGGACTAACATATATCTATGGAATAGGTGTATCAAGTTCTAACAAAATTCTAGCTAAAGCAGGAGTTAATCCAGATACTAGAGTTAAAGATTTAACAGACGATCAAGTAAATGCTATAAGAAAAGTTCTAGATGAAGACGAATACAAACTAGAAGGTGACTTAAGAAGAGAAGTTGCTCTTAACATTAAAAGATTAACAGAAATCGGATGTTATAGAGGATTAAGACATAGAAGAGGACTACCTGTAAGAGGACAAAGAACAAAAACTAATGCTCGTACAAGAAAAGGTCCTAGAAAGCTTGTTAGTAGAAGCAAAAAATAAAAACAAATAAGATGATTTTAAAATAAAGATTTTAAAGGAGGGTAAAACCACATGGCAAACAAAACTGTAACAAGAAAAACACCTAGAAGAAATAGAAAAAATATAGAAAAAGGTGCAGCTCATATTCATTCAAGTTTCAACAACACTATAGTTTCAATTACAGATGTTGCTGGTAACGTAATATCTTGGGCAAGTGCTGGAGAATTAGGATTCAAAGGTTCTAGAAAAAGTACACCTTTTGCTGCAGGAGAAGCTGCTGAAACAGCTGCTAAAGCTGCAATGGAACATGGATTAAAAACAGTTGAGGTTTTCGTTAAAGGACCTGGTTCAGGAAGAGAAGCTGCAATAAGATCACTTCAAACAGCAGGTTTGGAAATAAGCGCAATTAAAGACGTAACACCAATACCTCACAATGGTTGTAGACCACCAAAAAGAAGAAGAGTATAGAAAATAAATGATGAGAGTGAATAGAAACATTCACTATGTAGAAAGAAAAGGAGGAAATACGAAATGGCAAGATATAAAGATGAACAATGCCGTATTTGCCGTAGAGAAGGACAAAAGTTATTCCTAAAAGGTGCAAGATGTTATTCTGATAAATGTAGTGTTTCAAGAAGAAACTATGCACCAGGAGAACATGGACAAAAAAGAGCTAAACTTTCTGAATACGGAACACAGTTAAGAGAAAAACAAAAAACTAAAGCATTCTATGGAGTTGGAGAAAAACAATTTAGAAAATATTTTGAAATGGCTTCTAATAAAAAAGGTATCACTGGTGATAACTTATTACAAATATTAGAAAGTAGATTAGATAATGTTGTATATAGATTAGGATTTGGTAGTTCAAGAGCACAAGCTAGACAATTAGTAAATCATGGACACTTTGATGTTAATGGTAAAAAAGTTGATATAGCTTCTTACCTAGTAAAACCTGGAGATGTTATTTCTGTTAGAGAAATAAAGAAAGATACAGCAATAATAAAAGAAAATGTAGAAGAAAATTCTGCAAAACCAGTTCCAGCTTGGTTAGAAAAAGATGCTGAGAACCTAAGTGGTAAAGTAATTAGATTAGCATCAAGAGAAGATGTTGATTTAGCAGTAGAAGAGCATTTAATAGTAGAGCTTTACTCAAAATAGGAGTTAGTAAATTAAAAAAGAGCTTAGAGAAATATATAAATTTAATAAGTTTTATAGAAGTAAATAATGCTATAAAAATATAGCATCTAACTTCTAAATTTTAGGAGGTAAAAATGATAGAATTCGAAAAGCCAAATATTGAATGTTTAGAAATTAACGAAGAAAACAACTATGCAAAATTTGTATGTGAACCATTAGAAAGAGGATATGGTGTAACATTAGGAAATTCTTTAAGAAGAATTTTACTTTCATCACTTCCAGGATGTGCAATTACAGGAGTAAAAATAGATGGAGTTGTACATGAATTTTCAACAATACCAAATGTTGTAGAAGATGTACCAGAAATAATAGTTAATTTAAAAAGTGTAAGATTAAAATCACATGATAATGAAGATAAAATATTAAAAATAAACTTCAAGGGAGAAGGAGAAGTTACAGCAGGTGATATAATAACAGATGGAACAGTAGAAGTACTAAATCCAGATTTACATATTGCAACTGTAGCAGAAGGTGGAAGTTTAGTAATGGAAATGACAGCTGATAAAGGTAGAGGATACAATACAGCTGCAAAAAATAAAAAACCAAACCAAGATATATCAGTTCTTCCAATTGATTCTATATACACACCAGTAAAAAAAGTTAACTATACAGTAGAAAATACTAGAGTTGGTCAAATGATAGATTTTGATAAATTAATAATAGAAGTTTGGACAGATGGAAGTCTAAAAGCTGATGAAGCATTAAGCTTAGCAGCTAAAGTTATGACAGAACATTTAGCTTTATTTATAGATTTATCAGAAGCTACTAAACATACACAAGTAATGGTTGAAAAAGAAGAATCTATGAAAGAAAAAGTTCTAGAAATGTCAATAGAAGATCTAGAATTATCAGTAAGATCATTTAACTGTTTAAAAAGAGCAGGAATATCAACAGTTGAAGACTTAGCAAATAAAACAGAAGCAGAAATGCTAAAAGTTAGAAATTTAGGTAAAAAATCATTTGATGAAGTTACTAATAAGTTACATTCATTGGGATTGGATTTTGCTGAAGAAGAATAAAACAAAGTTATAAGCAGCATTTTGCTTGCCTAGCAATAATGTACTACTTCTAATTTGTTTTATATAAATTAATAATAATATATATACGAGTTTTAGAATATTATTTTTGAGAGAGGAGAAAATATAAATGGCTATAAATAGAAAATTAGGTAGACCTACTGATCAAAGAAAAGCAATGTTAAAATGTCTAACAACAGATTTAATTTTACATGGTAAAATTGAAACAACAGAAGCTAGAGCAAAAGAAGTAAAAGCAATAGTAGATAGCATAATAGCATTAGCAGTAAAAGAAAAAGATAATTTTGAAACAGTAGATATGAAAGTTGTAAAAGCTAAATTAGATAGCAAGGGTAACAAAGTTACTGAAAAAGCAACAAGCAAAAATGGTAAAGAATATCTAAAAGTAGTAAAAGAAGAAACTACAGAAAAAAGACAAAAAGATATGCCATCAAGATTAAATGCAAGAAGAAAAATAATGACAAAAATAAACAAAGTTGATGGAGTAGACTTACCAGGAAAATTATTTGGAGAATTAGCTACAAAATATGCTGACAGAGTTGGTGGATACACAAGAATAATCAAAAAAGGACCAAGAAGAGGAGACGCAGCAGAAGTAGTTATATTAGAATTAGTATAATAAAAATAAAAACAGGACAAACTTTTAGTTTATCCTGTTTTTTGTATAATAGGAAATTATAATAAATTGTTTTGTGTAGGGGCGGACGACTCTGTCCGCCCGTGCGGAATTTATTCCGCTTTTTGTTATATTCTAAATAATTTTAATACACCAAAAAAAGAAAATATTCATAATATATATAAATAACATAATAAAGGAGAGATACTTATGAATATTTTGCTTTTTGTAATACTTCCAATTGCAACTATATTAATAGCCATTGTACTTCAAAAGGTATTGCATTCTCCAATTTTAGTAGCTATTCTAACCTTTGCAATATATCTAATTATAGCATATACGGTATTTGCAAGTATTACTAATTTCTTGCTATATGCTATTGTGTATACATTACTAGCATTTGTAACGGCTGTTTTAACAAGATTATTTTGTTGTATAATAAAACGAATTAATATATGTAATAATGACGACGAAGAAACATTACAAGAATCTATTCAAGGATTGAATGACAATATAGAAATTCTTGAAGATAATATAAATAATCTAACAGAGTTAATATCAACATTAATAACAGGAAATAGTTGTGGTTGTTGTAACAGAAGATTAAAATAAAAAGGCAGGTGATAAATTCCTGCCTTTTACTCTATAAATTAATTATTCATCTTTCACATCTTTAAAAACATCATCTAAAAAGAATTCATTTAGTTCCATACCAAATCCCTCACAAATATGCAATACAGTTGTAAGATTTGGTGTCTTACTTTTTCCATTCATAAAACTGCTTAAAGTAGAATAAGAAATTCCAGAATCAAGAGATAGTCTATGTAATGATATATTTTTACTACTAGACAACTTGAGAATTCGTTTTTTTACTGCCAATGAAAGTTCCATAACTTACTCCTTTTATAATATATAAAAAGTATAGCAAATAAAAAGAAAGAAAGTTAACGAAAAAACGTCAAAAATATAGACTAAAAATCGAAAATAAGTTATAATAAATTAGCGAAAAAACGTCAAAAACAAATAATAGGTATAAATAAGAAAATTAAATATAACAATAGATATATGAACCAAAAATAGGAGAAAACAAAGAATGAAGAAAATTGTGAAATCAGTAAAAAAACAAAACGGAATAACATTAGTGGCGTTGGTAATTACAATAATTGTATTATTATTGCTAGCGGTAGTAAGCATAAATATAGTACAAAACTCAGGGCTAATAGAAAAAACAAAATTAGCAAAAGAAGAACATAGAGCATCAGCAATACAAGAACAGATAGATTTATTAAAAA
>OIYG01001416.1_pt1 | contig 18116 bp, 16 predicted proteins | sample 1587861 | NCBI WGS metagenome assembly OIYG01 (sample SAMN03283272) | human gut metagenome | biome: human-associated habitat; material: feces | host: Homo sapiens | place: Peru | collected 2012 | reverse complement strand
AACAAATTTTCGAGGTCGGGAGAGAAGTTATACAGTCTTATTTTCATCTTTTTTACGAATCGTAAATTTTTAGTTGGTATTACTACCCTAATAAAATATTATCAAAAAAAGACACTATTTTCAAGTATCTATCTTCTATTTTTCAAAATATATTATACAACTATCAGATTCATTATATATACATAATTTATTTTCTTTATCATCTTTTTTAAATTTATAGAATGTAGTTGCATTTACATAAACTTTTAATATTTTTGTTTCTGTATCATATTCGTTATTACCAACTTCATCTTTTCTATCAGTAAATTTTATAGTAGATTTATTATTATGGATTGTTATTTCTTTATAATTTGTATTTTCATTATTCATTTTCCATGTGCCAAGAATATTTGTTGGTAATAAAGTAATACTTTCAGTAGTTTTAAAACCAAAATAACATAATATTAAAATTACTATTATTTTTATTATATTTGGTATTATTCTAAGTAATTTACTATAAACTATTGGTGTTATTAGTATGCTTACTATTATAAAGAATATTATATTTATACTTTCAAATTTAAATATGCCAAATAATAATACCAATATACTAATAATATATCTTACAATGTTTAATTGTTTAACATCTTCATATTCTGCATAATCATTTATTAAATCAATTATAACACCAATACCAAATATACCTAATGTTAGTAAATAAATTACTCCTATAACATATTTTTTTTCAATAAATTTATGTACGCCAAACCATCCTAAAAGACTTATAAGTAAAAATTTACTATTACTTTTTTTTCTTAAATTATTATATTCTTCTAATTTTTTTTCAAAATATTTTAATTCTTTTTTATTTAATAATAGCTTATATGTAGTTATGTAATCGTCATATAATTTTTTAAAGTCTTTACTATTATCTTTTTTTGTATAATCATTTGTTAAAGTTTCTATTAATCTTTTATATATTTTTTTATTTTTTGGATACTTATTATTTAATTTTAAATATATATCATATGATTCTTCATATTTCTTTTCTTTATATAATTTTTCTGCTTCTTTATATTTTTTATCTTCTAATAAATTATTTTTTTTAGGAGTATTAGCTACTTTTTCTTTTATTGCTTTTTTTTGTTCTTGTTTAGTTTTATTTTGTGGTTCTCTAGTTTTTGTAATATTATTTTTTTGGTTTTTACTTGTATTTATATTTTTCTTTGTTGTATTTTTTTTTATATTTGTCTTTTTTTTATTATTTTTTGTTTTATTCATAATTAACCTCCATCATTTTAATTCATCTAAACTATTAACCATTATCCAATCTTCTAAAGAACTATATTCTGGAATATCTATTCCATCTATTTTTTCTAAATTATTAAATTCTACTATACATAAACATTTCTTTTTCCATTTTTTCTCTTCTATTGGTTCTAAATTTAATTTATCTTTATATTTATCAAATATTTCGTTTATTTCATTCATAGTTAATGATTTATAGCTATCTGCATTAGTAACTACTGCATGGTAAAAAGATTTATTTTCTCCTTTATTAACAAAGTATAATTCATCATTTATAAATATTCTAGAATTAGGTATACGTCTGGTGGCATTACCTCTTAAAAGTACTGTTCTTTCTTTATTTATAATTTTATCTAATTCTTTTGTTTTATTATCACAAATTACTATATGTATCACTTCTATCACCTGCATATCTATTCTATCATAATTTATTAATATTTATATAAAAAAATTCATTTTTTGATGAACTTTTTTCTAACAATTTTTACTTTTATTTACTAAATCTTTTATTTTTCTAAAATAATGATTTATACATGACTTAGAAATATTTATATCAGTTTCTACACTAATTATATAAGCTAATTCATTCATTGTAGTTTCTGGATATTTTTCTTTATATTTTATTACTAATTTTATTTTGTCATCTATCAAATCTAACATATCATGTTCTTTTAAATAATTTATATTATCCATTTGTTCTAAGCTTGTTTTCATACTTTTTTCTATATTTGCTTGTTCACAATTGTTTAGTCTATTAACCATATTTTTATGGTCTCTATATATTCTAATATCTTCATAATAAAATAATGAATTAGTAGCACCTAACAATTTTATAAAATCACTTATTTCTTCACTTACTTTAATATATACCATGTATCCTTTATCTCTACTAATTACTTTACTATTAAATTTCAATTTGATTAATAAGTTGTTTATTATGTTAGCATCACTAATGTTATCTACTAAGAATTCTAAATGATATTTACTTTTTGAAGGATCATTTATTGAACCGTTTGCTAAGAATGTGCCTCTTAAGTATGAAGATATTTCTTCAAAACTAGAATCTATTATTTCTTTGTCTAATTCTTTTATATCGTTTTCTATAATATTTACTTTTTCATTTAATGATAATATAAATATTTTTTTTAGTTTAAACTTTTTTTGTGTTCTTATAGTTAGATTAACATTTATATTATAATTTGCTTTTATTAATTTAAATATATATCTTGCAATATTAGGATTTTCTATATATATTTTAATTTTATTATCTTCTATTATATAAGTATATTTTAGAAATGATAATAGTTCTATTCTTGATTCTATTATGTTATTTGGTACTAATGATGTTATTTCTTCTTTTATTTTTGTTGTAAAAGTCATTTTATACCTCATCCATTAAGTAAGAAAATATTAAATATGATGTTTTTAACGAATCATGTTTTATGGTTCCATCTTCTTTACTAAAAACATATAGTTTATCACTTATTAATTTTATATTCATTTTTTCTATTTCATTTTTATCTACTTTTACCATGTCTTTTTCTTCTTCTCTTGAATATTTTTGTCTTGTTTTATATGGTATACTTTTACTATTTGCAATAACTACATCTATATGATTTATATATTTTTCAATTACTTTAATATGGTCGCTTACTTTAAAATCATCTGTTTCACCTGGTTGAGTAAATAAATTGGATACATACATTTTTTTTGCTTTACTTTCATTAATTGCATCTTTTATACTTTCTATAATTATGTGAGGCAAAATACTTGTATAAAGTGAGCCTGGTGAAAATATTATTAAATCGGCATTTTTGATTGCTTTTATTACTTCTTTGTTGACTGTAAAATCTTTATCATATTTAAGGTCTTTTATTTTTTTTATACTTTTAGTAATGTTTTCTTCTCCAATTACTTCTGTATTGTCTTCCATGATTCCAACTAATTCTATTTTATCCTCTGTGTTAGGTAAGATTCTACCATTTATTTTTAATAATCTACACATGAAATCTATAGCATCAGTTAGATTTCCTTTTTGGTCTATTAATGCTGCCATTAATATATTTCTTATTGGATGATTTTCTAAAGAAGGATTTTTAAATCTATATGATAATAAATCTATTAATTCTTGATTACCATTGGACATTGTAAGCATAACTTTTCCAATATCACCTACAGCAGGTATATTAAGTTCTCTTTTTAATGTACCAGTACTTCTTCCATTATCAGCAACACTTATAACTGCAGTTACATTTACTGGAAATAGTTTTAATCCTGATAATAAATGTGAAAGCCCAGTACCTCCACCAAATACAACTACGTTTTTCATTTTATCACGTCCCTTAAAAGAGTATATCACATAAAATAAATATTTGCATTTATATTTTATTAGTTTTATAATATTAAATCAAAAGAGAGGAATATTTATGGCAATCATTAATATTAAAGAAAGTTATATTAAAGAAAATTATGTACCTTTAAATAATTTAAAAGGAGAAAAATTAACTAATCAAGAAAGTAATTTGTATGTTAATAGAAGATATATTTATAAAATTATTAAAAAGAAATTTAGAAAAGATAGAGAAAAATGTATTGATAAAATATATCAGATTGAATTTCCGAACGCTATAAATATTGTTGATTTGTTATATGATAATAATAAATTTATTGGAGTAACGAATTATTATTATAAAAATTTAATTACTCTAAAAAATTATATGAATGATTTAGATTTATATGAAATTAAAGAAATTATGGAAGAATTTATTAATTTTTATCAATTTGCATTATCTAAAAAAATGTTATATTGGGATATTCATTTAAATAATATTGGCGTTTCTGATGGTAAAATTTATGTATGTGATATTGACTCAATTGAAACAAAAAGATTTGATGAAAACGATATTAGATTCTCGTTTAATTCTATATTATCACTTTTTTATGAACTTTGTTATAAGGAAACGATTAGAAATAAGTATGATAATTATTTAGAAATTATAAGTAACATTAGCGAATCATTAAATTTTTTATTTCACAATATGACTTTAAGTGAAGTAGAAGATATTATTATGAATACTACTCAAGATTATTTGGAAGAAAAAAAATATTTATTAAAAAAGATTTAACTGTTGTATTGGTTAAATCTTTTAAATTGCTCTTCATTATCTAAGTTTGTTTCACTAAGTTCTTTTATTATTTTCTTTTGATTTCTATCTAACTTTGTTGGAATGATTATGTTATAAATTAGATATGTATCACCTTTTTTACCGTATTTTTCATCGTCAATACCTTTTCCACGTAATTTTTCTTTATCACCGTTTTGTGTTCCAGAAGGTATTTCAACTTTTACATTTCCTTGTAATGTTTTTATTGTTTTTTTACATCCCATTATTGCTTCAGTTATTGTTAGTGGTACTTTTATATATATATCACTTTTATCTCTTTGGTAAAGTGGATGTTCTTTTACACTAAATTCGATGTAAACATCTCCATTAGGTCCACCGTTAAGTCCGCTTGATGCTTTTCCACTCATTCTAAGTTGATCGTTGTTATCTACTCCACGTGGTACTCTAACTTTTAATGTTTTTTTGCTATTTACAACACCATTTCCTTTGCAAGTACTACAAGTACTTTCAAATATTGTACCACTACCGTTACATTTAGAACATGTAGATTGAGTTTGCATCATTCCAAGTATAGTTCTTCTTTCTTCTACTACCATTCCACGTCCGTTACAGTTTGGACAAGTTTTTTCTCCATGTCCACCAGCACCATTACAGTTTGTACATTTATCTTTTACATTTATGGTAAATTCTTTTTCACATCCATAAACAGCTTCTTCAAATGTTAGATTGATATGAACTAATGCATCTTCACCTTTTGTTTGCATTTTCGATGCTTTATGTCTTCTTCCGCCACCAAATGATGAACCGCCACCCATAAATGTTTCAAAAATATCACCTAAGTCGATGTCGCCAAAGTCAAATCCAGAGAATCCACCAGAGAAGCCTCCACCAAATCCTCCACCTGCACTTCCGTCGAATGCAGCAGAGCCAAATTGGTCATATTGTTTACGTTTATTAGGATCAGATAATACACTATAAGCTTCGCCAATTTCTTTAAATTTTTCTTGTGCACCTTCTTCTTTATTTATATCTGGATGATATTGTTTTGCCAACTTACGAAATGCTCGTTTTATTTCTTCATCGCTAGCATTTTTATCTACACCTAAAGTTTTATAATAGTCTTTTGCCATTTTTTACACTTCCTCTTTTAATAATTCTAAATATAAGTTTAAATTGCTATCAAATTCTTTAAAAGCTTCAGTATATACTTTTTCATCTGTCAAATCTACTCCAGCGATTTTTAATGAGTCTACAGGATTTACTGTACATCCTAACTTTAAGAATTTTTTATAGTTATTTAGTGCTTCATGATTATTATTATAAATATCTTTTGCAATTTTCATTGCTGCCACATATCCTGTAGCATATTGATAAACATAGAAATTGTAATAGAAATGTGGAATTCTAGACCACTCATACATAATTTCTTTGTCGATTTTAACTTTATTTCCAAAATATTTTTTATTTAAATCATAATAATGATTACATAATAAATCTTTAGTTAGTACTTCACCGTTTTGTTCTAGTTCATGTATATCAAGTTCAAATTCACTAAACATAGTTTGTCTTACTACACTTGCTTTAAATCTTTTTATTAATTCATCTATAATATATAATTTTTCTTCTTTATTAGTAGCATTATCTAACATGTAATAAGACAGTAATAGTTCATTTACTTGACTAGCAACTTCTGCAACAAATATTGTATAACTATAATTTTGATATGAATTATTCTTTATTGCATAATAATAATGCATTGCGTGACCTAATTCATGTGCTATTGTAGAAACTTCATCAAATCTTCCATCAAAATTCAAGAAAACATATGGATGCGTCAAATAACATGCAGTACAATATCCACCCATTCTTTTATTTTTTGTTGGATATACATCAATCCATCTTTTGTCAAAAGCTTCTTTTAACACTTCTATATAATCTTCACCTAATGGTTTTAGAGATTTAAATGTTAGTTCTTTTCCTTCATCAAAAGTATATTTTTTAGCATAATCATTAACAAGTGGTACGTAAGTATCATATAAGTGTAAATCTTTTACGCCTAATATTTTTTTTCTTAGTTCCCATTGTTTATGAATGATATTTATGTTATCATTGATCGACTTAATTAATGTTTGGTATACTTGTTTATCTACTTCATTACTAATAAGCGATGCTTCTAAACTTGAATTATATTTTCTTACATCTGCTATTCCGTTATGTAATTTAACTTGGCCTGATAAAAGTTCAGTATTTGTATTAATAATACTTTCATATCCTTTATATAAGGTTTTAAATGCATTTTTTCTAACGTTTCTGTTTTTAGATTCTAAATAAGTAGCATAATTGTTATTATTAATCTCTATTTTTTTATTATTTTCATCTTTAATACTTCCAAATTTTAAATCTACATCTGTTAATTTAGAAAATGTATCTTCTGGAATATTAAATGCATCTGATAATTTTGTAATTATCCTTTCTTCTTTTTCACTTAATACATGTTCTTTTTTTCTAAATATATCTTTTAATAATATTTCATACTCTAATAATCTTTTATCTTTTTTATATAATTTTTCTATAGCATTATATTCATATTTCATTAATTCAGGAACAATGTATGAAGATAATTCACTATATTTTTTATTTAATTTTATAACATTACCATAAAATTTATTATATTTATCATTACTTAAATCTATATCATTATTTATATGAGCATATATAAATAAACGCTCTATTCTTTTTGATATATTTGTATCAAGTTCTAAAATTTCATAAAGATTTTCGTATACTTTATTTTTATATAAACTAATTTTGTCTATATCGTTATATAATTCATCTATTTCTTTATTAAAATCTTCTTCTGTTTTAAATAATTCACTTAAATCAACTTTGTATTTATTAGGTATATCATTTCTATTATTATATTTCATTTATCCTCCATAATAATTTAAAAAGAGAGTTAGATAACTCTAACTCTTATCTTTTTATTTATTTACAAATTCTGCTTCACTAGCTCCATCGTCATTAGAATTATCAGTATTATTATTTTGATTTTGAGCTGCTTGTTCTTGGTAAATACGTGTAGCATATTCCATAGCTTTTTCATTTAACTTAGTTGTTTTTTCTTTAATTTCATCTACATTATTTCCTTCAAGAGCTTTCTTTAAATCATTTATTAATTCTTCAGATGTTTTCTTTTCGTCTTCAGTTAATTTATCACCTAAATCTTTAATAGATTTTTCTGTAGTAAATATTGCTTGTTCTGCTTCATTTCTTGCATCAGCCTCTTGTTTTTTCTTTTCGTCAGCTTCTTTGTTAGCTTCTGCTTCTTTCATCATTTTATCAATTTCTTCATCTGTTAAATTAGTATTTGAAGTAATTGTAATATGTTGTTCTTTATTAGTACCTAAGTCTTTTGCAGTGACATTTACGATACCGTTTGCATCTATATCAAATTTAACTTCGATTTGAGGAATACCTCTTGGAGCAGCTGGAATATCTGTTAATTGGAATCTTCCTAAAGTTTTGTTATCTGCAGCCATAGGTCTTTCACCTTGTAATACATGAATGTCAACAGCAGGTTGATTATCTACAGCAGTTGAGAATACTTGACTCTTACTTGCTGGAATAGTTGTATTTCTTGGAATTAGAACTGTCATGACATTACCTAATGTTTCAATACCTAATGATAAAGGCGTAACATCTAGTAATACTAGGTCATCTACTTCACCAGTTAATACACCACCTTGAATTGCAGCACCCATTGCAACAACTTCATCAGGGTTAACACTCTTATTTGGTTCTTTTCCAATTTCATTTTTAATTAAATTTTGGATATATGGAATTCTACTTGAACCACCAACTAATACTACTTGGTCGATATCATTCTTAGTTAATTTTGCATCTTTTAATGCTTTTCTAACTGCATCAAGAGTTGAATCAAATAAATCTTTACATAAACTTTCAAACTTAGCACGAGTGATTGTCATATCCATATGAACTGGTCCATCAGCATTTTGTGTTAAGAATGGTAAATTAATATTTGTTGTAGTCATGCTACTTAAGTCTTTTTTAGCTTTTTCTGCAGCATCTTTAATACGTTGCATAGCCATTTTATCTTTAGACAAATCTATTCCGTTTTCTTTTTTAAATTCATCTACCATATAATCCATTAAGCATTTATCAAAGTCATCTCCACCTAGTCTATTATTACCACTAGTTGATTTAACTTCAAATACTCCATCACCAAGTTCTAGTATTGAAACATCGAATGTTCCTCCACCTAAATCATATACTAAAATTGTTTGTAATTTATCTTGTTTATCAAGTCCGTAAGCTAAAGCTGCAGCAGTAGGTTCGTTAACAATTCTTTCTACTTCTAATCCTGCTATTTTACCAGCATTTTTAGTAGCTTGTCTTTCAGCATCATTAAAGTATGCTGGAACAGTAATAACTGCTTTAGTAACTGTTTCTCCAAGATAACTTTCTGCATCTTTCTTTAATTTCATTAGTATTTTAGCACTAATTTCTTCAGGTGTGTATTTTTTACCATCAATATCAACCTTTTCACTAGTACCCATTTTTCTTTTTATTGAAGCAATAGTATTATTTGGATTTGTTACTGCTTGATGTTTTGCAGTTATACCTACTATTTCTTCTCCATTTTTGAATGCAACAACACTAGGAGTTGTTCTGTCTCCTTCTGCATTTGTAATAACTTTTGGTTCTCCACCTTCTAGTACAGCAACACAAGAGTTTGTTGTACCTAAATCTATACCTATAATTTTACTCATAATATCATTTCCTTTCCTTTTCTAGAGTAAGTTTAATTATTTCAAAATATTTATTATTCATTTACTTTAACCATAGATGGTCTAATAACTCTATCTTTATACATATAACCTTTTTGTAATACTTCTAGTACTACTCCACTAGGTAATGTACTATCATGTTCCATTAATACAGCTTGATGTATTTTTGGATTAAATTCAATTCCTTCAGCTTCAATTTCTTTTACTTCATATTTATTGAATATCTCAATAATACTTGTATATATCATTTTAAATCCGCTTAAGAATTTAGATAATTCATCAGATAAATCATTATCATCTAACATAATTGCTCTTTCAAAATTATCTACTATCGGAAGCAAACTTTTTAAAACATCTTCATTAGCATATTTAAGCATATTTGATGTTTCTTCTTCTTTTCTTCTTTTGAAATTCATCATTTCAGCTTGTGCTCTAATAGCTTTATCGTTGCTAGCATTTAAAGCAAGTTTTAATTTTTCAATCTCACTTTCTAAATGCTCACATTTTTTATTATCATGTTTCGTATTTTTGTGATTATTATTTTCATGATGCTTATTATTTTTTTCTATATTTTCTTTATCTTTTTTTAATTCTTCTACTTTATTTTTTATATTTTCTAATTCTTCTTTAGTTTTTTTATTTTCTTCTTTCATACAATTACCTTTCTATGTAGCTTTTTAAATAATCTAAAAGTGTTACAACTTTATCATATTCCATTCTTTTTGGTCCAATGATAGCAAGTGTACCTACTTCTCCATCAATGTTGTAGCTAGTTTTAATAACTGTTGTATCTTTGTCAAAATTATTTTCTTCTCCAATGTAAACCTTTATATCTTTTTCATCAGTTTCTATATTTTTAACTAATTCTACATCTTCTAATTTATTTATTATTTCTTTTATTTTTTCTGGTTCATTATATTCAGGTTGTTTTAATATATTTGTTTTTCCACCAAAGAATACATCATCATTATTTTCTTCAAACTCACTAAATGCATTGTAAAAGAAGCTACATAATTCTTCATATTTTTGCATTGTTTTAGCAATTTCTGGTTTTATAACAAATTCTAATTTTTCTGGTATTTCATTTATTAGTGTTCCAATTAACTCTTTATTTACAATCTCACAAGTTTTAACTATTTCTTTTATACTAATATCTTCAGGAACGTAAACTTGTCTATTTTCGACATGCCCTGTATTAGTAACTAAAACAGATACAACTTTTTTTTCGTCAATAGGAATTATACTAATTTGTTTAAGTATATTATCTCTGGAATTTTTACCAAGCACTACACTTGTATAATTAGTAATGTCACTAATAATTTCCATACATTTGTTAATAGCATCACTTAATATTAAATCTTTATTATTTAATATTGTTTGTAATTTTAAAACATCTTCTCCAGTTATTTCTTTAGGTTGCATTAAATTTTCAACATAGTAGTGGTATCCTTTTTCACTAGGAATTCTGCCACTAGACGTATGAGTTTTTTCTAAGTAACCTAATTCTTCTAAATACATCATGTCGTTCCTAATTGTTGCAGATGAACACTTAAATTTTTTACACAATGATTTAGAACCAACTGGTTTTACTGTTTTAATGTATGACTCAACAATTGCTTTTAATAATTTGCTTTGCCTGTCTCCCACAAAATCACTTCCTTAGCACACATATTTCTTCAGTGCTAATTACATTATAATATTATGCTTAGCACTTGTCAATATATGAGTGCTAATTTTTTTAAATTTTTGTAAATTAAAAAATAGAAAATACTATTTTGTGTTTTCTATTATATTTCTAGCAGCAACTAAACCTGTTGCAGCAGCAATAACTATATTACCTGCTTTACCTGCACCATCTCCAATAAAATATATATTTTTATTTTTTAAAAGAGCAAAATTATTATCTGTTTCTATTTCATTTGAGAAAAATTTAATTTCAGGACCATAAAGTAAAGTTTCATCATTATTTACACCGGGAATAATTTTATCTAATGTTTCTAAACCATCTAATATATTTGTTATTACTCTTTTTGGCATTACTAATGCTAAATCACCAGCAACTACATCTTTTAGTGTTGGAGTAATAAATTGTTTGCTAAGTCTACTTTCTCTCGTTCTTCTATATTTTTTTAAATCTCCTAATGTTTGTATGATTGGTTTACCATCTCCCAAACAATTAGCAATTTTTGCGATACATTCACCATATTCTCTTGTATTAGTTACTGGTTCTGTAAGATTTATTTTTGTTATGAATGCAAAATTGCTATTATTTGTTTTTTCATCTTTTAGTGCATGTCCATTTACGCATATATAACCATAATAATTTTCTTTTGTTACAAAACCACCTGGATTAGTACAGAATGTTCTTATTTCATCACCATATGTTTTTGTTTTTATAAAAATACTAGGATCGTAAATAACATTGCATAAGTCTTCTAAAATTTCTTTTCTAACTTCTACCCTTACTCCTACTTCTATACTTTGTGATAGATATGGTATTTTGTGTTTATCTGAGTATTCTTGAACCCATTTTGCACCTGTTCTACCAGGTGCTACTATAACTTTTTTTGCTTTAAATGATATTTGTTCATTTCTCCTCATTGCAATTACTTCTAAATTATCTTTATCTTCTAATATATCTAAAACATCTACATTTTCTAACAACTCTACATTTTTATCTTTTAAATAGTTTGTAAAATCTATTATATATCCTGGTAGCTTATCACTTCCTAAATGTTTTTGTTTTATTATTAGAAGTTTAGCTCCATGTTTTGCAATATCTTTTTTTATTTTTAATGCTTCATCCATATTAGAAGGATAAACATCACTATCCATACCAAATTTATTAAATATATCTTCTGTATCTATCAATAACTTTTCTGCTTCACTTTCGTTCATATATTTATATAAATCACTTTTACCTAGTTTAGGTGTGAAATTTAATTTACCATCACTAAATGTTCCTGCTCCACCGAATCCAGATAAAATACCACATGGATTACAGTTTTTACATTTTGTTCCAAATTTATTCATTGGACATACTCTATGATTGGCAAATTTACCTCTATCTAATAATAATATTTTTAAATTTTTATTTTTATTAATTAATTCATAAGCTGCAAAAAGTCCTGCAGGACCTGCACCTACTATTACAACGTCATACATTTTATCTTCCTCCATTAAATTTTTTTTCTAACATTCTTATTGGTTCACTTTTATCACGTAATATATCAGATATAGATAAATCATTGTGAATATTATGTATAACATTTGATATCATTTTAGAACAATCACATACATGTAACCATTCTTTTTCTTTATAAGATTCAGGAATATAAGATAAATTAGTAGTATAAATGCCATCTAATAAGCCATCATCATAATATTTATTAAATTTTTCTATTCCTTCGGTAAACAATGCATAAGTTACTATGACATATACTTTTTTAATTCCACGTTTTTTTAATTCATCTATAACATCAAACATACTTCCACCGCTTGAAATCATATCATCTGTTACAATTGCAGTTTTGCCTAATAAATTATCATTTCCACAATAATCATGAGCAATTAATTTATATTTTCCATTTTCTAAAACATTATAATCTCTTTGTTTATAAAAACTTCCAGCTTCTCTATGTATATTTTCTGATTGAAATGAATTCAAGTACACATTTCTTCTACCAGTTGCACCATTATCTGGTGAAACAAATACTATATTTTTTAAATCTTCAATACTTAAATCATTAATAACATTTTCTAATATTGTATTTGTTGGAAAAAAATTATCGAATTCTGTATTGAACATCGCATGTTCGACTCCTTGGTCATGAGCATCAAATGTAATTACACTTTTTATATGATGATTTAAATCTAATAAATGTAGCATATATCCACACATTAAATTTTCTCTAGTATTTCTTCTATGTTGTCTGCCGGCAAATAAAAGTGGCATGATTACATTTATTTTATCTGCATGACTATTACAAGAACCAATACCATCTAAAAGTTCAATCATTAAATCACTTGGGCTTGTATGATTTATCGTTTGGTGCATTGTATATTCTAAACTATAATTTCCAATATCTGTTATCAAAAACAAATCTTTACTTCTAACTGTTTCTAGTATTTCAACTTTTAAGTGTCCATCATTAAAGAAAACTTCTTTAATTGGAACTATAAATGTATATTCTTCACCATTTAATCCATATATTTCTAATAAGTGCTTATCTATTTTTTTTCCCAATTCTTTAGCACTTTCAAATACAATTAATCTTAATTTTTCATTTTCTACTTGTTTTTTCATTACTACACTCCCTTACACATATAAAAACTAGGTACTTAAAAAGTATCTAGTTTTAGTTAGTTTGATAGTAATTTATAAGAAACAAAAGTTAATTTATCAAAACTATTCTTCTTCATTACTACCACCTATCTAATAATATCATTAAATGTAATATCTTTCAATAACTATTGTTAAAAATGTTACATAATTTTTTCTTTCCCACCCATATATGGCTGAAGAACTTTTGGTATATTAACACTACCATCTTCGTTATAATTATTTTCTAATAGCGCAATTAATGCTCTCGTACTTGCAAGAACCGTATTATTTAAAGTATGTAAATAGTAATTTCCTTTTTCACTTTTTACACGTATTCCAAGTCTTCTTGCTTGGGCATCGGTTAAATTAGAGCAACTACCTACTTCGAAATATTTCTTTTGTCTAGGACTCCAAGCTTCTATATCACATGATTTATATTTTAAATCTGCTAAATCACCACTGCAACATTCTAGTTGTCTAACAGGGATATCTAAGCTTCTAAATAATTCTACAGTATATTTCCACATTTTTTCATACCATTCACTACTGTCTTCTGGTTCACATAAGACAATCATTTCCTGTTTTTCAAATTGATGTACTCTATAGATTCCTCTTTCTTCTATTCCGTGAGCACCAACTTCTTTTCTGAAGCAAGGACTATAGGAAGTCATAGTTATTGGTAAAGCTTCTTTATTAATTATTTGATCTTTAAATTTACCAATCATAGAATGTTCACTTGTACCTATTAAATACAAATCTTCACCCTCTATTTTGTACATCATGGCATCCATTTCAGAAAACGACATAACTCCTGTAACAACATTGCTTCTTATCATAAATGGAGGTATACAGTATGTAAAACCTTTGTCTATCATAAAATCTCTTGCATAACTAAGCATAGCACTTGAAAGTCTGGCAGCATCACCCATCAAATAATAAAAACCATTTCCACTAGTTCTACCACTTGCATCTTTATCAAGTCCGTTAAATCTTTCTAATATATCTGCATGATATGGTATTTCATACTCAGGAACAAATGCTTCACCAAATCTTTTTAATTCAACGTTTTTGGAATCATCTTCACCAATAGGAACATCATCTGCAATTATATTTGGAATTACCATCATTTTTTCTCTTATTATTTTAGATAATTCATCTTCTCTTTTTGTAAGTTCATCTATCGCGTCATTCATACTTGATACTTGTTCTTTTATTTTATTAGCTTCTTCTATTTTTTTATCACGCATTAGAGATCCTATTTCGCTACTAAGTTTATTTTTTAATGCTCTTTTTTCATCCATATTTAATTTAACATTTCTATATTCATTATCTAAATCAAATATTTCATCTACTAATATTAATTTTTCATCTTGAAATTTCTTTTTTATATTTTCTTTAACTAAATCTTTATTTTCTCTAATCAATTTGATATCTATCATATAACTCCTTCTTTCTAATATAAAAAAGGATAGTACAAGGAGCATAAGTTATATGCGGTACCATCCTTTTTTTACTTAATTAACATAACGGCTTTAAACCGGTGATGATTAGTCACTCTATTAGGTAGATTAAATAATTTTTATTATTGATTTACACCAACCATCAATTCTCTTTAAATAAAACATTATTATAGTCCTAAATAATCAATTTCAACAACCTTATTATATAAATTTTATTAACATGTTGTCAAGATAAAATGTATTTTTCATAAACAAAACAAGAATTAATTTGTAATTCTTGTAACGTTATAACCATATAATTCTAATATACTAACAACTTTTTTGCTTTTTATTCCTTTCTTACAATAGAAATAATATTTTTTATTTTTATCTAAGTACAATGAAGGATTATATAGTAATTTTTCATATGGATTGTAATCTGTTTCTAAATTTATTAATTCACCATCATGTGGGAATTCTTCTATTTTTATTGTCTTCATATAATATTATATGATAAATATTAAAAAAGATTAATTATAAATATTTAATATAATTATTTATAATTAATACTTTAAAGTCATCATCAGGATTACTGTTATTTAATACATCATAAATAATAAGATTAATTTTTTCTTTTAACAATATTTTTTCTTCATAATCTAATTTATTTATTCTTTGCTTTACATTTAAATCGACCAAATCTATGTAATAATCTAATAATTTATATAATTCATTTTTATTACTTGAATTATTATTATATAGCCTATCTAGTTCTGGAATTATATTAACTATTGTATCTAACAAGTTGCTGTTTAATAAAATAGCATCTATTTTGTTATAAGTTTTAAATATATATTTATTTATATATTCATCTCTATTAATAATTGATAACTGTTCTATGTAACTATTTAATAGTTCTTCTAAATCTATTGTATTTTCTTTTTTATCAAAGCTTTTTTCTAAATTGTTTAACCATATGCCTAGTGAGTTTATTTCACTTTTTTTTCGGTTAATTAAAAATTCATTATTTTGTGTATCATTTATTAAATTAGAGGCAATTACACTATCTTCATTATCAAATTTATTATCGCTATTTAAATCCTTAGTTTTAATCATTTCAAATATTTCTTTATTCTTTATTTGTAATTTATTAATTTCATTTTCTAATGATTTAACTTTATCTTTTAGACTTGAAATTAGGTTGGTTAATTCATATAAACTTATATTTTTTAGTATTTCATTAACTCTATTATTTATATAATTTAATAAACCACTTACTAACTTATCACTAGGGTCTGTATACAATAATTCTATTTGAATGATAATTAAATCTTCGATATTAGTATTATTTAATTTATTCTTTATGTAACTTACTACACTGTCATCAGCATTCTTATGTATTAAATAATAATTAACCATATTAACGATATTATTCATAGCATTCCCTCTTATTCTTATTAAAGTATATCAAATAATAAAAAAAAAATAAAGTAGATTTCTTTATTTTAGTTATATAAAATATATATTTTTTATTTTTATATGAATCATCAATAAATTCAATAGGTTTATTATATGTATTTTCAAATGTTATTTTAAGTTTATCAAAGTATTCTTTAACTCTTTTTATATGTTTCACATCATCACTACATTCTGTTAATAATATCTTTTTGTCTAAAAATAAGAAATAGTGTGCTAAATACTTTAAATTACTATATAATCCTTTTGCAAATAAATCATCAGAATTATTTAATACATACTTATTTAAATTTTCTTTTTTATTATTGTTTTTTATATAACTTTTTCCTATTAAAAATGTATTATTATTTTTTAAAACCCTATTATCTTTATGATTAGTTAACTCTAATAATTTAATGTATTTTCCCAATAATTCATTTTGCTTTAAATAATCTATTAATGTTTTTTTGTTTATTTCATTTTAATTAGTCCAATCACAATATTTTCTATCAAAAGGACAAAGTGCATTTTCTAAATATTCATTAATATTTTAAAATGCCATTCCTAATCCACAAAAATATGTCTTAATAATTCAATATCTAACATTTTACTCACCCTTTGTTAGTATTTTTCTATAATTTTTAAAACCATCAATTATATCGCTATTACTAAGATTTAATTTGTTCATTATGTAAAAAATATCATTATCTTGATAATTATTAATTATTTTTATAACTTCTTCAACATTTTTAAAACTGTTTCCATTTTTATATATAAATGGTATAGATAAAAGCGTACCTAAACAGTATTCGAATTCTACTATATATTTTTCTCTATTATTTTTTCTAAATTTTGATGAGCTTAATCTTTTAATATATTCTATATCATTTAATCTATATCCAGAATCACCGATTTTATAGTATGAACAATATGATAATTCTGCTAGTATGCTTGCAAATTCAGAATATTTTTCATGAAATTTATTTACATGCATTACTTCGTGAAGAATTGTTGGAATATCAAATTTTTCAATAAATATTAGATTAGTATCAACTAAGTATAAACAACAAGATTCAATATTATGTGAAACTATGATGTCTACTTTATTCATATAGTATTCGTAGTTTATTTTTCCTATATAATTTTCTAAACTAGTCATATTTCCGTTGCGTTCGTATATAAGTTCATCATTCGTAGATATATACTTAATAATATTTTTCATGTATTCAAGTTCATTTAAATCAAATTTTTCTTTTTCATCAAAGCTTTTTTTATAGGAAGACATACTTTCATATATTTCATAGATTTTTTTATTATCTAATTTTTTATATATCTTATTAAATTCAGAAGTATATTTATTCTTTTTCATGGAATTAACAAACCAAATAATCTTTATAATATTATACGCAAATTTTTCTTGTTGTTTTTCACATTTAATTTTATTAAAAGAGTCAATATATCCGATAAAATATTTTAGTAATGTTTCCATATTGTCCCCCTTTTTTTGTGACTATATAGTAACATCAAATATTAATTATGTCAAAAAAAATAAATCTAATATATTTTAGATTCATTTTATTATCTTAAATGGTAGCGGCGGAGAGGGTCGAACTCCCGACCTACCGGGTATGAACCATACGAATGACATTTTTATATATTTTAAAGTCCCTTATTTTAT